>ENA-UOOM01000010-UOOM01000010.1-fermentation-metagenome-genome-assembly--contig:-NODE-10-length-301368-cov-7.023819_pt1 | contig 301368 bp, 292 predicted proteins | sample MGYA00245781_ERZ724031 | MGnify/ENA primary metagenome ERZ724031 (study PRJEB28704, sample SAMN03018317) | fermentation metagenome | biome: anthropogenic terrestrial biome; feature: soil...
ACCAGCCGTTAGCTGGCACCCTGCCCTGTGGTGCTCGGACTTTCCTCATGCCTTAGGCACGCGGCCATTCAGCTGCCTCATCAAAAAACAATTATCCCAAAATCAGGCGCCCGCAGGTCTCACATTCCACTTGCTGGCCGGCCCGGATTTTATGCAGAACCGATGACGGGAAGGACATGTTGCACCCGCCGCACTGGCCGTCCACCAGTTTTGCCATGGGCGGTGTGCAGTGCTGCTTGATGGCGGTGTATTTAGCCAGATACTCCGGTTCAATCCCCTGCTTCTTCTCCTCCGCCTTTTTGCGAAGCTGCTCAAGAAGCTGGGATTTCTCCTTGTATTCCAGGTCATACTCCACCCTAAGGGCATCAAACTCTTCTTTGGATTTGATGGCCCTGAGCTTGGCGTCCCGCTGGCGGCGGTCACGGTCGGTGGCGCTTTTGCGCACATGGCGGATTTCCTGGTCGTAGTCGGTGAGGGTGGCGGTGAGCCGGTTGGCTTCTGCGATGAACTCGCCGATCTGCTGGCTGCCACTTGGCTGCTCCTCCTGGATGCGCTTTTGCAAGAGCTTGAGCTGATCATCCGCCAGGGAGATGGCATCCTTCAGCGCGTCCATGCGGTCAGACATGGCCATCACTTCGCTCTCGATGGTTCTCAGGCCATCCTGCTGATCCTTGATATAGTCCCGCAGTTTCAGCAGCTTCTGCCGCTTGGGGGACTGCTTGATGGACAGCGCCAGCATATCCGCTTCGTTGTCAGCGGTTTGATAATCCCATAACAAGTCTAACTGTGACATACTTCCTCCTTGCAGATTTCATTCCCGCAAATAAGGAATTTGCCGTGATAAATCAACCTGCACATTGTATTTTAACGCATCCAGGCCGCTTTGTAAACCTTGTGCCAAAGCCGCCATCATCATTCTCTCGGTGGCAAAGTGTCCGCCCTCAAAAAGCACCAGGCCATTGGCTGCCGCTTCCACCGCGTGGTGATGGCGTACTTCACCGGTTAATAATGCGTCAGCCCCTGCTGAGAGCGCCGCGGAAAAGCCCTCGCTGTACGCGCCTCCGGCCGCCGCCAGGGTTTTGATCCGCTTCTCCCCCGCGCCATAGCGCACCACCGGGTTATCCAGGGTCTGGGCGATCAGGGCTTGCACCTCCCGGCTTGACAGGTCGCCGGGCAGATCGCCCATCACGGTATAGTCATCCACCTGGCGGATGTCCCTCAGACGCAGCTGCCGCATCATGGCCAGGCTGCCACTGAAGGTGGATTTATCCAGGTTGGTATGCGCAGCGATCAACCCAATGCCGCTTTTTATCAATAGCCCGGTGACCTTCGGCACATACCGGTCTTGGCGGAGGCTTGCCAGGGGCGTGAAAATCAGCGGATGATGGCTGATGATGAGCTCACACCCCCTCCGCTGCGCTTCCTCCACCACCTCGGGGGTTGCGTCAAGGGCCAGAAGGATGCCGTTCACTTCCTGGTCAGGATGCCCCATTTGCAGGCCGGCGTTGTCAAATTCCTCCTGGCTTTCAAAGGGCGCCGCGCTGTCCAGCCAGTCATAGACTGCCTGAATCGTCGCCTTTTTCATCCGCAATCATCTCCTTTATCCACTGTCTGTATTGTTCTGCTTCTTCGCCTTGCCAGCTGGAAGCCACCTTCAGCTGCCAGCGCAGATAGTCTGTCGGTGAGGCGGTGTCAGTGGCGCTTAAGCTGACGCCCAGGGCGCGCTCCCTGCCGCTCAGCCGCATCTCGCCTGGCATCGCTTGCCAGACGAGATAAAACCTGCCGTCAGCCTTCACCACGTATTCATGGCATATCCGGTAATGCCGCTTGGCCACAGCCTCCCTGAGCCTGGGCAGCTCTGTCTGGGGGCTTAGGATCAGCGTAGCGCCTTGTAAATCCACCTCCTGCGCCAGCATGTCAGCCATGGTGCCGCCGCCCATGCCGCTGATGATCACGGCGTCCATCGGCTCTGTCAGCGCGTGCAGGCCATCCGCGGCGCTGATGGTGACCCGGTCCCTCAGGCCCAGGCGATTAAAAAGTGCGCGCGCCTTAGCGCGCGACACTTCGCTCAAATCACTGGCGATCATCCTCTGGCATGTGCCGTGCCACAGCAGCCAGGCGGTGAGCTTCCCATGGTCACAGCCTATGTCCGCCGCAAGCTCGCAATCCGGCACACAGTCGGCAATGCGCCTCAGCCTTGCGTCAAGCTGCGGCAGCCTCAATCAAGGAAATCCTTGAGCTTTTTGCTGCGGCTGGGGTGGCGCAGTTTGCGCAGGGCCTTGGCTTCAATCTGGCGGATGCGCTCTCGGGTGACGTTGAACTCTTTCCCCACCTCTTCCAGCGTCCGGGGGTTGCCGTCATCCAGCCCAAAGCGCAACCGCAGCACCTTGGCTTCCCTGGGCGTGAGGGAATCAAGCACATCCCATAGCAATTCTTTCATCAGCGCGTTGGAGGCAGCCTCCGCTGGCGCAGGGGCATCCTCATCCTGGATGAAGTCCCCCAGGTGGCTGTCCTCCTCCTCGCCGATGGGAGTTTCAAGGCTCACAGGCTCCTGGGCGATCTTGATGATCTCCCGCACCTTGTTCTCCGTGATGCCCATGGACTTGGCGATCTCCTCGGGCGTGGGCTCCCGGCCGTATTCCTGCAGGAGCTGGCGGGAAATGCGAATCAGCTTGTTGATGGTTTCCACCATGTGGACAGGGATGCGGATGGTGCGCGCCTGATCGGCAATGGCACGGGTGATGGCCTGGCGGATCCACCAGGTGGCGTAGGTGGAAAACTTGTAGCCCTTTTTATAGTCAAACTTCTCCACCGCCTTGATCAGCCCCAGGTTGCCCTCCTGGATGAGGTCAAGAAACAGCATGCCCCGGCCCACATAGCGCTTGGCAATGGACACCACCAGGCGCAGGTTGGCCTCCGCCAACTCATGCTTGGCAGTATCATCACCCGCCTCCATGCGCTTGGCCAGGATAACCTCTTCCTCGGCTGTAAGCAGCGGCACCTTGCCGATCTCTTTCAAATACATCCGGACCGGGTCATCAATGTTGACCGCCTCGGGGATGCTCAGGTCGATCTCGTTATCTTCCTCGGCTTCGTCATCCACGTCTTCCGGCTCGTTCTCGTTTTCGCGGGTTACCTGGACTCCCATGGACTCCAGGGTATCCAGAATCGACTCGAATTGCTCTGCCTCAATGTCGCAGTTGGAAAGCGCACCCACGATCTCCTCGCTGCTGATGACGCCTTTGGCTTTAGCCATCTCAAAGAATTCGTTCAGTCGCTCCTGTTTCTTGTCCTGCTTTTTTGAGTTCGATTTTGAGCTCAATTCGGCACTTCCTTTCATTTCCCGCCCATGGGTTGTTTTAGTCTGACCAGTTCCAGCTGCAGTTCCTGTATCAGGTGAAGGGTAACGATTTGCTGGCTGCCTTCCTGGCGTTTCACCTCTTCGGCCAGTTGAGCAATGCGCGCATTGAGCTTGGTGACGCGGATTGTTTGCAGGCAATCATCTGCTGCCTGCACCGCTTGCTCAGGATCCATGTCGGCCATGCGGCTGAAAATACCGCTGGCAAGCGACCGCTGCGCCTCATCCTCCAGGTTACCCAAAATCTCAGCCGGGCTCTTCCCTTCAAGCAGCATTTGGGCAATGGGTTTTACCAGGCTATCCTCAAAATCCGTGGCCTGCACCAGCCCTTCGGGCAAATGACCGCCTGCCAGAAGGGCTGCCAGGGTGGTCTGGGCAGTGTCCGCCGTTCTGGCAGGGCTCCTCACGCCAGCGCGGGGCGGCTTCACGCCTGCTGTCTGCCGATGCGGCGCGGCGCGGTTTTCCACCCGCGCCTGCTGAGCCAGCACCTCTTTGGCGATGCCGGTCTTCAGAGATATCTTACCCAAATAGTAGTCCACTTCAACAGGATCCCGCAGCATCTTAAGAAGCCCGCATGCCTGCTTGGCATATTCCCGCTGGGAATCTTCCAGGCCCAGGTCGTACTGACGCTCCAGACGCATGAGCCGGAACATCATGCCTGGCACCGGTTTGATCGCCTGAAATGCCTCCAAGCCCTGACGTCTGATCAGATCGTCCGGATCCAGCCCATCGGGAAACATCAGGACGCTGGCGTTGAGCCCTTCCTGGTGCAGCAGGTCAAGCGCGCGCAGGGCGGCCATTTGGCCTGGCTCGTCCCCGTCATAGGCGATGCGGATGTCAGAGGAGAACCGCTTCATTAGCCTCACCTGTTCAGCCGTGAGCGCCGTGCCAAGGGTCGCCACAACACCCTGAACGCCATACTGGCTTAGCGCCACCACGTCCATATATCCTTCCACCAGCACCAGGCATTCAAGGCCGCGCTGCTTTTTCAGCAGGTTGATGCCGTAGACATGGTTGCGCTTGTTGAACACCACCGTGTCCTGGGTGTTGAGGTATTTGGGCTGCACATCCCCCAGTGCCCGGCCGCCAAAGCCCAGCGTCTGGCCAAAGAGGTTGATGATGGGAAACATCACCCGGTTTCTGAACTGGTCATACTGATGGTTTTCCTTCACCACAATGAGCCCCGCGTCCTTCAGGTCATCCAGGCTGTATCCCTTGCTGCCCAGATGGTCAAGCAGGCTCTGCCAGGTATCCCCGCTGGCGCCGATGCCAAACCGGCGGATGACCCCATCGTCCATGCCGCGGCTGTGAAGGTATTCCAGCGCCGCTTTCCCCTGGGGCTGCCAAAGCTGATCAAAATAGAACTGAGCCGCCTCCCGGTTGGCCTCCATCAGCCGTTCCCGTCGGGAGCGCAGGCGTTGTTCCTCAGGGTCCGCCCTGGTTTCAGGCGGCGGCGGCAGGCCATACATCTTCGCCAGATGGCGCAGGGCCTCCGGGTAAGTGAGTTTTTCCATCTCCATCACAAACTGCACCACATTGCCCCCGGCCTTGCAGCCAAAGCAGTGATAGACATTGTTGTCAGCGCTGACGGAAAAAGAAGGGGTTTTCTCATTGTGAAAGGGGCACAGCCCCCAGTGGTTCCGCCCCTGCTGCTTGAGCGGCAGATAGTTTGACACCACATCCACGATGTTGGCACGCTGATAGACCTGGTTCACCCAGGCATCAGGAAATAACGGCGGCAAGCTATCCACCTCCTTTCATACGGCCAGAGCTCATATCACAGTAAAAGCCTCCGGCACAAACAGCCGGTCAAACAGGCGCATGGCAAAGCGGTCGGTCATGGAAGCTAGGTAATCGCACACCGCCCGGACGGTGCCTTCCTCATGGGCGATCCTGACATACTCATCAGGCATTTCAAGATAATGGGCGCTATAGTGCTCAAAGAGCTGGGTGAGAATGAAGTCGCACTTTTTCTCCTCCGCATGCCGCCAGTTATCCTGGTACACCCGTTCAAACAAAAACTCCCGCATCGCGTCTGTCGCGGCCTGGACTGGCCCGCTCATTCTGATATGGGGCTGATCCTGGCTTTCCTGCAAAATATCCGTGATCATGGTGTTGATACGGTCCCCATGGGAATGGCCAAGGACAGCCAAGGCATCCCCGGGAAGATCACCGGGCTTGATGATGCCGGCGCGGAGTGCGTCATCAATGTCGTGGTTGATATAGGCGATGCGGTCGCTCCGGGCCACCACCTGTCCTTCCAGGGTGCTAGCGGAAAGGGATCCGGAGTGGTTGACGATGCCGTTTCTGACCTCAAAGGTCAGGTTCAGCCCCCCATCCCCCTCCAGGCGCTCCACCACGCGCAGGCTCTGCTCGTAGTGCTTGAACCCTCCAGGGTTCAATGCGCTAAGCGTCCTCTCCCCAATATGCCCAAAGGGCGTATGCCCCAGGTCATGAGCCAGGGCAATGGCTTCGGTCAAGTCTTCGTTGAGCCTGAGCCCCCTGGCGAGGGTGCGGGCCACCTGAGCCACCTCCAGCGTATGGGTGAGGCGGGTTCGGTAATGGTCGCCCTCAGGTGAGAGAAAAACCTGGGTTTTGAACTGCAGGCGCCGGAAGGCCTTGGAATGAATCACCCGATCCCTGTCCCGCTGGAAAGCGGTGCGCACCGTGTCTTCGGAGATGGGGAACTCCCGTCCTTTTGTCTGGGCGCTTTTGGCGGCGTATGGGGACAGCCGTTGGATTTCTTCTTGTTCAAGCCTTGACCGGACGGTCATCCCCATTTCCTCCTTGTTTTATCAATGCTGCATCAACTATATTTTACCCCGAATACCAGCGCCATAACAGCCGGGGTCACGCTTCCTGGCTGCTGTCGTGGACATCCTGCCTTGCCCGATCCATCAGCCATCTGCGTTCCTTCTCTGTGATGCTGGCGTTTTCAAGCAGCTCCGGTCGCCTGTGCCAGGTGGTGATCAAACTCTGTTCCCGCCGCCAGGCGGCGATCTGGGCATGGTTGCCGTTGAGCAGAACTTCCGGCACTGCCCTGCCCTCAAACACCCGGGGCCTGGTGTACTGGGGGTATTCCAGCAAGCCGTCCATGGCGAAGCTCTCCTCCACGGCGCTCTCATCGCTCCCCAATACCCCGGCCTTCAGCCGCGCCACGCAGTCTATCAACACCATCGCAGGCAGCTCACCGCCGGTCAAAACATAGTCGCCGATGGAGACCTCAAGGTCGATGAATCCCTCAATCACCCGCTCATCCACCCCCTCATAGTGGCCGCAGAGGATGGTGAGGCCGGGTTCCCGGCTCAACTCCGTAGCCAGCCCCTGATCAAGCACCCGGCCCCTGGGGCTCATGAACAGGCGCTTGCCGGCATAGGGCTCGGGGCTCACCGCCCGGATGGCATCGGCTATGGGCTGTGGGGTCATCAGCATGCCGGCTCCACCGCCAAAGGGGTAGTCATCGGTGTTCTTGTGCTTGGAAGCTGAAAAAGCCCGGATATCGGTGACCCGGATATCAATGGCGCCGCTTTCACGCGCCCGGGCCAGGATGCTGAAGTTCATCGCCTCAAACATCTCGGGAAAGATGGTCAGCACCTCAATCCGCAAGGACAGCCACCTCAGATAGCCTGGTCTCATCCACCATGATCAGCTTCTTGCGCGTATCAACGCTCAGAATCACATGCTTAAGCGCAGGGATCAGAAGCTCCCCTTCCGGCGTATCCACCACATAGACGTCGTTGGCGCCGGGCTGCAGGATGTCCTTCAGATGGCCGATTTCATGCCCCTGGGTGTCCGTGAGCAGACAGCCGATCATGTCCGCGATGTAGTTCTCGCCCTCCCCCAGCGGGGCAGCGTGGGCGCGGTCGATGTAAAGCAGCAGATCGCGCCTGGCCTCCGCCTCCTCCACGCTGGCATCATCCGCCAGGGTGAGGTAGACAAAGCCTTTGCGTACGCTCACATCCCGAATGGCGATGGGCGCATAGTTGTTCTCTCCCGTCTTTTGGTAGAGGGATTCAAGGTCAAGGAAGCGCGCCGGATCATCTGTATCCGGGCGCAGCTTCACTTCGCCTTTTAAACCCTGGGGCCTTAGGACCTGGCCAATGGCCAGGTAGCCGGCTTCCTCCGGCTGGCCCCTTTTTTTCTCGTGATCTTCTTTCACTGGATTTCCACAAACACGGGCTTGCCACCCTTTTGGGTGGCCGCCTTCACCACGCTGCGGATCGCCTTGGCGATGCGACCCTGACGGCCTATCACCTTGCCCATATCATCCGGCGCCACGTTCAGCTCCAGGATGATGGCCTCCGGCCCCTCAGTTTCTTCCACCTTCACCTCATCCGGTTGGTCCACCAGAGAGCGGGCGAGGTATAACACTAACTCTCTCATCGCTTATTTATCGGTTTCCGTCTGGATGGCACCGGTCTTCTTCAGCAGCGCCCGCACAGTGTCGGAAGGCTGGGCGCCGTTTTTCATCCAGCTGATGGCCTTTTCGTTGTCGATCTTGATTTCAGCCGGCTGCTTCATGGGATCATAGGTGCCGATCTCCTCAATGAAGTTCCCGTCCCGCGGGTTTCTTTCATCGGTGACCACCACGCGGTAAAAGGGGTGTTTTTTCATGCCGATTCTCTTAAGCCGGATTTTGACTGCCATTGTTGGGGTTCCTCCTAAATAATAGAATGTTTTAAATCAATCCGCTCGCGCGGCTTAATTACATCATGCCGGGGAAGTTGCGCATGCCCCGGGCCAGGCCGCGCTTGTTGCCCATCATCTGCTTCATCATCTTTCGCATCTGATCGAACTGACGCATCAGCTGATTCACATCCTGCACTGTGACCCCCGCACCCGCGGCAATGCGCTTGCGACGGCTGGCGTTTAAGACATCGGGGTTACGCCGCTCACGGGGTGTCATGCTCTGGATGATGGCCTCGGGTTTTTTCATCGCGTCATCATCGATTTCAGCGTTCTTGAGTTTGTTTCCAACACCTGGGAGCATGCCCAGCACATTTTGCAGGGGGCCCATTTTCTTCAGCTGCTGCATCTGATCCAGGAAGTCTTCAAGCGTCAGGTCTGTGGGCTGCTTTGCCCGGGCTATTTTTTCCTGCTCCTTGAGATCCATGGCCTCGGTGGCTTTTTCAATCAGCGTCAGCACGTCACCCATGCCCAGAATCCGGGAGGCCATGCGCTCCGGGTGGAAGGGCTCAATGTCGCTAAGCTTTTCCCCGGTGCCGGAAAATTTGATGGGTTTGCCAGTCACCGCGCGCACGGAGAGGGCCGCGCCGCCCCTGGTGTCGCTGTCAAGCTTGGTGACGATCACCCCATCGATGCCCAGTTTCTCATTAAAAGACTGGGCTACGTTCACCGCGTCCTGCCCTGTCATGGCATCAACGGTCAGAAGAATTTCCTGGGGTCTCACGGCGGCCTTGATCTGGGCCAGCTCCTCCATCAGGGCCTCATCAATGTGCAGGCGCCCGGCGGTATCGATGATGAGCACATCATTGCCGTAATAGCGGGCATGCTCCACCGCCTCACGGGCGGTGATCACCGGATTTTGTGTGCCCTTCTCAAACACCGGCACCCCGGCCTTCTCCCCCACCACCTGCAGCTGCTTGATGGCAGCGGGCCTGTAGATATCGCAAGCGGCCAGCAGCGGCTTCTTGCCGGTTTTCTTCAAATACCCGGCAAGCTTTCCCGCCATGGTGGTCTTGCCCGCGCCCTGGAGGCCGCAGAGCAGAAAAATGGTAGGCACTGAGGAGGACCAGGTGAGCCGCGCATTGCTGCCGCCCATCAGGGCGGTGAGCTCCTCGTTGACGATCTTGATGACCTGTTGCCCGGCATTTAAGGAGGAGAGGATTTCCGTTCCCACCGAGCGTTCGGTGACTTTTTTGATGAAATCCTTCACCACCAGGTAGTTGACGTCGGCCTCCAGCAGCGCCATGCGCACCTCCCGCATGGCCTCCTTCACGTTGGCCTCGTTCAGCTTGCCCTTGCCGGTCAGCTTCTTAAAGGCGCGTTGCAGTTTGTCGGATAGACTTTCAAAAGCCATGTTCAGGCCTCCTCACTGGTCATATGCCGGCGCAGAATGATCTGCGCCTGGTCCAGGTGCATTGATGTGTCAGCCGTGGCTTCCACCTGGCTTAGATGATGCAGGCAGGCGGTGACGGCATCGCGCATTTCCCTGAACCGGGTGAACATCTGAAGCTGGGCTTCCAGGCTGTCAAGCCGCAGATAAGCCCGGTTCAGATGCTCGCTCACCGCCTGGCGGGAGATGTTCTCACGCCCTGCAATCTCACTCAGCGACAGATCCTCATTGCAGTACATGGCCAGCAGCTCCCGCTGCTTATCAGTCAGCAGCGCTGCGTAGAAGTCTGCCAGTGCGCCATAGGCCACCTTTTTGCTGAGTCTGTCCGCTAACAAGAAACCCTCCTGTCAAGTCTTATTGCTTGACAGGAGGATTATACATGAATCAGACATCTTGTCAAGCGTTTTCGCCTGACACCTCCGCTCCGGTGCCATCCGGGGTGATGATCAGCACCTCTGCGCTGTCTATAGCTTCCTGCACCATCATGTCAGCGTCCGTGATCATATCTTCCGCCTCCTGCACCTTGGGCAGTTTTGGCCTGGTCACCGGGTGCCGGGGGGTGAACACAGTGCAGCAGTCCTCATAGGGAAGGCTGGATGTCTCATAGGTGCCAATCTGCTCAGCCAGGCGGATGATTTCAATCTTATCAAAGCCGATCAAAGGCCTAAATACCGGCCGGGTGGCTAGTATATCCGTAGCCGCGAGCGCTTCCATGGTCTGGCTGGCCACCTGGCCAATGCTCTCCCCTGTGATCAGCGCCGAGGCACCTTCCCTTGCCGCCAGTCCATCTGCGATGCGCACCATCAGCCTGCGCATCACCAGGGTGGCGTATTCCGGCGGACAGAGGGCATGGATGGCTTCCTGGATCTTTGTAAAGGAGACGATGTGGGTTTTTATCACGCCGCAGTAGCTGGACAGAATCCGCGCCAGGGACAGCACCTTTTCTTTTGCCAATTCTCCTGTGTAAGGGAAAGAAAAGAAATGAACGGCGTCAAGCACCACCCCGCGCTTGGCGATCATATAGCCTGCCACCGGTGAATCGATGCCGCCAGAGAGCATGAGCATGGCCTTGCCGCTGCTGCCGGTGGGCAGCCCGCCAACGCCGGGGATCTCCCTGACATAAAGCAGCGCCTGATCCCGGATTTCCACATTGAGCACATGTTCAGGCGCATGCACATCAACCCTCAGCTGGGAATGCTGCTCCAGGATGCAGCCGCCAATTTGGGCGTTGATCTGGGGAGAGTCAAGAAAATAGCGCTTATCCGCGCGCCTTGCCTTCACCTTGAAGGTGCCGTCAAGGCCAGTCATCAGATCGGCAGCAGCGCGGCAGACGGCGTCAAAATCCGCCTTCTCCATCTCCACCGCCGGGCAGACGGCATGCACGCCAAAAACGCGGCGTACCCGCTCCATGGCAGCTTCGGTGTCCTCGATACCCCGCACAAAGATGCGGCTGTCATACAGCTGCACCTCCCGGGTAAAGGGGCGCACCGCCTCCTTGACGCGCTTTAGCAGCAGGCTTTGGAAGTAGGGCCTGTTCAGGCCTTTCAAATGGATCTCCGCGTATTTGACCAGCAGCAGTTCTGTCATGTTTTTCCTTTTCTATCTGCGCGTGAATGCTTGCAGCGCCTGGTATGCCTCGGCGCAGGCAAGGACCGCGGTTTCGATGTCTTCTTCGGTTGTGTAGGGCGAGAGGCTGAAGCGGATGGCCCCTTCAAGCGCTGCTTGTGAGGCCCCCATGGCCTTGAGCGTTTCGCTGTGCCTGGCTTTGCGCGAGGAACAGGCGGAGCCGTGGCTCACGAAAACACCACGGCCCTCCAGGGCATGGAGCATGGTCTCCGCCCGCACGGGCGGAAAGGCCAGGTTGAGGATATGGTCAGCAGCAAAGGGAGCGCTGGGTACGGGGCCATTCAAAATCAGCCCGGGAATCCTTTCCAGCAGCCTTTCGTACAGCCCTTGCTTGAGTTCCCGCATGGTATGCTCCCGGGGAAACCCCGCGACCGCCGCCATTAACCCCGCGATGCCGGGGGTGTTCTCGGTGCCCGAGCGCAGCCCGGCCTCCTGCCCGCCGCCCAGCATTTGAGCTTTCAAGGATTTCCTGCTGCTGAGGGCCAGGGCACCTATCCCTTTGGGGCCATGGATTTTGTGCCCGGAGAGCGCATAGGAATCAATGCCGGCTTCCCTCAGCCGCACCTGAATCCTCATAAAGCCCTGAACACCATCCACATGCAGCCAGGCTTCCGGGCATTTCTCTTTGACCAAGGCGGCGATTTCCTTCAGCGGCTGGATGGCTCCTGTTTCGTTGTTCACCTGCATCACGCAGACCAAGGCTGTCTTCTCGTCCAGCATCTCTTCAAAAGCCGGCAGGCTGATTCTGCCATCCTGCTCAAGCGGGATGCCCAAAGCCTCAAAGCCTGTCGGAAGGCCTTCGCATGCCGCCTTCACGCTGGGATGTTCCCCCAGGGAATACAGCACCTTACCGCCCGGGCGCCGCCTGGCAGTATGGCCCAGAATAGCCAGGTTGTTGGCCTCAGTGCCGCCTGAGGTGAAGATCACCTGCTGCGCCTGGAGCTCATCCATGATCAGCTTCCGCGCGGCCTCAAGGCGCTTTGAGACCTCCACCGCCGGCTTGTACAGGGCAGAGGGGTTAAAATATGCTTCTGCCATGCTGTGTGCCACCGCCTCCATCACCGCCAGGCTGGGTCTGGTGGTGGCGGCATTGTCAAGATAAACCATCTCTTGCCTCAATTGATCTGATACTTCCCGGCGCCCACGTATTTTTTGATGAGATTCACCATTTCTTCGCTGGGCTCAATCACCAGCAGCGTCTTTTGCGCTTCTTTGGTGAAGTAAAAGAAAAACAGGTCGGCATCCCGGTTCAAAAACCAGTTGAGCCGCTTCATCCCGGGCATCGTCAGGTAGCGGTTGAAGGCGCCGGAAGCCACCATGCCGCAGGCCTCCACATTGCGCACATTCATGGTGCCCAGGGCTTTGCGCTTCTTGTTGTTGAAAACCTGGGCAAAATCCATGGTGCCGTTGGTGAAGGTGTACTCATACTCCGTTTTGATCCGGTCTCGGTAGAGAAACAGCAGCACAGCCACCCCGCCCATGATGACAACCAGTGCGATTTCAAGCGCCATCTGCGCTGAAAAACCATTGATGGAGATCACCGAAATCAGCAGGTTCACCATAAACAGCGCATAGGCGCCCGCAAGCACCATCACGATGTTTGCCAGCACATAGACCAGGGATTCCATCGTCCGGTTCCGTTTGGTCACAACTTCTTCCCTGAAATGATCGTTCATCTTGCTCCCCTTTATCTGAAAAATAACGGCATCAGGATGCCGATGACACCACCGAAGAAAGCCTCGGTGGGCGTGTGGCCGATAAGCTCCTTGAGCGTATCATCGGTTAAAGGCTGGCCTTCCACCAGCACCTGCTGGATGATCTTGTTGATCAGCTTCCCCTGCTTGCCGGTCTCATAGCGCACGCCCACGGCATCGATAATCACCACCACCGCAAAGCCAAAGGCCAGGGCAAAGGCGGTGGAGCCAAGCCCCTCCCGGAAAGCCACCATGATGGCCAGCGCCACCACAAAGGCGGTGTGGGCGCTGGGCATGCCGCCGTTGCTGATCAAAATCCGCGCGTTGAAACGGCGGTTCACACGCCAGAAGACCAGGGTCTTGATCAGCTGCGCCACCAGCCAGGAGGTCATCGCGCACATGAGGATATTGTTGTTGAGCAGTTCAGCCAAGCGAATCCCTCCCAAACACGCAAAAAGTCATGTTATTGTACACGGTTCAAGGTCTTAAGCGCAAGTTCGCCCAGGAAGCCGGCAGGGCCTTCCAGCTCCTCCGCCGCCTGCACGGCCAGTGCGATTTCGGCCTTCGCATCCTGTTGAGACTGGGCCTCGCCCACCAGCGACGGCCAGGTGATTTTGCCCAGCTCCTGATCCTTGTGGGTCTCCTTGCCCAACACTCCCACATCCCCCCGCAGGTCCAGCAGGTCATCCACAATCTGAAAAGCGATGCCCAGATGCCTGGCATAGCGCTCCCCCGCATTGAGGGCCGGCAGCGGCGCGTTTGCCAGGATTAGCCCGGCTTCAAGGGCCGCTGTAAAAAGATCGGCGGTTTTGTGCAGGTGGATATAGCGGGCCTTCTCCCGGTCAGGCGCCTGATGGCTTAGCGATATGTCAGCGGTCTGCCCGGCGATCATGCCCAGGCTTCCGCATCTTTTGGCAATGGCATGAAGGGCTTTGATAGCCCGGGGATGCCCTGATGCGCTCATTTGCTCAAAGGCCAGGTTGAGCAGCGCGTCACCGGCCAGCAGTGCCATGGCCTCGCCAAAGACCACGTGGTTGGTGGGCAGCCCGCGCCGCAGAGCGTCATCATCCATGCAGGGCAGATCATCATGGATCAGGGAATAGGTGTGAATCATCTCAAGCCCCGCCGCAAAGGGCAAGGGCTGCGACAAATCCTGGCCAAAAACCGCATAGGCTGACAGCAGCAGCACCGGGCGCAGGCGTTTGCCGCCCGCGAGAAGGCTGTAGCGCATGGCCTGCACCAGCGGCTCCGCATAGGGGCTACTGGCACGGGCAAGGGCGTTCATGCTGTCTTCCAGGCGTTTTTCAACCAGCCTTACATAAGCCTGATAGGCGATTTCGTGCCCGCTCATGCTTCTTCCACGGGCCTGACAATGCCCTGCTTGAGTTCGCTCAGCTTCGCCTGGGCGGTCTCCAGGTCCTTTTTGAGGCCATCGGCCAACTTCACGCCCTGTTCATAGGTGGCGAGCAGTTCGTCCAGGCTCAATTTGCCCTCCTCCATTTTGCTCACCAGGGTTTCCAGCGCTTCCAGATTTTCCTCAAAACGCGCTGGTTCTTTCTTTGTGCTCATGTGTTTTGCTCCTTGTCGTTGAGTGAAACAGAGAGCGTTTTCACCGCTACCCTGCCGTCCTGAAACATCAGCGTCATTTTCTCGGGCGCGTCCTGGGCCCGGGTAACCGGGTGCCCTTCCGACAGGGCGATCACATAGCCGCGCTCAAGCGACAACCCTGGCCCCGCGTATTTCAGCCGCGCCAGCAGGGCCTCGGCATCGGCTTGAATGCGCTGAAAGGCCATGAGGCCCGCTGCCTGCAGCCTGCCAGCCAGGGCACGGCTTTCTGCAAACGCCAGAGCGATCTTCTGCTCCGGATCGTTGTTTTTAAGCCGTCCGTTTAAGTCGCTCAGTGCAGAGGCTTTTTGCATCAGCTGCCACTCAGCCCCTGAGGACAACATCTGAAGCGTCGCGTCGATGCGGTTTTGGAGATCCTTCTTCATGGGAACCGCCAGCTCCGCCGCTGCCGAGGGGGTGGCGGCACGCATGTCGGCGGCAAAGTCTGCCAGCGTCACATCACTCTCATGCCCCACAGCGGAGATCACGGGTTTGTTGCAGTCCGCAATCGCCCGCACCAGGGCCTCGTCGTTAAAGGCCCAGAGATCCTCCAGGGATCCGCCGCCGCGGCCGATGATCACCACATCCACCTGATGAAGCGCTGCGATTTCGATGAGGCCTGCGCGCAGGTCTTCAGCCGCGCCCTCGCCCTGGACCTGAGAAGGGCGCAGGATGACCGGCATATTGGGAAAGCGCCGGCGGGTGACTGTCAGAATGTCATTGATGACAGCGCCGGTGGCGCTGGTCACCACGCCTACCGCCCTGGGCAGCAGCGGCAAGGGCTTTTTGCGGGCGGCATCAAAGATGCCCTCCTTTTGCAGCTTATCCTTCAGCAGCAAAAAGCGCTCATACAGCGCCCCAAGCCCATCCTTCTCCATGGTCTGCCCATAAAACTGGTAGCTGCCAGAGGCCGTATACAGCCCTACGGAGCCAGACAGAAGCACCATCATGCCATCCTGGGGATAGAACCTGAGCATCTGCGCATACTGGCGGAACAGCACACAGGCGATGCGGCTGTTCTCATCCTTGAGGGAGAAGTACAGGTGCCCTGAGGTATGACGCTTGAAGTTGCTGATCTCCCCCCGGATGGTGATATCCTGAAGCATCGGGTCACCCGCCAGGGAGCGGCGGACATACTCGTTTAAATCACTGACGCTCAGCGTCCTTGCCTGCATGCCGCCTCCAGGGTGTTTTCCATCAGCATGCTGATGGTCATTTTGCCGATGCCGCCGGGGACAGGGGTGATATAGCCCGCGACCTGGGAAACCGGCTCATAGTCCACATCCCCCACCACTTTGCCGTCCACCCGGTTAATGCCCACATCCATCACCGCGGCACCAGGCTTCACCATGTCGGCGGTGACAAAGCGGGGCTTGCCGATGGCGGCCACCAGGATGTCAGCCCGGCGGGCATGCTCCTTGAGATTTTGTGTGCGGGAATGGCAGATGGTCACCGTGCAGTGCTCCTGAAGCAGCAGCATGGCAGCCGGCTTGCCCACGATGTTGGAGCGGCCGATGATCACCGCTTCCTTGCCTTTGAGCTCTATGCCCGCTTCCTTGAGCATATAGAGAATGCCCTTGGGCGTGCAGGGGATGACGCCTTCCTGGCCGGTGAACAGCTTGCCGGCGTTCATCAGGTGAAAGCCATCCACGTCTTTCTCAGGCAGGATTTTGGCCAGTGCCGCCTCCTCATCCAGGTGTTTGGGCAGGGGCAACTGCACCAGGATTCCGCTGATTTTTTTGTCCTCATTCAGACGCTGGATGGTGTCCTCCAACTGTTCCTGGCTGGCGTCCTCCGGCAACCGGATGGTTTCGGAATGGATGCCAATGGTTTCACAGGCGATGCCCTTGTTGCGCACATAAATCGTGCTGGCAGGATCCTCTCCCACCAAAACCACCGCCAGCCCCGGGTGGATGCCCTGGGCTTTGAGCTCCGCCACACGCTGCTTTTGTTCCTGGGTGAGTTTTTCTGATAGTTCCTTGCCGCTTAATATAACTGCCATCTCAAGCCTCCTTGATTTTTCTGAGTTTTTCCAAACCTATCGCCGCAACACCGGCGGCGTTGTCCCCAGCGTACTGCGCCTGGCCAAAATGCAGGCTGATGGGCATCCCGCGCCCAGTGACACGTCTGATGAGCATCTCCCGTAGCAGTGAGGACGAAGCCACGCCGCCGGTGATCAGCAGATCATTGACCCCGATTCTCCCTGCCGCAGCTGCGCCCATCTTCAGCGCCACCCGGGCCACGCAGTCAAACACCTCAGCCGCAATTTCCTCCCCGGGCAGGCCTGAGGCAATATCCCGCATGGCCTGGGCCTCAGCACCAGAGAAGCTGCAGGACATTTCATCCTTGAGAATCGCGGGATAGCGCCCTGCGGGCTGACAGGCCCTTGCCAGTTTCTCCAGCGCTGGCCCTGCCGGGAAAGGCAGCCCCAAGGCTACCCCGACCCGGTCAATCAATTGCCCCGCGCTGATGTCAGCACTGCCTCCCAGCATCACTGCGGATTCATGGTCAATGCGCAGGATCTCCGTCGTGCCGCCTGAGAGATGCAATCCCAGGTGGGGAAGCCCCAAACCTTCAAGCCCAATCCTGGCGGCAGCGAAATGACCCTGCTGATGGCTGGTTTCAAAACAAGGCACATCAAGCGCCTGGGCAATACCCTGGGCGAAGGAGAGCCCCGCCACAAACACCGGCATGTAGGAGCCCGCGCGGTCTGTGGGAGCAGCGGAAACACACACCGCCCCAACGGCAGGCCGCCCCGCTTGATCCAGCGCCTGCCTAAAGGCCTGGGGTATTTGTCTGAGGTGTTTAAAAACGGCCTCGCTCTGGCGAAGCCCTCTATCTCCCAAGGCCACTTCCAGTGGCAGCCGGACGCTGACCAACACCTGGCCTTCCAGGGATACAAGCGCGCAGGAGGTGGTATAGCAACTGGTATCAAAGCCCAGCACACAGCCAGCCTTCATGGCCGCTGCCTGATAAACGCGCCCAGAACACCATTGATAAAGCGGCTGTCTGCCTCATCGCCAAAGCGCTTGGCTAACTCCACCGCCTCGTTCACAATCACCTCATCCGATGCACCCTTGACATCCATCTCGTGCATCGCCAGGTGCAAAATCGCCCGGTCAATCAAGGGAATGCGCTCCAAGGCCCTTTTGGGGCTGAGCCTGGAGATGGCCTCGTCATATTCTCCCTGCTTTTCACCGGTCAAACGCAGCGCCTCATCCAGATACCCCGCATCCTCGCCGATGTTCAGATAGTCGGCCTCCTCTGCCAGCACATCCTCGCAATCAGCGCCGCCAAGCAAACGGGCATAGATCATCTGCATCGCCACCCGACGCGCCGCATGCCTTGCCATATCAGGCTTTTTCTTCCTTTATCTGGGGTTCTTCCGCCTTGGCTTCGGCATCTTCCAAAGCTTCCTTCTCTTTTCTGGCCCGGGTGGCATTCCTGACCTTCTCCATGTCCTCAGAGGTGTACACCACCTTCTGATTCTTGGGCGGGATGACGCAGTCAACCACCTTGGCAACCGCCTTGCCCAGCGTCTCAGCGGAGCCGATCAGAACACCAAGGGCGGTCAGCGCCAACACCAGCAGGGTTTTCCAGAAGCCAAGCACAACAAACATCAGCCCGATCACAAAAAACACCAGGCCATAAAACACCTTGCCGCCGGTGGTTCCGGGCTTGAGCAGGGCCTTCAGTTTCTCTTGCGTGTCATTCATGGCTTGAATCCTCTTTTTCTGCTTCATTTTGGGGTGATTTTGGGGTAAAGGTGAGTTCCTCCCGCTTCACAGCGTAGGGTGAGTCGCTCACAATGGTATCGGCGCTCTCCACCAGGATGCGCACTTCTTTCACCTCGATGCCGGTGGTGGCGCGCACCTGTTTGGTGATGTGCTTTTGCATTGCCTCCACTGCCAGAGGGATGTTGATGTTATCCGCCAGATCCACCTTCAGGCTGATGATAACCCCGTCGCGCACCGCCTGGACGGTGAGGGCTTTCATCTTGATCTCTTTATACTCGGCGATGCTCTTGTGCACAATGCTCTCAATCGCCTGCACGCTGATGCGCATCTCGCCCGAAGCAGTTTTCTGGATCACAAAGCTGCTTCTCCCCATTTTCATCCGCCCTGGAAGGGACAGGGCAAACGCACCAAACAACACAGTCACCAGGCCCATCAGCAGGATGATCAGGCGGTTGAGGCTAAAAAACCCCTCGCCGTCTCCGCGGATGGGCACCTCATTGAACTGAAGCCCAGCTATAACCAACACCACACCCACTGCCAGACAGAGCAGTGCCCCCACAAACAGGGTAATGCGGTGCCATACCTTCAATTTCATCTCGCTCTTGCCTTCATTGCTCAGGCTTTGCGCCGCTTGGCCGGGGGCTTGGTGGTCCCGGGCTCATTATCCGGCACAGGCTTTTCATCAGGCGCCTTGGCCTCTTCTGCTGCAGGGTCCGGGGTGTCGGCGGGCTGCCCTTTGGTTTCATTCACCGTTTCCGCCGCCGGTTCATCCTTAGGCTCCGCAGCCTTTGCGGGCTTAGCCGGGGCCTTGTCGTGCCTCTTTTCCTTTTTGGATTTGGGCCCATCCAGGGCGGGGATGTTGGCAGCTTCCAGACGGTTTTGGATGTCTTGCTTCTCCCGCTCAAAGCTCACGCCCTGCACATGCACGTCCACCCGCACCACGTGAAGCCCCGTCATGGACTCAATGGATTTGCGCACATTTTCCTGCACCTGGGTGGCCACCTTCTGGATGGGCTGACCGTATTCCACGATGGTATACAGGTCAACGCTGACCTCCTCCGTGCCCACTTCGACCTTCACCCCGCGGGTGATGTTGCGGTTTTTGCTGATGATCTCCCCCAGCCCGCCGGCGGTGACCATGCCGGCGATGCCTTCCACTTCATTGGCGGCGATACCGGAGATGATGGCGATAACTTCGTTCGCATAGGTTATGGTGCCGCCGTCGGAAACCTGGGCTTCCGCGTTCACCGGCAAATTATCTTTTGTTTGCGGCATATCTTATACCTCCTTGAGGAATCCCTGTCAGTATATCAGACATTGTAAGACATTACAATCACGTTTCCGGGTCCCGACGGATGTGCAGCATCCTCAGCTGATCCTCCGAAACAGGGCCCGGGGTGTCCATCATCAGGCAGGAGGCGTTTTGCATCTTGGGGAAGGCCAGCACATCACGCAGGCTCTCGGTGTCCATCAACTGCATGATCAGCCGGTCAATCCCAAAGGCGAAGCCGCCATGGGGCGGGGTGCCATACTTGAATGCCTCCAGCAGGAAACCAAAGCGGGCCCAGGCCTCCTCATGGGTGAAGCCGAGGAGGCTGAACATCTTCTCCTGCAAGTCGCTGGCGTGAATGCGGATGGAGCCGGAGCCCATCTCAATTCCGTTCAGGACCAAGTCATAGGCTTTGGCCCGCACACGGCCCGGCTCAGATTCCAAGTGCTGATGATCCTCCTCCATGGGCATGGTAAAGGGGTGGTGGGCAGCTACAAAGCGCTTGTCCTCCTCCTTCCACTCAAGCAGGGGGAACTCGGTGATCCATAGCAGGTCAAAACGGCCATGGTCAATCAGCTCCAGCTGCTGCCCCAGCCTCACGCGCAGCTGCCCCAGGGCATTTAGCGCCACCAGGCGGCTGTCGGCGATGAAAAAGGCCGCGTCGCCAGGCTTCAGATCCATAAAAGCGTACATCTCTGCCAGTTTCTCATCGCTGATGAACTTGGCAAAGCTGGAGCGGATAGTGCCATCCTCGTTTCTGGCGATCCAGGCCAACCCCTTCACATGGTAGCCCTTGGCATACTCCGCCAGGGCGTCCATCTCCTTGCGGGAGAGCCTGGCAGCGCCCGGGGCCGTCAGGCCGCAGACGATCTTGCCCTCACTGGCGGCGGACTCAAACACGCTAAAGCCGCAGTCCCTGGCCCAATCGGTCACGGTTTTGATTTTCATATCAAAGCGCGTGTCCGGCTTGTCACTCCCATAGGTCTCCATGGCGTTGTGCCAGGTCATCCTGGGCAGGGGCAGGGGGATATCAATCCCCTTGATCTCCTTGAACACAGCGGCGAATGCCCCTTCCACCACCTGCTGCACATCCTCCGGCTCCACAAAGGACATCTCCAGGTCCAGCTGGGAGAACTCCGGCTGCCGGTCCGCCCGGCTGTCCTCGTCCCGAAAACAGCGGGCGATCTGGAAATACCGGTCCACCCCGCCCACCATCAGCAGCTGCTTATAGATCTGCGGGCTTTGGGGCAGGGCATAGAAGTCGCCCGGGTGCAGCCGGCTGGGCACCAGGAAATCCCGGGCACCCTCGGGGGTGGATTTGGTGAGGATGGGGGTCTCCACCTCAATAAAGCCTTCCTGGGTCATGTGCCCTCTGATGGCATCCACGGTGCGGGCACGCAAAAGCAGCATCTGCTGCATGCTGGGGCGGCGCAGGTCAAGGTAGCGGTATTTCAGCCGCACGGCCTCGTTTTCATTCTTTCCGTCCTCAATGTAGATGGGCGGGGTCTGGGCAGTGTTGAGGATCTTTGCCTCCTTGACCATCACTTCAAGGTGTCCGGTGGCCAACTGCTCATTCACCGCGTCTTCCGCCCTGAGCGTCACTTCGCCCTTGATGGCCAGCACATATTCGCCGCGCAGGCTTTCGCCAATCCTGTAGGTGGCAGCGTCCTGCTTTTTCGCGTCAAACACCACCTGGATGATGCCTGAACGGTCCCGCAGCCATACAAACACGATGCCGCCCATATCCCGGGCGCGCTGTACCCAGCCCATGAGCGTCAGCTCCTGCCCCACATCCTGCCGGGTCACCTCAGCGCAGCGCTTCGAGCGCTTCCACCCCTTCAAAAACTCAGCCATGCCGCACGCCCTCCTCATTTCCGGTCAATCGCTCATGAATGTACCCCAGGGCTTCCTCAAGCCCCACCTCATTCTCAGCGCCTGTTGCCATGTCCTTGATCTTCACATTGCCGCGGGCCAGTTCATCCCCGCCTACAAACACCAGCATCTTGACGCCCAACTTATCAGCAAACCGCAGCTGCGCTTTCAGGCTGCGCCTCATGTGGTCGCTGTCAGCCTTCACGCCAAAACGCCTGAGGCGCTGGGTCAGCCCAAAGGCGGGGATCAGGGCCTCCTCCCCCAGGTTTGCCACAAACACCTCACTGGCCTGGGCCTCTGGCAATGGGATGCCCTGGCTGTTCAGCTCCATGATGATGCGCTCGGTGCCGATGCCAAAGCCCACCCCGGGCATGGCGGGCCCCCCGATTTCCTGCACCAGGCCATCATAGCGCCCGCCACCACACAGCGCCAGGTCACCCCGGCTGGTCCGCATGGTGATCTCAAACACCGTCTTGGTGTAATAATCAAGCCCCCGCACAATCCGCGGGTCCACCTGGAACCTTACCTCCTGGGTGTTGAGCAACGCTTGCAGCGCCGCGAAATGCCCCTCGCATTCCCCGCACAGATGATCCAGGATGCTGGGGGCACCCTGGGTGAGGGCCATGCACTGCTCTTCCTTGCAGTCGAGGGCACGCAACGGATTTTTCTCAAAACGCCCCTTGCACAGGGGACAAAGCTGGTCATAGCGCGCCTTGAGATACTCCTTCAAGGCTTCATGATAGCCCGGCCGGCATGCCGGGCAGCCGATAGAGTTGATGCTGACCCCCAGGTTTTTTAGCCCCAGGCGTCCCAGCACGTGCAGGATGCTCACAATCAGCTCCGCATCTGCGGTCGGCTCTTTGGCGCCAAAGCACTCCATGCCAAACTGATGATGCTCCCTCAGGCGCCCGGACTGGGGGTTTTCATAGCGGAAGATGGGCGCATTCAAATAGTACATCTTGGCGGGCAGTGGCCCCGCATAGATCTTCCCTTCCACAAAGGCGCGCACGGTGCCCGCCGTGCCCTCGGGCTTGAGGGTGATGGAGCGCCCGCCTTTGTCCAGGAAGGTATACATTTCCTTTTGTACAATGTCGGTGGTGTCGCCCACGCCGCGCTCAAACAGCTCCGTATGCTCAAACACCGGCGTGCGCACCTCAAGATAGCCGGCCAGGGCCGCCTCCTCGCGCATCACCTTCTCAATCCACTGCCAGACCGCGCTCTCCTGGGGCAGCATGTCCTTGGTGCCCTTGGGGCTTTGAATCGCCATTCTCTCCTCCTAACAAAAAAGCGTCCCTGCCTATGCGGGACGAATTCCTTCGCGTTGCCACCCTGCTTGCGCGTTTTACGCGCCACTCAATCGCCTTAACGCGGCATACGCCCTTACGGGTGCGGCTCCGGGTTGTCCTTCAGGCTTTCAGCGCGGGAAGCTCGCAGCCGTGGCTTCCTTCTCTGAGCGCTCCTTCCTGATTCTTCCCTTCAGCGCCATGGGTGGATTATATGCTGACATCCGCCCGGTGTCAAATATAAGCGATGCGAAAACTGAGGAGGGCTCTTCCGCAGAAAAGCCCTCCCGTTGCCGGTCACGCGGCCTGGGTTACATTCAAGGATTCACCACAGCGGCTTCTTTGTCGCCCTCAAAGTTGGGAACCACGCCGCCTTTGAAGTCCTCGTTTTCCAGCAGGAACTGCTTCACCTTCTCAGAATGGAGCGCCTTCTCCAGCGCCTTGACAAAGGGTGCGTCTTCGTTGCCGGCCTTCACCACCACATAGTTGGTGTAGAGCCTGGCGGCTTCACCCTCGCTGCTTTCCAGGTAGATGGCGTCCCGGGTGGGGAAGAGCCCAGCAGGAATGGCGTAGTTGCCGTTGATGACCGCAAAGGCCACATCAGCCAGGGTGGCGGGCAGGCGCTCAGCGTCCACCTCCACGATGTCAATCTTCTTGTCCTTTAAGGTCACGTCAAGCTTGGTAAGCCCGCTGTCCACATTGGCCCCCTCCGGCAGGGTGATGAGGCCGGCTTCCTGCAGCAGCAACAGAGCCCTGGTTTCGTTGGAAGGGTCATTGGGCACGGCAATGCTGTCGCCGTCAGCAATTTCACTCAGGGCTTTCTTGGTACCCGGATAGATGCCAAAGGGCTCATAATGCACGGGGATCACAGCCACCAGCTGATCATCAGCGCCCACAGTGGCGTTATAGGCGTTCAGATAGGGGCGGTGCTGGAAGAAGTTGGCGTCATATTCGCCTGCAGAGGTGGCAGGGTTTTGCAGCACATAGCCGTCCACCCAGGTAACCTGCAGGTCAAAGCCCTCCTGGGCCAGGTCATCCTTGACAAAGTTGAGGAGGATCTCATGGGGGTTGGCAGAGGCGGCGATGCGCACCGGGGTGAGTTCGGCCAGGGCTGAAACAACGCCAAGGGATAATACCAGGGCCAGAGCCAGAGCGATTAGCTTTTTCATGGGGAGTCTCCTTTCAGTTTGCGGGTTCTATTTTTTCCGGTGGTCTGATTTCCGGCTGATTCGATTGCCAAAGAAGGTCATGATCTGAACCAGGGCGACCAGCAGCAGGCTGGCGGAATACATCAGGGTGAAGTTACGCATGTTAAGCCCCTTCGTGATGGCCAGGGCGCCCAATCCCCCGCCCCCTGCGGTGCTGGCCATCGCGGTATAGCCAAGGATGGTCACCATGCAGATGGCCGCGCCTGAGAGCAGGCTGGGGAAGGCCTCGGGCAAAAGCACCTTGCGGATGATTTGCCAGTCGGTGGAGCCCATGGACTGCGCCGCTTCGATGACGCCGTGGTCCACTTCGTTCAGGGAATTCTCCACCATCCGCGCCACATAGGGAAAAGCGCTGACGGTGAGGGGGAAGATGATGGCCTGGGTGCCGATTGCCCGGCCCATCACGGCTCTTGTGACCGGAAAAAGCATGGCCAGAAGGATGATGAAGGGCACGGAACGCAGGAAGTTGATGGCCACACCCAGCACGGTGTTGAACCGTGGCATGGGCCTGATGCCGCCAGAAGCGGTCACCACAAGCAGTATGCCAAGGGGCATGCCAATGAGATAGGCAATAATCGTGGAAGGAACGGTCATAAACAGCGTCTCCCACAGCCCTTGCAACAGCACCGGCGCCAATTGTTCCCAGCTCATCAGGTATTCACCTCCTTCACCGTCAGCCCCTGATCCGTGAGGAACTGGACAACGGCTTCTTTCTCCTGCTCATCATGGGGCGTCTGGATGAGCATCTGACCATACATCTTTCCAGCCAGATGGTTCATATTGGCGGAAAGGATGTTGACAGCGACGTTGGTTTCCTGTGACAAGCGCGAGATGATAGGCCTTTCTGCCGCTGCGCCGTCAAAGACGATGCGCAGGGCGGGGGTATCGGGGTCATCACGCGCCTCCTCCGGCAGGACGCCAAAGAGGCGCTTCCCGGCTTCCGACTTGGTGTGGACAAAGACCTCGTCCACTGTGCCTTCTTCCACCACCTCGCCGCCATCCAGGATCGCCACCCGGTCACAGATCTGGCGGATCACCGCCATCTCATGGGTGATAAGCACAATGGTGATGCCCAGCCGGCGGTTGATGTCCTGAAGCAGCGTCAGGATGGATTGGGTGGTCAACGGATCCAGCGCGCTGGTGGCCTCATCACACAGCAGCACCTCGGGGCTGCTGGCCAGGGCCCGGGCGATGGCCACCCGCTGGCGCTGGCCGCCGGAAAGCTGGGCGGGATAGGCGTTGATCTTGTCCTGAAGGCCCACAATGTCCAGCAGTTCCTTCACCCGCTCGTTGGCCCTGGCATGGGGCAAGCCTGCGATTTCCAGGGGATAGCGCACATTCTGCCCCACGGTGCGCTGCATCAGGAGGTTAAACTGCTGAAAGATCATCCCCATTTTCCGCCGGGTTTGAAGAAGCTGTCTGCGGTCCATCCTCAGGATGTCCTGCCCCCGGTAGAGCACCTGGCCGCCGTTTGGCGTGTCCAGGCGGTTGATGCAGCGGATGAGGGTGGACTTCCCCGCCCCTGACATCCCAACAATGCCATAGATCTCTTTCTCATGCACGGAGAGGGTGATGTCATTGAGCGCCACCACGCGGTTCTCGGCGTCGCTGAAGACCTTGGATAACTTCACAATTTCAATCAGGGGAGTTGTGGACACGCATAACCTCCAAATCGGTACAAAAAACCCGCTTCGCACTCATGCAAGCGGGTGTAGGCTGCTTAAACGGCCGTCACGATGCGCAATGCAGGAAGCGCGGGAAATGAATCTCGCACATCTTGGACATTCGCATCATCATGTTGCTGCGCACGATCCTTTCCCTCCTCCTTTTGTGATGATCCAATTATAGCCGGGCAAATCCCGGTTGTCAACGCATAAATATCGGGCGATATGCAACCCGCGGAGCAATTGCGACCGTTTTATCCATCTCAGCCGTTCCCGCTGCTCATATATTGTTCTCGCGGGCTTCCAAAAAGGCTTCCAGGGCTGTCTCGGCATGCTCCCATTGATGGTAAGCGGCTTCCAATGCTTCCTTGAGCGTCCGGCATCGCTGCGCCTGGCTGGCCGCCTTCTCCGGGTTTTTATAGATGTCAGGCTCCATCTGCTGGTCGGTGGCCGTTTGAAGCGCCGCCTCCAGGCGCTTCACTTCCTCCATGGCTTCTTTTACGTCATCCTCAAGCGCCGCCAGCTCTGCCGCTTCCCTCCGGGCCAGCTTTCTGATTTTGGCAAGCTCGGTCCGGGTAGGCTGATCATCATCGGTTCCTTCGCCTTCCGTCTGGGCGCGGGAGGCCAGATAAGCCTCGTAGTTGCCCTCAAACACCTCAATTCCCTCTGATGTCATCAAGAGGATCTTGTTGGCAAAGCGGTTGATGAAAAACCGGTCATGGGACACAGCCAGAATGGTGCATTCAAAACCTTCCAGGGCTTTTTCCAGCACCTCACGGCTGGCAGCATCCAGGTGGTTGGTAGGCTCGTCCAGAAAGAGAAAGTTGTCCTGCCTGAGCATCAGCTTGGTCAGGGCCACCCGGCCTTTTTCACCGCCAGAAAGCAGGCGGATGGGCACAAACACGTCCTCTCCGGTGAACTGGAACAGCGCCAGGGCTCCCCGCACCTGGCTTTGGGTGAGCCGGGGAAAATCATCCCACACCTCCGTGAGGATGTCGTTATCGGGGTTCAGGTTTTGCTGGCGTTGATCATAATAGCCCACATCTGCCTGGGCGCCAAGGCGCACCTCCCCCGTGTCCGGCTTGATCAGCCCAAGAATGCTTTTCAGCAGCGTGGTTTTTCCGATGCCATTAGGGCCAATCAGGGCAGCCCGGTCACCTGAGCGCAAATCCAGGGTGATGTTCTCAAAAACAGGCTTTTCCCCAAAGCTTTTGCTCAAGTCTTCCACCAATAGGGCGTTTTCCCCCAAGCGACGCTTGGCCTTGAAGCGAAAGGCGATGGCCCGTTCTTCATCAGGGCGCTCCAGCAGCTCCATCCGCGCCAGGGCCTTTTCCCGGCTCTCAGCCGCGCGGATGGATTTTTCACGGTTGAACTGCTTAAACCGGGTGATGATGGCCCGCTGCCGGGCGATCTCCCGCTGCTGGAGGCCATAGGCCTTCACCTTGGCCGCCATGCGCTCCTCCCGCTGGGCCAGATAGCGGGTGTAGTTGCCCGGATAAACCTCGGTCACCCCAAAGAGCAGTTCAGCCATGTCCGTGCACACCGCATCCAGAAAATAACGGTCATGGGACACGATGACCATGGCACCCTGATATTGGCAGAGAAAGTTCTCCAGCCATGCCAGCGCCTCCAGGTCCAGGTGGTTGGTGGGCTCGTCAAGGAGAAGAAGGTCAGGCTTTTGCAGCAGCAGGCGTGCCAGCCCCAGCCGGGTCAGCTCCCCCCCGCTCAGGGTGCCTGCATGCTGCTCAAAGTATCCCGGCCCCAGGCCCAGGCCGATGAGCACCCCCTCAATCAGGGAGCGGGCCATATACCCCTCCGCCTTTTCAAAGCGCTCGGTGAGGCGGGCATACTCCCGGTAGAGCTCATCCAGCACATCCTGACGCTGGTCATCCGCCATCTCTTTCTCAAGCGCACGCAGGCGGCTTTCCATGGCGAAAACCTCCCCAAACACTTCTGAAGCTTCTTCCAGCACCGTGCGTCCAGGCTTGGGATGATAGGACTGGGCCAGATGGCCTATGGACAGGCCCCTGGCAGTGATGATCTCTCCCTCATCAGGCGCAAGTTGACCTAGAATGATTTTAAGCAGCGTGGTCTTCCCGCTCCCATTTACCCCCACCAGGCCCAGACGGTCCCGGCTGTTCACAATCAAATTGACGTCCTTGAGCACCTCATCGGTGCCAAAGGCCTTGGCGATGTGCTCAAGTTTTAGAATGGTTGTCATCATAGCATTAAACAAAAGAAAAAGCTGGCGGCAGGCGTCAGCTTTTGGATCCCGTCCATGGGCATTACTTCACAAAGATCATGATCAGGCAAAGCACCACAAAGGTGATCGCAGCGGCTTTGGTGGCAGCGGCCAGACGCCCCTGGGCGGTCTTGCTCTTGTTCTTGCCAAAGAAGCTGTTGGTGCCGCCACCGCCGGTCAGCGCGCTCATGCCTTCCGCATCGCCCTTTTGAAGGAGCACGGAAACAATCATCACCAGTGAAGCCAGCATCAGCAAAATCGTCAGGATAACCTGAATCGTGGACATTAAAAATTCCCCCTCCATGAAATCAGCCTGTGAATAGTAACACAATAACATATAAACATCAAGGGCTTGGGATAATTTTCGTGATGCCTTTCAGGACTTTCAGGAGCCTTTCAGGAGCAACCGCCCGGAACCATCATCCCGTCGCGCATACGGCGCCATTACCACAAATAGTGAACCGGGTTGCGGATGAACTCATTGTACACCGCCTTAATGGCTTCGATGGTTTTCGCGTCTGGCGCAGACAGGTCAACTGATTTTGCATTTTCGATAATCTGACCCTGGTTGCTTGCACCTGTAATCACACAACTCACGGTTTCCTGCAGCAGTATCCAACGCAGAGCATATCCGGTCAGTTGATCGGCGGGCAGTATTGTCTTCAGCCTGCTGACCGCTTCAAGCCCCAGCTCGTAATCAACCCCTGAAAAGGTCTCACCCTTGTCAAAGGCCACCCCCTGCCTGTTGAAGAAGCGTTGTATACATCAGCGGTATCAAAGAAGTTGATGCCCTGCTCATAAGCTGCTTCCAATGTCGCAAGAGCGGTCTTCTCGTCATACTCTGCTCCCCAGGTTCCGCCAAGCTGCCATGTTCCAAGGGATATTTCCGATATTTTAACGCCGGTGTTGCCAAACTCTCTAAACTTCAACGCTTTTCTCTTCTTTCAGCTTCGCATCACTCATTGTTGTCTTTACTGAAATTTCTATATCCCAGCGATCAGCATCACCAAGGGCAGAGTGACCAGGCAAGCCAGGAGTGAAATGGATGCGCTCTGGGCGGCCAGGGCGGTATCCTTATTATACTGCTCCGCCATGAACTGGGTGGCGACCGCCGCGGGCAAAGCGGTGGATACCACCAGCACGCCATAGGTGATACCGGTGACGCCAAAAGCCTTGAGAAGAAGCGCCACAGCGATGGGGATGATCAGCAGCCGGATGGCCATGGACAGCCAGAGCACACCGCTTTTGAGCTGCTGGAACTTGATCGTATCCTTCAAGCGCACACCCACCAGGATCATGCTGACCGATATCGTCATGTTGCCCAGGTGATTACTCAGGCTCAGCAGCGGCTCAGGGAGACGCAGGCCGCTGAGGATAAATATCATCGCAAGCAGCGACGCGGCAATGCCCGGGTTGAAAAGCGCCCGCAGCACCCTGCCTGCCCCCCCGTCTTCCTGGATCAGCAAGTGGAGCACCGTCCACATCACGATGTTCAGCGCGATAATCGTGCCAGACAGGTATATGATCCCCAGGTTGCCATACATCACATTGATAATGGGTATTCCCACATACCCCACATTGGGCATGGTAGAGACACCCGCAAACACAGCCAGCCGGTCCTTTCCGATGCGGCCTTTAAATAATAAATACACCGCCACACAGGTGAGTGACATGATGATGGTCGAGAGAACAAGCACAGTCATCACCTGGGGAATCTGTTCCTGAGGCAGATCTTTTTGCGCTGCCATCAGGATCATGGCGGGCCAGGCAATTTTAAGCAGCAGGGTATTGACCCCTTTTGTCACCGGATCGGTGAACACATTCTTATGCCTGAGCCCAAGACCAATGAGCACAAGGAGCAAAAGCATCACAATCTGCAGGATAACTGCGTTTAAATACATGCGCCTGGCGCCTCCTTACTTGGTGGGTTTATAGGTATACCGGGCGATGAGCCTGGGGATGCTGCCGTACATGCCATAGGCATCCCCATACAGGCGGTAACGCTCCCCCAGCACCCACTCGGTCTTGGTCTGGTTTTCCACCATCACCATGCGCTGGGCACCCTTGCCATCGGAGGTATCGATGAGAACCAGCTGTGGTTTGTTGCTGATGATCTCCTTCACAGGGCCTGTGAACACATAAATCTGGGTGTTGCTGATGCGGGTATTGATGTTGGCCAGCAGATCCGGATAGCCCCAGTCATCAAGCGCCCAGGCCTTTTTGGTGTAGGTATCAGGCGGCGGCAGGTAGTAGATGTCATATTTGACCACTGTGGGTTTTTTGTCCGGGAAATCCGCCCGGATCTCCACCGTATTCGTTCCAATCTTGCTGAAAATCGCTTCAAAGGAGAAGGCGCCGGTGCTGCCCAGCTGGCTGGTGTCCAGATACCTGTGGGGGCTGAGAATCGTGACCGTGGCCCCTGCCCTGGTGGTGGCAGTGATCTTCATGGTGGGGCGCGAGCTTTCATCATCCAGGGTGCTTGCCAGGTCCAGCGGGATATCCTGCACCGCCCGGTGGATGACGATGTCCACCGCATTCTCCCGGTAATACTGGCTGCGCACCACGATGTGGATGTTGTTGTCACCGATGGGCTGGATGGACGCGTTATAGCTGATATAACCGCTCTGGGTGTTCACATAGGAGGAATAATCCTCACCGTTGATAAACACCTTGCTGTTTTGCATCACATGAAAGCGGATGTTGTAAATCGGGGTGCTGACCTCAAGCCGGGTTACATCCGGGCTGATCAGCGTGATGGGCGACAGGGGGATGTCGATGGTGTAGTGCACCGGCTCCATCTGCTTCTGTTCACCGGAGCTGGTTCTGATATAGGGCGTCAGGGTGACATCCATGGTGGGATTGACCAGCCGCTCCTCCAGCTCATACCAGATATAGTCCGCCACCTGAATGGAGGCATATCCTCCGGTGGCGATGAAGGACTTGCGCAGTTCCTTGATGTAGATCTGCGCGCCCTCAGGTGCGGGAATATCGATGGTGTGGGCCGCCATATCGTCCAGGATCGAGGCAGAGATGTGCACCTGCTCTTCCACCGGCTGCTCTACCGCGCGCATGGTGACCCAGGGGGCGATGACAAACTGATAAAGCGCGATGCCGCCGGCTGCCAATAGCAGCACCAGTGCCAGAATGGGGATCAGCCGCCGCCTGCCCACAAAGCCGCCCCGCTTCTTGCCCGGCTTTGGCAGGGGGATGAAGCCGCTCTGCCTGCTTCTCACCAGCGACTGGGAATAAGCCGTGAAATCTTCTGATATGCTCTGATAGGTGGGCGCTTCGGTGTAGCCGTCATAGTCGATGGAAGCCTCAGTCTCCTCCAGCGCGGCCCGGCGGCGCCTGGCCGCTTCGGGGCTGGAAAACAGACGGCTGCGGCGGGAGGAATAGGTGATCCGCCCCTGGGTGGGCGCAAAGCCGCGCTCAGCCCCCCGCTCCCGCAGCTGCTTCTGCTTCACCTCGCCGCGCTGCTTGCGCTCATGGAGGCTGAGCATCTCTGCAGCCAGCCGGTCCTTCAGGTCTGCCGCCACCCGCTCGTTTCCCTCATCATCAAAGCGGATTTCCGTGGGCAATTCCTCTGGCAGGGGTGCGGTTTTCTGCAGTTCCTCAGCCGGCAGGGTGGCCGTCATGCGGTCAATGGCCTTTAGCGGCTCACCGCAGCGGAAACAATGAGGGTAGGAAGCCCGGTTCCAATACCCGCAAGCCGGACACTTCACTGGCTTTCTCCCTTATTGCAATTAGTCATCGCCCATCTTCAAGACGGCGATAAACGCTTCGCTGGGCAGCTCCACGCTGCCAAACTTGCGCATCCGTTTCTTGCCTTCCTTCTGTTTCTCAAGCAGCTTTTTCTTCCGGGTGATGTCACCACCATAGCACTTGGCCAGCACGTCCTTGCGCACGGCTTTTACGGTTTCTCTGGCGATCACCTTGCTGCCTATCGCTCCCTGAATGGGGATTTCAAACTGCTGGCGCGGGATGACATCTTTCAGCTTCTCCGCGATATTGCGCGCCCGGGCATAGGCCTTGTCCTTGTGGACGATCATGGTAAAAGCGTCGCAGATTTCTCCGTTGAGCAAAAAGTCCAGCTTCACCAGCTCGCTTTCCTGATAACCGGTCAACTCATAGTCCAGGGAGGCGTAGCCGCGGCTGCGGCTTTTGAGTTGGTCGAAGAAGTCATAGATCACTTCGTTCAGCGGCATGTCATAGGTGAGCTTTACCCGGTCACCCTCGTATTGCATGTCCTTAAACACGCCGCGTTTGTCCAGGCACAGCTCCATCAGTGAGCCCACAAACTCCTGGGGGGTATAGATGGTGGCCAGCACATAAGGCTCCAGCATCCGGGCGATGTCATTGGGCTGGGGCATGTTGCTGGGGTTTTCGATGTGCAGCATTTCTCCGTCTGTCCTCTCAACCTCATAGATGACGTTGGGAACGGTGGTGATCAGCCCCAGGTCAAACTCCCGCTCCAAGCGTTCTTGAATGATCTCCATGTGGAGCAACCCCAGAAAACCGCAGCGGAAGCCATAGCCAAGGGCAGCGCTGGTCTCCGGTTCAAAGGTGAGGGCAGCGTCATTCATCCGCAGCTTTTCAAGGGCATCCCTGAGGGCGGCATAGTCAGCCCCGTCCGCCGGATAAATCCCGCAGTACACCATGGACACCACCTGCTTGTACCCGGGGAGCGGCGCCGCTGCGGGGCGGTCCGCATCGGTGATGGTGTCACCCACCCGGGTATCCTGGATCTCTTTGATGGAGGCGGCCACATAGCCCACTTCGCCCGCGCTGATCTTCTCACAGGGGACAAAGCCGGGCTTGAGCATCCCCACCTCCACCACGTCAAACTCTGCGCCTGTCTGCATCATGCGCATGCGCATGCCCGGGACCAGGCTGCCCTGCATCACCCGCACATAGCAGATGGCTCCCCGGTAGTTGTCATACATGGCGTCAAATACCAAGGCCTGAAGCGGCGCCTCAGCATCCCCCACAGGCGGGGGAATATGCGCGACAATGGCCTCCAGCACATCCTCAATGCCGGTGCCCATCTTGGCGCTCACCAGCGGGGCTTCCTCTGCCGAAAGCCCGATCAGGTCCTCAATCTCCTTTTTTGCCACATCAGGCTGGGCGCTTGCCAGGTCAATCTTGTTGATGACCGGGATGATCTCCAGGTCATGCTCCAGCGCCAGGTAGACATTGGCCAGCGTCTGGGCCTCCACCCCCTGGGTGGCGTCCACCACCAGCAAAGCCCCTTCACAGGCAGCCAGCGCCCGGCTCACCTCATATGTGAAGTCCACATGCCCGGGCGTATCGATGAGATTGAGCGTATAGGTTTCCCCATCCCGCGCCTTGTAAAGCATGTTCACGGCCTTGGACTTGATGGTGATGCCCCGCTCTCGTTCCAGCTCCATGGAGTCCAGCACCTGCGAGGTCATCTCACGCTGGCTGAAGGCCCCGGTTTGCTCCAGAATGCGGTCCGCCAGGGTGCTTTTCCCATGGTCAATGTGCGCGATAATGCAAAAATTGCGGATTTTGTTCAGTCTGTTAGTCCCCATCGTTCCTCCGGCCCTGGGCCAATAGCTTTTGGTCCTCTTGCTGCTGCATCTGTATGTTGAGCAGGTTGATGTTGCCGCAGCCCATGGTGATCACCAGATCACCGGGCTTTCCGTGGGCGAGCAGCCAATGCTCCACGTCATCAAAGGTGGGGGTCAAAAAGGCGGAGAGCCCGTTTGCCCGCATGCCCTTGACCAATTGACGGCTGTGGATATCCCCCGGATCCTTTTCGCGGGCGGCATAGATATCAGTCACCAGCGTGATATCAGCCTCACTGGTGCAGGTGAGATAGGCATCAAAAAGGGATTTCACCCGGCTGAAGGTGTGGGGCTGCATCACGGCGATCACCCTTTTGCCCTGCATGGCCGCCATGCCCACCGCCGCCTGCATCTCCGCCGGGTTGTGGCCATAGTCATGGTACATGGCCATGCCCTGCACCATCCCGGTGTGCTCAAACCGGCGGTGCACCCCGGTAAACGCCCCCAGCGCCTGGGCGGCCTTCACCACATCCAGCCCCAGGCGATGAACCGCCACCAGGGCCGCGGCCGCATGCAGCGCGTTATAGATCCCCCGCACCTGAAGCGCCGCATGGCACAGGGCCTTTCCCCCATGCATCAACACAAAGGCGGCATGGCCGGACGCGTCATATCCCAGGCCGCTGATCTGATAATCGCTGCGGCTGTCAAGCCCGAAGGTGAGCACTTCCCGGCCCGCGGCCCGGGCCACCCGCAGCGCCCGGGGATCCTCCCCATGCACGATGATGACCCCGTCCTTTGGCAACTGGGCCAGGAACTGGCCATAGGCTTCCTCCACATGGGCCATGTCACCATAGGTGTCCAGGTGATCCTCCTCGATGTTCAACAGCAGCGCCATGGTGACCGGCATGTGCAGAAAGCTGCGGTTAAACTCGCAGGCCTCAGCCACAAAAAAGCCCTTGCCCCCGGCCCTGACGCTGCCGCCAATGGCATCCAGGCTGCCGCCGATGTGCACGGTAGGGTCAGCGCCCAGGGCAAACAGCGCCTGGGCCAGCATGCCTGAGGTGGTGGTTTTGCCGTGGGTGCCGGCGATGCACACCTGCTGGTTATGGCCTGCCATCAATTCTCCCAAAAGCACCGCCCGCTCCATCTGAGGGATGCCCAGGGCAAAGGCTTGCTGCCGCTCCGGGTCCTCCTCCGGAATCGCGGCGGAATAGACCAAAAGCGCAGCGCCTTCCACCATGTCCGGGTGGTGCCCGGCCCTGGCTTCAATGCCCAGCCCGCGAAGATGACTCAGGGTATAGCCCTCATCACGGTCCGTGCCGGCTACCATAAACCCGTCGCGCGCCAGCATCTCTGCCAGGCCCGACATGCTTGAGCCACCAATGCCCACCATGTGAATCCGCCTGCCGCGGTATGCGCTGATATGAGGCTGCTGCATGGTCTGTCCTTTCAATAAAAATCACGCTCCCTGCGTGATGGCATTATACCTGCGCACTCACTATTTTACAAGTTGGGACCTGCTCTGAGCCCTGGCGTAGCAGAACAGGTGCTGCTGAAAGATGCCCGAAACCCCGGAGAAGCGTTCAAAGGGGAAACCGCCTGGAAACTCACTGGCCATTACCCGCTGGATCCATACATCCACCGGGAAAGCGTCAAGGCGCTGATAGGCAAACAGCATCACGCAGCTTGCCACCTTTACCCCCACCCCGGGCAGGGGAAGCAGGGCTGCCTCAAGCTCCTGATCATCCAGCGTGTCAAGTTCGCGCAGTGCCGGCCGCCCTTCCAGCACCATGCGGGCGGTTGCCTGAATGTATCTGGCGCGGTAGCCAAGGGCACAGGCCAAAAGGCCGTCCATGGATGCCTCAGCCAGTGCACGGGGCGTCGGAAAGGCATAGGCGCCTTCTTCTATCCGCTCGCCATAGGCTTCACATAACATCTTCACGCAATGCCTGATCGCGCCCACGGTTTTTCGTTGGGAGATGATGAAGGAGATCAGCGTCTCAAAAGGCTCCTGTTTCAATATTCTAAGTCCCTTGGCAAAGCTCACCGCTTCATGCAGATAGCCATCCTCAGGAGTTACCAGGGCGCAAATCCCCTCATAATCCCGCTCCAAATCAAAATAGCCCCGCCACAGGGCATCGAATGCCACCTGAGAGCAGGAGAAATCAAAGACCCCTTCCCCCAGATCGGCGATGGTCAGCTTTTGTCCCGAAGCGATGACACCCCAGCGGTTCTCACCTTCCGGCAGCATGCGGAAGCACTGGCCGCTTTCGGCGGTCAGCCTCAGGTCAAACCCCGGAATGGACAGCCGCATCTTTTTCTTTCTTTTTGCTTTTGTCCCAGAAATACCGGATCAAAGCCAGGGCGGAACCCATCGCGGGAACGCCGATGATCATGCCCAGCACCCCGAAGAGGGCGCCGAAGAACAGCACGGAAAAAATGACCAGCACAGGGTGCATGCCCACCTCGGTTGAGAGGATTTTGGGAGCGAGGATGTTGGCCTCAAGCTGCTGCACCACCACAATCCACAGGATCATCCAGACCGCTTTGATGGGAGCTGGGCTGATGAGCGCTAAAAGCACTGGCACAACGCCGCCAAACCAGGGGCCGAAATACGGGATCAGATCGAGCACCCCTGCCAGGATGCCGATGGTGATGGCATTGGGGATGCCAATCACAGCAGCGCCCGCCCCCGTGGCAATGCCCACAAAAAGGGTGAGGAGCAGCCGCCCGCGCACAAAGCCGCCCAGCACCAGGTTGATATCCCGCCATACCTCCTGCATGGACCGCCATTGCTCAGGCTTTACCCAGGAGCGTATCTCACTGATGAAAAATCCCTTATCCTTGAGCATATAGAACATGATGATGGGGATAAGGAGAATGTCAAACAGGCCGCCCAGCGAGGAAAACAGGCCCTTCATCACACCCATCAGCGCCTGATAAAATTGGCGCGTCAGCTCGTCCACCGTGCTCTTGGCGTCCACCACCCCGGCCAGGGCGATGTTGGCCCGTTCAAGCAGCTCCAGCAGCTCCTGACGGATGTCGGCCACCACCGTGGGCAAGCTTTTGACCAGTTCCAGCGCGTCCCTGATGATGGAAGGCAGCACCAGCAAAACAAACAGGAACACCAGGAGAAAAAACGCCAGGACGATCAAAAGCGAGGGAATCCAGCGTTTCATCCCCTTTTTCTGAGCGAAGTTGACGATGGGGTTAAACAGATAGGCAAATATGAGCGCGTACAAAAAGGGCTTGAGGGTTGCGATCAAAGCACCCCAGGCAAAAACCGCCAGGAGAACCAGGCCGATGACCAAAAGAACCTGAATGATCCTTTTGCGGTTTGTGGTGAACCAATCCTTGCCCATCAGCCCTCCTGGATAATTGCTATACCTATTGTAACACAGCGCCCCCACCCTCACAAGAAAAGCACCGGGCTTGATGAAAGGCCTGGTTCTGGCGTATATTGGTCATACAGAAAGGGGTGCCATGCGAAAGCTTCAACCCATCGGGTTTTTTGACAGCGGGTCAGGCGGCATCAGCGTGCTGTCCGCCTTCCGCATCGTGATGCCGCGGGAAGACTATGCCTATTTTGGCGATCACGCCAACCTTCCCTATGGAAATAAAACATCGGAAGAAATCAAGGCGCTCACCATCAGTGCCTGTGACGCGCTGGCAGCGCGCTCCATCAAAGCCCTGGTGGTCGCCTGCAACACCGCGTCAACCGCCGCCCTTGATGATCTGGCCGGGCGCTATCCCTTTCCGGTGCTTGGCATTGAGCCGCCGGTAAAAGAAGCAGTTAAGGTGCAGGGCGCAGGCAGCATCCTGGTGATGGCAACCCCCGCCACCCTGGCCTCCCGGCGCTTCCTGGCCCTGGCTGCCCCTCATGGCAAGCGCCTGATGCCCCTTCCCTGCCCGGGGCTTGCAGAAATGATTGAAGCGGAGGAAACCGGGGCACAGCGTGATTACCTCACCCGGCTCTTTGAGGGGCTTGAGAAGGACAGCATCAATGCCATCGCTCTGGGCTGCACCCATTATCCACTGATAAAAACAGAAATCGCGCAAGCTTTTGGCAAGCCGGTTCCCCTGCTTGATGGCTATGCACAGGCGGCCGAGGTGCTTCAAGCGCAGTTGGATAAAGCCGCCCTGCTCAATGACCAGGCCCAGCCAGGGCAGGTGAGGCTTGAAAGCTCACAGGGACCTGAAGCGCAGCAGCGTCTCCTGCGGTTTTTGCGCCGGCAGTCCGGCCCTATTTAATGCAGTAATCCGGATTCTCCCCAAACCATCGTTTCGCGTCAAGGATGTCCTGCTGCATCTGCACCCGCAGCAGCTCCTTGGAGGGGTAATAGATCTCAGCCCGCAAATAATGCCAATACCTGATCCGCACGCACTGGCCATAGAGCAGGCCCTGAAAATCAAACAAATGGATTTCGATTGCCGGATCGCCATAGGGCACCGTTGGATGGTTGCCCTGGTTCAAAACGCCCTGATACACCTGGCCCTGCTGATCCAGCAGCACAATATCCGCTACATATACTCCATCTTCCAGCGCCTTGTCTGAGGGAGAATAGGCGATGTTAGCCGTAGGCACCCCCAGGGTTGCCCCCACACGGTTGCCCACCACCACGCGCCCCTCCAGTTCTGTCAGCGGCCTCTTGTCCGTCATGCCATTACCTCTTCTCAAATGAAAAAATGTCATCGTTATCATAAATGTGCGGCGTGAATTGTCAAGCATCACCATGGCGTTGACACAGCGCCTGACCCATGTTAACTTGCTCCCAACACATGCAGGAGGGATCCCCATGGACAGAAACACAGCCCTGGCCTTGCTGAAAGAATATAACAAGGAGCTCTTCCATATCCAGCACGCGCTCACAGTGGAAGCGGTGATGCGCTGGTTTGCGCAGGACCTGGGTTTTCAGGAAGAAGCCGATTTCTGGGCCATGGTGGGGCTGCTCCATGACATCGATTTTGAACAGTTTCCTGATGAACACTGTGCCAAAGCTCCGGGGATCTTGAGGGCAGCTGGCTTTGACGAGCGCTTCATCCATGCCGTGTGTTCCCATGGGCACGGGATCATGCCTGGCACGCCTAAGCCCAATCATTTGATGGAAAAAGTGCTTTTCGCTGCGGATGAGTTAACCGGGCTGATAGGAGCTGCTGCTTTGATGCGCCCATCAAAATCGGTGCAGGATATGGAGCTCAAATCTCTCAAGAAGAAGTTCAAGGATAAATCATTTGCTGCTGGCTGCTCACGGGACACCATCCGTGAGGGTGCTGAAAGGCTTGGCTGGGAGCTGGATCAGTTGATGGAAAAAACGCTTACAGCAATGCGTAATTCTGAAGATGAGGTGCAGGCTGAGACACGTTTATTGTCTTTAAATCTATAATATTCTACTCACCATGTACAATCCGGCCGCAAGACGTCCCATGAGTAGACCACTTGCATGATTTTAACTGAGGAGATGCAAACTTCAAACCTCTCCTGTGTTTTACCGATGGCAGCCCTTCTGCTATGTACCGCGCCATGTATCAGCATGGTCGTATCGTCGTGGTATGTTTTGATGATTTCGTAGCATTGCTTGGCGCTATTAACATCATCTGTCCACTTTTTTAATGTCATGCTATCCAAAAGTGTTAAAATTGTCTGATTAAACAGCCTCACAGGCGCATGAAGTGTAACATCACAGTCAACATCGACTTCTCCTTGGATGTGCACCTCAGCCTTTCCGGTTCTGATCATATCAGGGCTTTGGTGATAAGGCGTATTGGGCAATACCCAAAAACCATCATCAAACACAAGACAATACTCTCCGAGTCGAAGACCCTTGGCGCAAATGCTCTCATTCTCAATTCTTGCTGAACTTATAAAACAGTCATGCAGAGAAAAACACTTGTGTTCATTGATGGCTGAATGCTTCCACATCATTACACCTAATTTCCTGATTGTAAAATTTTCGTTCCCGTTATCTTCTATCTTTTCAACTGTTTCAAGCGCTTTAAAGCATCCGGGTCAATAGCATATAGCAGGCCGTTGATCCAAACACGCTCAGCAGCGTGTTCCTCTTCCATTGATGGAGCAAAGCAGCCATGATCACCCCACTAATGGCAGGAAGCCAGGAGGATAAGATAATAAAACTCATTGATCTCAGGCTATAAATCACCAGCAGGCTGACAATAGCGCTTGGCAAAACTCGGCTCAAATACATCAAACTGGGGGGAATCACACGGCTTTCCCGGCCAAAGAACATCACCGGCAGCAGCCTGAGCGCGGCGGTGATCACCGCCACCACCAGAATCATTAAGGTATGATGCATTACATCCCCCCTTTGGGGGCGATAGGTGTTCCACTGCGCATCAACAGTAGCACCCCACACATCAACCCCATAGCAGGCAGTGTAAATCCTGCCGGACCAAAAAGCATCAAACAAATGATCGCACTGCACAACCCTATGAGGGCAGGGATGCGGGCGGATTTTTTCTGCCAATGCTCAATAAAAATCACCACAAAAAGGGAAGTCATCGCAAAATCGATGCCCTTTAGGTCAAAGGGCAGAGCGCTTCCGATAAGGCTGCCAATTGCACTTCCCAGCACCCAGTAAAGGTGGTTTAAAGCTGACACAAAAAAGTAGTACCATCGGTGGTCAACGCCATCAGGAACCCTTTCCCCAGCCAACAGCGCATAGGTTTCATCAGTCAGAGAAAGTGCCAGATAGGGCTTGAACTTCCCTGTGCTTTGATACTTGTCAGCCATGGAAATGCCATAGAACAGATGTCGGGCGTTTACCATCAGCGTCATCAGCGCAGTTTCCCACAGGGTGGCAGCGGAGATAAATAGGTCAATGGTCACATACTGCATGGCCCCGGCGTAAATGCCGCTGCTCATAGCCAGTGCCCAGCCTAAGCCAAGCCCGGCCTTCCCCAGCAGGATGCCAAAGCCAATCGCCAAAAACACATATCCCGCCATCACTGGCAGTGTCCTGGGGAAAGCCGCTTTGAACGCCCTGAGCCGCATAGTACCCTCTCCCATCGTCAATGCTTGGTGCTTCTTATATCACAAACCTCACAAGCCCCATTGTTCTTTTTGGGTTTCCGGATCATGCTCCTGATCATGACACTTCAAGAAGGTAGATGTATTCTGGATAGACGATATCTGTTCCCCGCTTTCTAAAGCCTTTGCCCTCTCTTAAAATGCGAAACCCCAGTTTTCTTAGCAAGGCATTGGAGGCGGCATTTTCCTGGGCAACGTATGCAGTAAATGACTGCACCCCTTCACTTATCCCTTTCTCAATTAACTGGCGCAGCATCTCTGTTCCATATCCTTGCTTCCAATATCGCTTGTGCAGCGCATATCCCAGATCCCAGCGCTTGCCATCCTCCTCTGGCACAACACTGCAAGTACCCACAAACTCTCCCGTTTCCTTATGAAGCACCACCATGGGATACCAGCCATCATCCTCTTCTATGCCTTTGGCAAAGTTCAGGGTGTCCTCATCCGCCCTATCACGAGGCGGATCAGACATATAGCGCCCCATTTCCTCATCCAACCAAATATCAAGGCATAAAGGGCCATCTTCCTCCCGCGTGCCACGGATGACGAGACGCTCCGTTTGCATGGTTGACATCTGCACTGTCATTCTCTCCTTTTACTTCAATAAAACGTTTATAAAGAAAAACCCGCTGATATCAGCGGGGTGGTGGAGCATAAGAGATTCGAACTCTTGACCCCCACAATGCCATTGTGGTGCGCTACCAACTGCGCTAATGCCCCATCGCGTGTGATAGAATACCATGAACCCAAAAAAATGTAAAGCGTTTTTCAAATTTCTTTGGTTTTCGCTCCGAATCGCTCCAGCTATGATAGAATATCAGTCATGAACACGCAGCGCCACCTGATGCTCTGGGGCATCCAGCAGGTTGGAAAAACCACCCTGATCAACCAGCTTCTGTCGGGACACCCCGGCTGGACGGTCAAAGGTTTCCGCACCTATACGGACTTTGGGGCCATATCAGGGGCCATTGGCCCTGTCTACATCGCCCCTGTCCACCCCTGCGGCTGGTACAGGCGGGATGAGGCTGTGATCGGCATCCGGAAACAGGGGCAGCGCAGCAGCTACCCCGCGGTGTTTGACCGGGTTGGGGTGAGGATCTTGCAGGAGACGCAAGGTGCCGACCTGCTGGTGATGGATGAGATCGGCACCATGGAAAACGACGCGCTGGCCTTCCAGCGCGCCGTGCTTCAGTCAATTTCAGCATCAACACCCATCATCGGCGTGATGAAGGGACAGTCAAGCCCCTTCATGGACGCGGTGAGAAATCACCCCAGTGTGAAAACCCTTGAAATTACTTTGGCAAACCGTGGGAAAATGCTGTCCTTGATCGATGAATTTGTTTCAGGCTCAGTCATCAGGCTGAAGGCCCCTTCATCAAGCGCAGAATCAGCGCCACGGCCCCATCCACATCGTTGATGCCAAGGCTGGGGACACCTTCAAGCTGAAATCCCGTATCGGTCATCAGCGCCAGGAGCAGCCCGGGATCGGTGATGGGGGTTTCGGAATTGCCTTTTCTCAGCACCTCGATTTTGGGATAGGGCGTGTGCCTGGCCCCCTCAATGAGGATGATGTCTGCCCCATCAAACAGGGGCAACAAGGCCGCTACAGTGTACTGGCCATTCTTTACCAGCAGCAGTTTTTCCTGGTCAAAGATCGCGCTGGCAAAGGCACCGGCCGCTTTATGGCGGTAGCTGTCTGTACCGGGGGTATCAGCCTCAAATTGGTGCGCGTCGTGCTTGATGGAGGCCACTTTCAGCCCGCGGGTTGAAAGGGTCTCTATCAATCTCACCATCAGCGTGGTCTTGCCGGAATTTTTCACCCCGGTGATGCCGATGATCACGGGCTTCTTGTTCATCACATCTGGGAGTAGGCCAGCAGCTCGTCATACTGGCTGTCGCTGAGCTGGAAATCATAAAACAGCCGGAAATACTCCTGGACCTCAGCTTTCAGATCAAAGTCCGCAAATTCAGGATACAACACCTTCTGCAACCACATCAGCCCCAGATAGCGCTGCACTGAGGGCGGGAAGCCCATCCAGTTGTAGGGGCCCACCGGCGCTTTCGCATATTTTTTGTTCTGGATAGCTGTCAGGCTCGACCACAGCGGGTCCTTCTCTGCGTTCTGGTAGGCGGCCAGGGTTTCAAATACGATCACATCAGGGTTCCACAGCAGGATCTGCTCCATATCCACTTCATTTCCAGAGCCACGGCTGGAGGGGCTGTCCACCACCGCCGCGTTGTCAGCTAACAGGTCGATCATCTCGCCATGGAAGCTGCCCTTAGCGATCACATTCAGCCCCGCCTCCCCCACGCAGTAGAGCATGCTCACCCGCTTATCCCCAATCTTTTCATTGATCTCAAGCATCCGGGCATAGCTGTTGTCAAGATAAGCGGCCAGGGCATCCCCTTTCTCTTCCTTGCCCAGCAATTCCCCTAATTGCTGATATGCGCTGCCTGCATCCTTGAAAAACATGGTGATATGCACACAGGGAATGCCCAGCTGCTCCTGCAGGGCATCCATGTCCTCCTTGATTGTCTTCTTGGGCTCGCCCACGTCCAGAATCAATTGGGGATCAAGCCGCGCCAGCTCTTCCGCATTGACTTCGTCCTTCCCCCCATACAACTGGCCCACCAGCGGCAGATCCTTCACCAGGGAATCGATATACGGGCGGCTGATGTCATCCAACCGGCTGGAGAGGCCAACAAACTTTTCAGGTGCGATGGACAGCAGCACGATTTGCGCCAAAGGCCCGGTGGGGGCGATGCGCTCTATGTTTTTGGGCAGCTGCACCGTCCGCCCGGTGGAATCGGTGAAGGACACCGTGTCCTCGGCGATGGCTAAAAACGGCAGTAACAGCGCCAGAACAAGCAACAGAGACAAACTTTTTTTCAACATTCGGGTACCCCTTTCTATATCTCAACAGGCAGACAAAACCGGATGCGGCCCTCTTCAAGGCTTTCCACCCGGGCTTTGATGCCATAGAGTTCGTCAATCAGCTGGGCATTCACCACCTCCTGGGGCGCTCCGTTGGCGATGATGGTGCCCCCTTGCATGGCGATGATCTGGTCGGAATAGGCGAAGGCCTGGTTGGGGTTGTGGGTGGCCTGGAAGATGGTATAGCCCTTTTCAACCAAAGACCTGATACACTGCATCACCCGCACCTGGTTACCAAAGTCAAGGCTGGCAGTGGGCTCATCCATAATCAGCAGTTTCGAGTCCTGAGCCAGCGCCCGGGCGATCAGCACCAGCTGCTGTTCGCCGCCTGAGATCTGCATATAATTGCGCTCAGCCAGGCCTTCTATGCCCATTTGCGCCAAGCCGGCATAGGCCCGCTCTGTCTCCTTCAGGCCAGGCACACCAAAGGCGGGCAGGCCCGCAGAAGTGCCCATGAGCACCATGTCAAGCACCGTATAGTTGAAGGCAGGGTAGTGCACCTGGGGGATATAGGCGATGAGCCTGGCAAGTTTCGCAAGCCTTATCTGCGCTGTGTCCGTGCCGTCTATGCTGACTGTGCCTTGAAAGCCTGACAGCAAGTTCAAAATGCAGCGAAACAGCGTGCTCTTGCCCGTGCCGTTGGGGCCAAGCAGGGATACCAGCCGCCCGCTTGGAACAGCAAAGCTGACATCCCGCAGCACCTGTCTGTGGGGATATGAAAAGCTCAGGTTCTTCACTTCAAGCATCATGCCCTGGCATCCCCCTTTACAATCAGATGCAGAAAGAAGGGCGCGCCGATAAAGGCGGTCAGGATGCCGATGGGAATTTCCACTGCGAAGAGGTTTCGGGAGATGTTATCCACCAGCAGCAAAAACAGCGCGCCAAACAGCATGGTGGCAGGCATCAGATGGCGGTAGTTGCTGCCCACCAGCTTCCGGGATAAATGCGGTATCACCAGCCCCACCCAGCCGATGGTGCCGCTGACTGCCACCGCAGCGGAAGTGACCAGGGTGGCGCTCACAATCACAATCAGGCGCAGCCTGCCCACGTTGACCCCCATGGTGCGCGCCTCATCATCCCCCAGGGAGAGGATATTGATGCGCCAGCGCAGCAGCATCAGCGGGATGAGACCTATCAGCATGGGGATGATGGCAAAGCTGATGTCGCTCATTTTAGCCCCGGACAGGCTGCCCATCAGCCAGTAGGTGATGGCGGGCAGCTGGTTGGTTGGGTCCGCCACCAGCTTGATAAAGGAGGTGCCCGCTGAGAACAGGGAGGACACCATAATGCCCGCCAGCACCAATCCCAGGATTTTTTTGCCCCTGGCTCTCTGGCTCAACAGCCACACCAGCGCCACCGTGAGGAGGCTGAAGAAAAAAGCGCTTAGCGTAATCATGCGGGTGGAGGCGCCTGAGAGAATAGCAAGCGCCGCGCCAAAGGCGGCACCGGAGGAAGCGCCCAGGATATCTGGCGCTGCCATGGGATTTTGAAAAATACCCTGATAGGCAGCCCCTGCCGAGGACAGGCAGCAGCCCACCAGGCAGGCCAGCAGAATTCGGGGCAGGCGCACATTAAAGAGCACCGTCGCCATCCGCTCCGTCCAGAAGGGCTGGATGGGGAAGAGCCTGGAAAGCAGAATCCCCACTGTCTCACCCGGGGAGATAGGGTAGCGCCCCAGCGCAAAGGACAGCAAAACGCCTGCCACCAGGGCCACCGCCATGGCGATGATGGTGAGGCGCTCTTTTCTGCCGTGATTTTTAAGGCTTTCCATCGGCCACCACCTTATAATAGCGCTGACCCAGGCAAGCTTTGCACACCGGCTGCTCTTCCACCATCACATGCCGGCCGTCAGTCACGTCCTCCCCGCAGCGGCTGCAGTTCACCACCTCCAGCGGCGGCCCGGGCATGTCCCAGGGCTTCAGGTCAATCTCCACCTGCTGCACCTGAAACATCTCTTCATCCGGCAGGTTTTTGTAAAAGCTGATCATGTCCTCCCCCTCTGCGGGATGCATGCGTTTTTTGCGCCAGATGCGCACGGCCTTGCCGGTGCGGAGGTTGATAAAGCTGGCAGCCACCTTGCCAAAGTCATGGAACTTATAGGTGCGCTTGCCTACCTTGCATCCGCAGACAGCGCCAATGGCATCTGCCGGGCAACGGTCACACTCCACATACACCATGATGGATTTCGGGTCGTTCTGGATGTCAATGTCCAGCTCCCGCATGCCCAGGCGTGCCATTTTTACACCGATGCACTGGCCCGAGCACAGGTGCCCGTGATACTTTTCCGCAATTGCCACGTCTTCTTCAAATGTGCGCATTGTCTTCCCTCCCGATGATAAACATTCCAAACCGCTTGGTGTGGGGTAGATAATATTGATAGCCTTCCCGCGTTTTCTGTGCCGGGCGCAGCCGTGCTTTCAAGAAACCCTCTTCCTTTCCCTGAGGGCAGAGGCGATAGGCCCTTGTGAAGTCAATCGCCTCCTCCAAGCTTCCAAAGGGCTGGCCATATTCCAGGGCATGGTGGAATAATTGATAATTGATCCGCTGCCGGTCCAGATCCCCTTGGATAGCGGACACAGAGCTGCATTTGGTGCGCTCTGGCCTATGGTCTCTTTGGGGATCTATGGGATCAGCGTGCACGATGTAGAAAAGCCTGCGCCTGAACAGGCGTAGAAAATGCGCGATGTTGTCCGTGAGGGTGCCATGGAAAAACAGCATCAGGCCGTCATCCCACTGGCCTTCAAGCGTGGCTGCGTCTGCCCTGAGGGCCGTGATATTGCCAATCCTCCGCCTGGCCGCCTCCGCTTCCAGAATCTCCAGCGCCTCAGCGCTTATGTCAACGCAGGTGATCTGCTTCAAATGATCTGCCAGCGCGAAATCAATCAGCCCGATGCCGCAGCCCAGATCACACAGCGTGCCTCCCGGCTGCATAAATGCCAGGAGAATGTCGGCAAGTTCCCGATGATATCCGGTATATTCACTGGCATTGACAAACCAGCGCGCGGCTCTTTCACCCCAGATGATTTCCAATAAAAAATGCCCCTTTCAAGTTTGAAAGCGTACAAACAGAAAGAAGCAACGGCTGTGTACACTCTCCTTCTCAAATACGGAAAGCTTGAACGTTTCCCTTCAAGCTCTCAAGGCTGCGGAACAAAAACCCTTTCAGCCTTGGGCGGCCTTTGCCGCCTGGCAGATTGCCATGGTCATCCTTTAGGCAGATCTGCTCGGAGATGATATGTCTATACTTTACTCAAAGCAATCACTTAAGTCAACTCAGCGGCTTCAAGCTTTTTTCGGATACAGCCTGTCAAAACCCCGCACCACCATGTAGCTGTATGGGGCCAGGTCCTCCCGCCCCAGGGATTGACCGGAGAGGGAATGGGTCAGGGTGAGGGTTTTGAAAAACATGGCGGTCAGCTCCTGTGCCTTGTAGCGCACCAGCAGCCGCTGCACCTGGATGCGCGCCTCCCTGACCCTATCAATGGGCGTGGACTGGCCAGTGAGGACGTGGTAATACCGCCGCACCGACATGCGCATAAAACGCAGCATTTTCCCCACCGTATCCTCCGCCATCGGCAACCAGCGTTCTGCCTTCATGGTGTTGATGAGATAGCCAAGCGCCGCGCCCGCTTCCTTCCGGGGCACCGTTTCCATGGCCTCCAGATAACCCAGCACCGTGACAAGGGCTTCCTCTATATTCCTGACGTCACTGATCAGGTCAAAAATCTCATGGAACAATGGCACTTCCCAGACTTCAGCGTAGCTTAAGGCGCGGAACTCCTCATCCGGGTCAAAGGCCCATACACAGCCCAGATGCTGGCTTAGGCCCGTGCGGGTGAAGATATCATCGGTGCTGACAAACAGCGTCAGCGGGCAAACCAGCTCCTCTGCCGCCATGCCAGCGGCCACCATGGGGCTGGCAAAGCCCATGCCCCTGATGTGCCGGGCCTGGAGCCCCTCCCCCATGCGCCTGTGCGCCCACACCTGTAGCACCGCCGCCCCCTGGCTGTGCCCCGCCACGATCAGGGTGAAACGGCTGTCTGTCTGGCAGCATTCCTTCAGCACGTCCTCAAGCGTCAGCTTCTCCACCCCAAGCAAGTGGGCCGCCGTGGGGAAATCAATGTCATCTGCGTTGCTCTCATATAGCTCACACAGGTATTCAAACCCGGCGTGTATTTTTTCCGGGTGCTCAAAGCGGGTGTTGCTCACCCAGTCCTGGGGGCGCTTTCCTGTGCCGGTAAAGCCGATGGCAACTGCAAAGCGGCCGCCCTCAAGCGGCTTGATCAGGGTGATGGCCTTCCCGGTGTCATAAAGGAGCGACTCATCCCGAAGCCCCTTCAGCTGGGTAATGGGGTTTGACAGGACGGTCAGGCGTTTGGCCAACTTGGGAAGAAAATCGTTCAGAAGCATCTGCCGCCAGTCCTTGTCCTCTTCCACCGCCTGGATGCCGGTCAGAAGCCTGCGGTCAACCTGGATGGCGATGTCAGTCCACCCGGCATTGATCCAGGCATCGGTTTGAAAATCGTAGGCCAATTGCGCCAGCTCCAGGCCAAAGCGCGCGCCTTCCCGGCTGGGCTGTTCACAGTCCCAGTCCTTGATCCAGCCCAGATCCTCCAGGCTGGTCTTGGTGATTCTCCCATAAATGCCCATATTCTGCCCCCCCTGAGCACATTTTATCACCAGTCCCCGGGGGGTTCAACGCCGCTACATTAAATTTTCTTAAGAATTGAACAGATTTTGCTTGCTTGTTGGCCGGCTGGGATTTATAATCAAGGCGGTTGAACCGCGGTCTGTGGTTGCAAGCCGATGCCAGTCGCAGGCAAAACGGCCCACGTAACCCGGATAATGTCCGGCGAGCATGGTGCGATCTAGGAGTCAGACCGGCCGGGAATATTTCCCGAGAGAACGGCGTGAGGGCGGAAACGCAGAGCAATGTTCCAGCCGGCGGGTGTGGGGGCAAAGACCAGGTCAGCGCAGGTTCAACCCATATTTATTAGGGGGTTACCAAACCATGTACCAAGACAAGACCCTGGCTTGCCGTGACTGCGGCGCTGAATTCGTTTTCACCGCCGGCGAGCAAGAATTCTACGCGGAAAAAGGCTTCCAGAACGAGCCCACCCGCTGCAAGGATTGCCGCCAAAACAGGAAGGCCAGCCGCCCCTCTTCCAACGGCCCGCGCGAAATGCATGACGCAATCTGCGCGGAGTGCGGCACTGCAACCAAAGTACCCTTCCTTCCCCGCAACGACCGTCCCATCTATTGCAGTGAGTGCTACGCCGCGATGCGGAATCAGTAACCTCCTAAAGATCAGATGAGCAAAGCCACCCGGGCAGCCGGGTGGTTTTTCATCATTTGTCCCCTAAGATTGACAAAGGTGGTATAAAAAGCTATCGTTTCCTCGAAAACGCTTTTATCGCCCGGAAAAGGGGGAACCATGGGAAAAGACATTACACGGCCCTGGATCAAAAGGTTCGTCTGTCTATATGCGCTGCTGCTTCTGCTGACAATAACGGTTCAGGCCGAAACTGTGGGCCTATCCATGGAGAACATCGGCGGCATCAAGCCGTATCAGCCTGGAGCTATCACGCTTTCAATTCCCGAGGCCGGCCAGCTGCGCCTTTATGCCCTGATCAATCAGCATAAGGTACCCCTCATCCCAGCCCAGCCAGTTGCCGCGGGTTCCCTGTCCATTCCGTTTAACGGTCTGGACGCTTCCGGGGAGCCGCTTCCCAGGGGTGAGTACCCGCTTGTGGCAGAGCTGGACGGCGCTGCGAAAACCCATCAGTCAGAGCATCTGATGAAAGTACTCAAGCCCATCCCAGCCATTCAGTATGCCATCGTCGCCAGAGAAAGCCTGCCTGCCCAGGGCGGTGAGGATCTGCTGGTGGATTATCAGTTGACCGCGGCCCGGCAGCTGAACGTGGCGATATACCATGGGAGCCTTCAGACCGCGCCTGTCAGAACCTGGACGCTTGAAGCCAGGGACGAGCTGCCGCGCCGCTTCCGCTGGGACAAAACCGTCGGAAAAAAGCCTGTGGCACCTGGAGATTATCTCATATCTTTCAGCCTCAGGGGCTCAGATCAGCCAGCCCAGGTCCGTGCCTTCACCCTGACGGATCAGTTGCCGGAAACCCCTTCCATTGCCATCGCCAGGCCCGGTGAATGGCTGCCCCTTGCCATGGATGATGACAGCGTGTGGACCGCCATGATGGCCCCCGCCACTGTGCTTGATATCGGTGATATGCAGCATCAGCATGTATACGCTGATCCGGATGAAAAATCTGAAAAGCTGGGCATGGTCCACGGTCAGACAGCGGGGCTTGAAGTGCTGGAAACCGGCATCAATGGCTTCACTAGGGTGCGCACAGCACGTCATGACGATGGTGAGATCATCACGGGCTATGTGCCTGAAAAGAAACTCATGGTCATCAAGCCGGATACCCGCTATGGCATCCTGATTGACAAGAAGAGCCAAACCCTCAGGGTGTACAAAGCCGGCCAATACCTGGGGCAGTTGCTTGTCAGCACCGGGGTCTATGTGCCCCCGGGCAAGGACTCTTTTGAGACCATCAGCGGCGCCTTCCTCACCCAGGACCGCATCGCCACCTTCCGTCTGGAAGGATTCCAATATGACTATGCCATGCGCATTGATGGGGGCAACCTGCTGCACCAGCTGGGCTATCGCAACAAGGGGGGGCAGGACTTTACTGAGCACTGGCTGGCCCTGGGCGGCAAAGCCTCCCATGGCTGTGTGCGGATAGACAACCGCATGAATGAGCAGTACATCAACGCCTGGTGGCTGTATGCCAACCTGCCCCGGAACACCAAGGTGCTGGTGGTGGAGGATGCCGCTGCCCTGGGCCTGGCCCCACAGCCTGTCTTGCTTGGCACCTCTGCTGAACCGGCAGCCAGCCCATCCCCCACGCCCGATGATGAGCCGGTAGCGGAACCGCTTCCCACGCCCCAGGCCGTCGCTCTTGAGGAGCCGCCTCATGATGTGGTCGTCACCCTGTCCTTCGCGGGGGATTGTGTGTTGGGCAGCGAGGAGGCCACCCGCAGAAAGCCTGATTCCTTTGATTCCCTGATCGCGCAGAAGGGCTACGCCTGGCCCTTCTCGGGCTTTCAGGACTTTTTCGGCCAGGATGACCTCACCCTGATCAACCTGGAAAACGTGCTGATGGATTCCGCACGGAACCGGAATGAATCCCGTCTGCACAATTTCAGGGGGCCCTCGGCTTTTGCCCAGATTTTGAAAGAGGGCAGCGTGGAGTTGGTCAATATCGCCAACAACCATTATCCGGACTATGGCGCTGTGGGCAAACGCAGCACAAGAGGCGCCCTTGAGGCGGTGGGCCTGCCCTATTCAGGGTATAACTGGCTGCATGTATTTGAAAAACAGGGCATCAAAGTGGGCTTTGGCGGCATAAGGGAGACAATCTACCACCAGGACAAGAAGCGCATCAGCCGGGAAATTGCAGATTTGAAGGCGCAGGGCTGCCAGTATATCGTGTACACCATCCATGCCGGCGAGGAATATGCCCCCCGGCACAACGCCCTGCAAACCGAAATTGCCCACGCCGCCATTGATGCAGGGGCAAACCTGGTCATCGGCCACCATCCCCATGTGCCCCAGGGCATTGAGATGTACAACGATGGCCTGATTTTCTATTCCCTTGGCAATTTTATTTTCGGCGGCAACCTGGCGCTGTCCACCTTTGACTCCCTGGCGGTTCAAGCAAGGCTTTATTTCAGCCAGGGTGTGCTCACCCAAACCCAGGTGCAGCTGATTCCCCTCATCACAAGCGGCACAGCGCCCCAGAATGATTTCAGGCCGATTCCAGCGCAAGGTGAGGACAAGCAACGGATCCTTGCCATCGTCAACAACGACAGCGATTTTGTCTATCCGGAGCTTTTCACATTGCCCGCACTATAGGCTGTCCAGAACCTCCTCAAGCTTCCGCAGAAATTCAGACTCACCTAAGGTGTTGATCTTGAAGAAAACCGCCTGTGAGCCACCGGAGGTGATGGCGGTGAGAAACATGTCTTTTCCGCGGGCCGCCAGCGTCACCGACAGGCTGACCCGGTTGCTGCCGAACCAACTGTAACGCTCATACACCCGCGTGGCCACGCGCACATCCTCCACCTGCCAGTCGCTGCCGTCCTCATAGCTGGCGGACATGCTGCCAGATAGGATTCCTGTGTGGATACGGTCAAGCAGGCTGTCAAACTCCCCGCTGAGCCTTCGTTCCAGTTTGGCCATTTATCATGCCTCCTTTAAATGGACAGATCCTTGCGCAGATAATATCCAAAACCCGCAAACAAAAGCGCGCCTGAAGAAGCAAAGCCAATGCCAATGGAGCGCCACAGCGGGCCTTTTGCTGCCGTGATCCGGGTGATGTCCGTGTAATAATAGGGCGTCAGGTATTCCAGCACTGCGGTCTGACGGTTCACGTTGATGAACAGATTCAAGAAATAAAATGCCAGCACAATTCCAAGGCCGGGCACCACATTGTCCCGCTTTTTAAAGCAGGAGATGCCAAAGCACAGCACTGCCACCTGCAGGTTCATCAGCAAAAGGGATATATGAAACCATATAAAGGCATCCCTGGAGAAGGTCTGCCCCAAAATGCCGATGCCAATCAGCGATACCACCGTGCAAAACACATTGAGCAGCGTGACCAGCAGGATGAGGGCGATAAACTTCTGGATCAATACACTCCCGCGGCTGATGGGCTGAGAAAACAAATACTCCGCCGTATGCCGCCCCTCTTCCCGCGCCACCATCACCATCCCGGTGACCGCCGCGAACATGCCGCCGCCCAGCCCCATGAAGTTGCCATATTCCAGACCATAATACGTCATAAACTCATAGAAGTTCATGTTTTGCAGGTTAAACATCTGGCCCATCAGGCCCATGCGCTCCACCAGAAAATTGATCATGTCAGAATAGTTTGCCACCAGCGGATACATCGCCAGCGCGATGATGGCGAAGATGGACAGGGCCACCGACCAGATCAGCATCGCGCCAAAGCCGCTTTTCATCTCATGGCGAAGGATGGTCATGCCCTCACCTCCTCTTTCTCATAGAAGTGGAGGAAGATCTCCTCCATATCAGGCTCGGTGATGGTGAGGTCATCAAAACTCCCATGGCTTAAATCCTCCAGCAGCTGCATGGCCTCTCCCTGCACGAGGAAGCTGACGGTGTTCCCCACCTGGGCCAGGTCCCTGGCCCCCCTGATCTCGGGCATGGCTCCCTGCACGTTCCTCAGCGTCACCCTTTTGGCGGAGGTACGCGCCAACGCGTGCACCTCATCCTCCACCACCAGGCGGCCCTCCCTGATGATGGCTGCCCGGGTGCAGTGCTGCTGGATTTCGGACAGCACATGGGAGGACAGGAAGATGGTGGCCCCCTGGCGGTGGCGCTCCAGGATGATGTCCCAGAAAGCCTTTTGCATCAGCGGGTCAAGGCCGCTGGTGGGCTCATCCAGGATCAAAAGATCCGGCTTGTGCTGCAGCGCGCAGACGATCGCCACCTTTTTTTTGTTGCCAAAAGACAGATCGGTCACCTTGCGGCTCATGTCCAGGCTCAGCCGGTCTGCCAGCCGCCTGGCCTCGGCCTCGCAAGCCACCCGGCGGATCCTTTGGGCCATGCGCGCGGCGTCAACCCCGCGCATGCCTGGGTAATAGGATATTTCTGAGGGGATATAGCCCACACCCGCCAAAATTTCCTTTTTTTGTTTGATGATATCAAGCCCCAGCACCTTGGCGCTTCCCGCGGTGGGCCTGATCAGCCCCAACAAGAGCCTGATGGTGGTGGATTTGCCTGCCCCATTAGAACCGATAAAGCCATAAATATCCCCCCGGTTCACCCGGATGGACAGATCATCAATTCCCCTGGCACGCCCATAGCGCTTGGTTAAGCGCGTGGTCTCAATCACCTTGCCGCCCCCTTCCTGCAATTGCCCCAGTATAATACCATGAAAGGATGGGTGACGCTATGTTTTTCATCCATCGCTTGCGTCAGGCAAGCTATTTCAGTATGATGTTTCCCCAGGAGGGTGGAAGATGTACAGCACAGGCGATATCGCAGACCTCAAGTCACAGAAAACCCGGTGCATTCTAGCCTGGCTCGTGCCGGAAGCGCTGCTGATCGGGCTGGTGATCTTTTCTTTTGTCAGGCGCATCCAGTGGCTGACAGCCTCGCTGTTTGCTCTGCTTGGCTGCGTGATTCTTTTTTCGCTGAGTTTTTATGTCCTGCCCTTGGCGCGCTATCAAAAGCACTTGGAGCGGGCGCTATTCGGCCGGCAGCGCCGCAGTGTCCTGGCCTTTCAATCGGCGGAGGATAAGACCGTGATCCGGGAGGGCGTGGTTTTTGTCCCGGTCAGGATGACCGCGGGCTCCCCCCAGGAGCCCATGGACGATCGCCAGCTTTACTGGGACGCCAACCTCCCCCTGCCCGCCTGGCAGGCCGGAGACAGGCTGGTGATTCACAGCCATGAAAAGGCCATCACCCGCTGGGAACCCGCCGGAGTCAATGAAGCGCTTGACGGCTGATCAAAGCAAGGCTTCAACCGCCTCTGCAAGGCTCTCAGGCGTATCCTGAGGCGCAAAGCGTTTCACGACTTCCCCATCCCGGTTCACCAGGAACTTGGTGAAGTTCCACTTGATCGTCCCGCCCAACAGGCCGGGTTTTTCTTTTTTGAGATGCTTGTATAAAGGATCAGCCTCTTCCCCATTCACCTTGATCTTGGCGAACTGAGGAAAGGTGATGGCATAGCGCGACAGGCAGAAATCATGGATCTCCGCGTCGCTCCCCGGCGCCTGACCACCAAACTGGTTGCAGGGAAAGTCCAGAATCTCAAACCCCCGGCCATGATACTGCTCATACAGCGCCTGAAGCCCCAGATATTGGGGCGTGAAACCGCAGTGGGTGGCTGTGTTCACAATCAACAGCACTTTTCCGCGGTAATCGCTCAGGCTGATCTCCCTGCTCTCCTGGTCAAGGACGCTAAAATCATATACTGACATATCATTCTTCCTTGTTGTTTTTTAGCTTTTTCGCGTTTCTGAAGGCATAGGACGTCTGGATAAACATCATCAGCTCTTTGGTGATATCCCCGGGCTCCCTCACTGCCACATGGTGGGTCCAGCGGCCGGGATAAGGCTCAACCTTGGTATGGATCAACGGACTTTCGATGGGAAAAGGCGCCGCAAAAGTCACAAACATGGGCCCGCTGCCCGGCTTACGCGACCCGTGTCCCGCCAGCGTCCATATCCAGACATAGGGATGAGGCCAGCGGAAGGTGATTTGGGATTTTTGCACCCGCACCTCGCTATCCGGAAACATGTCAAGAACCTCCTCACGCAGCTTGAAATAAACCGGCAACAAAAACTCTTCCCCTGCGAAATACAGCAGCTCCTCACTTCCCGGCTGGTTCATGGCGCTCATTTCTCCTGGTTTTGCATCGGTTTTTCTGTCAGATCCTTCACCGGTATTGTACCCATAAATGTACCCACCGCCTTCCTGCCCAATTTCGTTTGACGCTTCCCATTGGCTGTGCTACAATGGCTTTCGCCCGTCAGGGCATGCCAATATAGCTCAGCTGGTAGAGCAGCGGTTTCGTAAACCGCAGGTCAGGAGTTCGAGTCTCCTTATTGGCTCCACCGAGGTGTAGCGCAGTTTGGTAGCGCGTTTGGTTCGGGACCAAAAGGTCGCAGGTTCAAATCCTGTCACCTCGACCACGTTGGCGTAAAGCCTTCCCCATTCAAAACCGGGAACTCTGATCAGGGTTCCCGGTTTTTGCGTCCATATAAATGTCATATCCGGCTCCTGATTTGACATGATTGACAGTTGACGCCAGCAATGTCTATAATACCAATAAAGTTAAGTATCTTCGGAAGGTCAGGCAGATTATTCTATCCGCCGGTTTTTCCAAGGATAACACTTTGAAAACTGCGGCTCTGCCGCGCAATAAAAGGAGGCACCTTCATATGAAAAAAGTACTGGCGCTATTCCTGTCCCTCGCCCTGTTCCTGTCCCTTACCACTGTTCTGGCAGAAGAGCAGTTTATCATTGTGGTTAACCTGAAGACCCTCTCCAGCGAATACTGGCAGACCGTGAAGGCCGGCATTGATGAAGCGGCTGAAAAGTATGGATTGACCATTGATGTGCAGGGCCCTGCTGCCGAAACCGAAATCGCAGAGCAGGTGCAACAGCTGGAAACCCAGCTCGCCGCCAAGCCCGATGCCATTATCATCGCTCCCCTGGATGGCGACGCGGTCATCGGTGCCATTGAATCCTCTGGCTACACCGGCCTTGTCATCTTCTGCGACACGGACGCGAACTACGACAAGAAGACTTCCTTTGTGGGCACCTCCAACCAGGTGGCCGCGCACTCAGGCGGCGTTTACGGCATCGATCTGGTGGGCAAAGAGAATGCCAATGCCTTGATCATCTATGGCCAGGAAGGTGACAACACCTCCAACCTGCGCAAAGCCGGCTATGAGCAGGCGCTTGAGGAAGCGGGCCTGAAGCCCGTCGCCATGCTGTCCGGAAACAACACCACTGATGGTGCCACCAAGGTCATGGAAGACCAGATCATCGCCCATCCTGAGATCAACCTTGTGCTCTGCCACAACGACGACACCGCCATCGGTGCCCTCAACGCTGTGAAGGCAGCCTCCAAAGAGGGTGTCACCATCCTGGGCTTTGATGGCAACCAGTCTGCCGTCGAACTGATCGCCGCGGGCGAACTGGCGGGCACGGTGGCCCAGCAGCCCAAGCTCATGGGCTTCCTGTCTGTGGAGACCGCGCTCAAGGCCCTGAAGGGTGAAGCGGTTGAAGCCAACGTGGTGGTTGACACCGTCGTGATCGACAAGGACAACTACAAGGATTTCCTGAAGTAATTCATCCAATAGAACCGCTTCTGTCAGATAGTCCGGTTTAGTGCCGGACTATCTGATATAAATGTCATCATGCCGCCACTAACCACCAGGCCCTTGACCATTGACCCGGGTGGTTGCGGCCGGCCAGTGTGAGTGCCAGTGCCTTCAGGCGGCTACAAAAAACCATCGGACTGCAAAAACCAGCAATGTGCAGCAGATGCAGGGTGGAAACTGATGCGGCGGGTTGTGTTCAGCCCCATCCACTGCATCGCGGCCAGGGTGCAGCCCGCATGTTTTTCCGAATGCACCAGGCCGTCTGGGGCAACAGGTCCTGACCAACTTATGAGGTGATCTATGGCAGAGCAATTTGTTGTTGAACTAAAGCATGTCACCAAGAAATTTCCAGGCGTGGTGGCGATGCGGGATATGCATATCCAGATAAAACCCGGCGAGATCCACGGGCTTATCGGGGAGAATGGCGCCGGGAAATCCACCCTCATCAAGGTGTTGACAGGCGTATATGTGCCTGAGGAGGGTGAGATCTATGTGGAAGGCAGGCAGCAGGTTTTCAAGAATCCCGTCCAGGCCAGAGAAGCTGGCATCGCCTGCGTATATCAGGAGCTGAACATCGTCAAAATGCTGTCGGTGGTGGACAACGTGTTCATGGGCCGGCGGATCACCAACAAATTCGGGCTCCTTGACTATGCTTACATGCATGAGGAGGCGCGAAAGGCGCTCTCTGCCCTGGGGCATGGGACCATCGATACCCGCATGGAATGCGGGAAGCTGGGCATCGGCCAGCAGCAGATGGTAGAAATCGCCAAGGCCATTACGCAAAACGCCAAGCTCATCATCATGGACGAGCCCACCTCCTCCCTGGGCGAGCAGGAGGTAAAACAGCTGATGGACACCGTCCGGCTGCTCAAGGACCGGGGCATCGCCATTCTTTTTGTGTCTCATAAACTGGAGGAGCTCTTTGAACTGTGTGACCGGGTGACGGTGATGCGGGATGGGGAGCATATTTTGACCAGTGACATCTCGCAAATGACCGGAGACTCCCTCATTGAGGCGATGGTGGGCAGGACACTGGAGAACCAGTATCCTAAAATCCCCACCAGCAGGGGAGAAATGGCGCTGAAAGTGGAGAATCTGACCCAGATCGGCGCCATCCGGGATGTCAGTTTTGAGGCTTATGCCGGGGAAATCCTGGCTTTTGCTGGCCTGGTGGGCGCCGGGCGCACGGAGACCATGCGCGCCATTTTCGCCGCTGAGAAGCCTGACAGCGGCAAGGTCTACGTGAAAGGCAAGGAGGTCAGCTTCAAAAACCCCGGGGAAGCCATCCGCTCCGGCCTGGCGTTTCTAACTGAGGACCGGAAGGGCCAGGGCCTGGTGCTGTCCGAATCGGTCAAAACCAACCTGATCCTGTCCAATATCAAGAACTACCGCAAGGGCCCGCTGCTCAACCACCAGGAGATCAACAAGGTGAGCGAGGACAACGTCAAGACCCTGCGCATCAAAACCCCCACCATTGAGGAGGTTGTGGTTCTGCTTTCCGGCGGCAACCAGCAAAAGGTGGTTATCGGCAAGTGGATCAACTCCGACGCTGATATTTACATTTTTGATGAGCCCACCAGGGGCATTGACGTGGGCGCCAAAATCGAGGTGTACAACGTGATGAACCGGCTGGTCAGCGAAGGCAAGTGCATCATCATGGTCTCCTCTGAGCTGCCCGAGGTCCTGGGCATGGCTGATCGGGTCATCGTGATGCGGGAGGGCAGGATCATGGCTGAAATTCCACGGGAAAGCCCGCATTTTAACCAGAACGACATCATGAAAGCTGCTTGGGGAGGGGAAATCGCATGACAACTGCTGTGAAAAAAAGATCCAATGTGGGTGACTTCATCATGAAAATAGCACCGCTCACGGTGCTGGCCATCCTGTACATCCTGTTTTCCATCATGCATCAGGGCAAGTTTATGACCATGGCCAACCAGATGAATATCCTGAAGCAAACCGCGGTCAACTGCCTCATTGGCGCGGGTATGCTGCTGGCCCTGATCACAGCCGGCATCGACCTGTCAGTGGGTTACAACGCCATCCTCGCCACCTGTACGATCGGGGTTCTGATGCAAAACTTCGGCATCACCTCCGCTTTGATCCTGATCCCGGTAGCCATCCTGGTATCCACGCTGGCGGGCTTTATAAACGGCACGCTGCTCACCCGCCTTGATCTCCCCCATCCCTTTGTCTCCACACTGGGCATGAAAAACGTGCTCTGGGGCGTGGCGCTGCTGATAACCTCCTCCAAGACCATCGGCTTTACCAACAAGGGCATTGACAACACCCTCTGGATTGGCCGGGCCACCTTTGATGTGAATATCTTTGGCCTTAAGCTTTTGACCGGTTTTCCGGTCAGTTTCATCCTGGTGCTGGTGGTCTATGGTTTCTTCCACGTATTCCTCAATCACACTGCGCTGGGGAGGCAGATCTACTGCGTAGGCGGCAACCCGGAAGCCGCCCGGCTCTCCGGCATCCGGTCCAAGGATGTCCTGACCGTGGTCTATATGATCTCAGGCTTTATGTGCGGCGTGGCGGGCGTGGTGCTGGCAGGCCGGCTCAACACCGCGAACACCGCCTCTGCGGCCACCTACGACACGGACGCCATCGCGGCCTGCATCATCGGCGGCGCCTCGTTCCGGGGCGGCAAGGGGACCATCTGGGGAACATTGCTGGGAGCGCTGCTCATTTCCACCATCAGAAACGGCCTCAACCTCTTTAGCGCCGGCAATGACATCCAGTACATCGTCATCGGCTCTGTCATCATCCTGGCGGTCACCATTGATGTCACCAGGAACAAGCTGGAGGCGCGCGCCCGGAAGCTGGCAACGGTCTAAAATACAAAGAAACAGGAGACAGACATGTTCAACAAGGAAAAGGTGCACCTGGGCATCGCGCCCATCGGCTGGTGCAATGATGATATGCCCGAGCTGGGCGCTGAGAACACCTTCCGCCAGACGGTGAGCGAAATGGCGCTGGCAGGATTTACCGGAACGGAGATCGGAAACAAATACCCCACTGACCCGAAGGAGCTCAAGTGGGAGCTGGATCTGCGGGGAATGCGCATCGCCTCCCGCTGGTTTTCCAGCTTTCTGTTGACAAAACCCTTTGAAGAGGTGGCGGCCGATTTTGAGAGAAACCTGGGTTTTCTGGCGGCTGTGGGCGCCAACCGCATCAATGTGAGCGAACAGAGCCATTCCATTCAGGGGCAGACCGGTACGCCGGTGCTGGGCGGCGCCAAGTATGTGATGAATGACGCTGAGTGGGCTCAGTTCTGCCAGGGCCTGGACCAGCTGGGTGAGATTGCCAACAAACACGGCTTCAAGCTGTGCTTCCATCATCACATGGGCACGGTGGTGCAGACAGCCGAGGAAACCGACCGCATGATGGCCAGCACCTCGCCTGATAAGGTGTTTCTGTGCTATGACACGGGGCACTTCACCTTTGCGGGAGAGGATCCCCTTGCCATGCTGCGTGAATATGCTGACCGCGTGGGGCATGTGCACCTGAAGGACATGCGCAGGCAAGTGGTGGATCAGGTGGCGCCTGGGGGGTGGAGCTTTCTAAAAGCCGTCCGGGAGGGCGCTTTCACGGTGCCGGGGGATGGCTGTGTTGCCTTTGATCCGGTGTTTGAGCTGCTTTCCAAGTCCGGCTATGAAGGCTGGCTGCTGGTGGAGGCCGAGCAGGATCCCGCCAAAGCCAATCCCCTGGAATATGCCATCAAAGCAAGAAAATTTATCCGTGAGCACGCGAATCTTTGACAACAAGGAGGAAAGACATGGCCTATCTGCAGCCTGAAATAAAAGCCGGCTATAATGCGTATCTGGACATGAATGACGCCCCTGAGGTGGGCATGGATGTGGGCCTGCTGGTTCTAGAGCCTGGCCAAGGCTGGGAGAGCGGCAGGCCAGACATCGAGATCGCCTGTCTTCTGCTTGAGGGCGAGGCCATTTTCCATTGGGAAGGCCAGTCCGTAAAAGCCATCCGGCGCAATCCTTTCCAGGATGAGGCGTACTGCCTGCACACCGGCCCTGGCGTCCCTTTTTCCATCCAGGCTGTAACCCACACGGAGATTTATGTCCAGGCGGTCAAAAACCCCGTCCCCTTCACCAGCAAGCTCTATACCCCCAGGGATGTGATGGTGCAGCACGCCGGCAACAAAAACGAGCTGCTGGGCACCATGCGCCGGGAGATCAAAACCTTTTTTGACTATGAGTCCGCCCCATGGTCCCAGATGGTGCTGGGTGAGGTGCTGAATTTCCCCGGGAAATGGTCCAGCTATCCCCCTCACCACCACCCGCAGCCGGAGGTCTATTTCCATCGGTTTGACAAGCCCCTGGGCTTTGGCGCCAGCTTTGCCAACGGCGAAGTGCATGTTTCCCGGCAAAACGGCCTCACGGTGATTCTGGATGGTTTCCACTCCCAGACGGCGGCTCCAGGCTACGCGATGTGCTATATGTGGGGCATCCGTCACCTGCCCGGCAACCCCTGGCAGAAAACCCGCATCGATGACCCCGGCCACGAATGGCTGTGGAAAGCCGATGCAAACGAGCATATTTTCAGACTGGAGGGCGAAGCATGAAAACCATCCGCCTCACCATGGCCCAGGCGCTCATTCGCTTCCTTGAAAACCAGCACCTGGCCTGGGATGATCAGGAGCAGCCTTTTGTGAAGGGCATCTTCATGATCCCCGGCCACGGCAACGTGGTGGGTCTGGGCCAGGCCATCTCCCAGGAAGCAAAGCGCATGAAAATCTATCAAGGGAAGAATGAGCAGGGCATGGCTCATGCCGCCATTGCCTTTGCCAAACAGAAAAAACGCAAACAGATCATGGTGGCCACCTCGTCCATTGGGCCTGGGGCCGCCAATATGGTGACTGCCTGCGGCACGGCCACAGCCAATAACATCCCGCTGCTGGTGCTGCCAGGGGATACCTTTGCCTCCCGCCAGCCTGATCCGGTGCTCCAGCAGGTTGAGCTGGCCCAGTCCGCCGGCATCTCCACCAATGATGCTTTCCGCGCAGTCTGCCGGTATTTTGACAGGGTTGAGCGCCCAGAGCAGGTGATGACAGCGCTGCTCAACGCCATGCGTGTGCTGACCGACCCTGCTGATACCGGGGCCGTCTGCCTGGCGCTGCCCCAGGATGTGGAGGGGGAAGCCTTTGACTATCCCCTATCCTTCTTTGAAAAGCGCGTTCACCGTCTCCAGCGCCGGCCGCCAGAGAAATTGGCCGTTGATGAAGCGGTGAAGCTGATCAGATCGGCGAGGAAACCCCTGTTGATTTGCGGCGGTGGCGTGCGATATTCCGAAGCCCACGCTGCCTTCGCCCAGTTTTCAGAGCGGTTCAATATCCCCTTCGGAGAAACCCAGGCGGGCAAATCCGCCCTCACATGGGATTTCCCGCTGAATCTGGGCGGCATCGGCGTAACCGGCACCCAGCCCGCCAACCTCCTGGCCCGTGAGGCCGACCTCATCATCGGTGTGGGCACCCGCTACACAGACTTCACCACCGCCTCCAAATGGCTGTTCAACCAAAAGGCGAAGTTCCTCAACATCAATGTCTCCCCCTTCCAGGCCATGAAGATGGACGCGCTGCCGCTGATCGCGGACGCCCGGATGGGCCTTGAAGCGCTGACCGAAGCCCTGGGGGATTACAGAAGCGCATACAGTGACGAGATCAAAAAGGCCCTGGCGGACTGGGAGGCTGAACTGGCCCGGCTTGACGGCATGGTCTATGACCAGAACACGCCTCCGTTGATCAATGACCGGAACGCGGAAAGCGCCGGGCAGTATGCGCTGGATCTGGGCTCTGCCCTTACCCAGACGGCAGCGCTGGGTGCAATTAACCGCCTGATTCCAAAAGATGCGGTGGTCATTGGCTCTTCCGGCTCATTGCCCGGCGACATGCAGCGCATGTGGCGGCCATACAGCCCGGACAGCTACAACATGGAATACGGCTACTCCTGCATGGGTTATGAGGTATCAGGAGCCCTTGGCCAGAAGATGGCCGTGGGCGAAAAGGAAACCTACTCCATGGTGGGAGACGGCAGTTTTGTGATGCTGCATTCAGAGCTGCTCACAGCCGTTCAGGAGAAAATCAAAATCAATATCTGCCTGTTTGACAACGCGGGCTTTGGCTGCATCAACAACCTGCAGACCGGACAGGGCAACGACTCCCTGTGCACGGAACTGCGCTACCGCACAGCCACTGGCAAGCATGACGGCAGCTTCCTCCACGTGGACTACGCCAGGATCGCCCAGGGCTATGGCTGCAAAGCATATACTGTGCGTACCCTTGAGGAGCTGGAATCAGCCCTCACGGATGCCCTGAAGATAAAGGACCGTCCGGTGCTCTTCGACATCAAGGTGCTGCCCAAGACCATGACCGATGGCTATGACGCATGGTGGCGGGTGGGGTCGGCTGAGGTGTCTGACAACCCCTTGAATGAGGCTGCCTGGCAGGAGCACCTGGAGCATATCAAAGACGCAAAAGCATATTAAGAAAAGGCAGGATGGATAAATGACTGGTAAGAAACTCAACATCGGTGTCATCGGCGCAGGGCGCATCGGCAAACTCCACGCCAACAACCTGGTTAACCGGGTGCCGCGGGCCAATCTGGTGGCGGTCTCTGATGTGTATGTGCAGGCAGCTAAAGACCTGGCGGATTCCCTGGGCGTCAAAAATGCCTATTCGGATTATCATGACATCATCAACGACCCTGATATTGACGCCGTATTCATCTGCGCGCCCACCGACCTGCACTCCCCCATTTCCATCGAGGCCGCCAGGGCAGGCAAGCACATCTTCTGCGAAAAGCCCATCGACCATGATCTGGAAAAGATTGAAGCGGTGCTTGAGGAGGTCAAAAAGGCCGGCGTCAAGTATCAGGTCGGCTTCAACCGCCGCTTTGACCGCAACTTTAGAAAAGTGCGGGAAACGGTGAAAAAAGGGGGCGTGGGCGATGTGCACATCGTCAAGGTCACCTCCCGGGACCCGGCGCCCCCCCATGCCGAGTATATCAAGGCATCCGGCGGCATCTTTGTGGACATGACCATCCATGACTTTGACATGGTGCGTTACCTCACCGGCAGCGAGGTGGAAGAGGTGTCGGTCTTTGGCGCGGTGCTGATTGATCCCGCCATTGGTGCGGAAGGGGATGTGGATACCGCGATCATCACCATGCGCTTTAAAAACGGCGCCTTGGGCGTGATAGACAACTCCCGCCAGGCGGTTTACGGCTATGACCAGCGCATCGAGGTCTTTGGCTCCAAAGGCTGTGTCACCGCCGACAACGAGACAGCTGACAACACCGTGCTGTATACCGCAGACGCTGTCACCATGGAGAAGCCGTTGTGGTTCTTCCTGGAGCGCTATAATGACGCCTTCATCGAAGAAGCCCGGGAGTTTGTGGACGCCTGTCTGGATGACAGCGACACCCCGGTTGGCGCATTTGACGGCCTCCAGCCGGTAAAAATCGCCATCGCCGCCAAGAAGAGCTGGCAGCAAGGCGGCAAACCTGTTAAAGTGGAATAATCCGAGAAAACTTGAGGAGGTTTAGGTATGTCCAAAATCAAAGTAGCAGTCGCCGGTTACGGCGTGATTGGCCAGCGTCTGGCTGACGGCGTGGCCATGCAGGGGGATATGGAGCTGGTTGGTGTGGCCGACCTGGCCCCCACCCTTTCTGTCCGGGCGCTGGCAGAAAAGGATATGATTGGCGCCAACAATGTTGAATACAAGCTGTATCTCGTGAACGGGGCTGACAAGGCGGCCTTTGACGCGCTGAATATCCCTGTGGCGGGCACCTTTGATGAAATGGTGCAGAAGGCCGATATCATCCTGGACTCAGCCCCCGGCGGCGTCGGGGTGAAGAACAAGGAAATCTACAAAAAATACGGCAAAAAAGCCATTTTCCAGGGCGGAGAAAAAAACGAGGTGGCCGATGTCTTCTTCCATGGCTACGCCAACTATGAGGCGGGCCTTGGGGCTGACTATCTGAAGCTCACCTCCTGCAACACCACGGGGCTTATCCGCACGGTGGATGCGCTGGATAAGGAGTTTGGCCTGGACCACGTGGCCATCACCATCATCAGGCGCGTGGCTGACCCGGGCGACTATCACCGCGGCCTGACCAACGCCCTTCAGATGGACAAGGCGCCCAGCCACCAGGCGGTGGACCTGATGACCATCATGCCCCACATTGAAGCTACCGGCATTCTGGTTCATACCCCGGTCACCCACGGGCACATCATCACCGTGGTGGCCACCCCCAAGGAAGGAAAGATCACCAGGGAAGCTGCCCTGAAGTGCTTCCAGAAGCACCCCCGCATCCGCGTGGTATCCATTGATGAAGGGTTTATTGGCAACGCCTCCTTCTTCCGCTACGCCAGGGACCTGGGCAACCGCCGGGGCGATATGTTTGAAGTCGGCCTGTGGAAAGACGCGGTGGTGGAAACCGGCAACGCCATCATGTATGCCATCAACATCCCCCAGGAATCAGTCACGATTCCCGAGAGCATTGATGCCATCCGCGCTGCCATGAAAATGCAGGGTACAGCAGCTGAAGGCACCACGGAAACCAACAAGTACCTGCATATCGGCAAGGGGAAGTAACAAATGCGCTTCGGCATAAAAACCCTGGACGAGGCCCAGGTGAAGGGCAGGACCGTGCTCTGCCGGGTGGACATCAATCAGCCTGTTGATCAGAAAACCGGGCTATTGAAATCCACCGCCCGCATCGAGGCCTGTGTGCCCACGCTCAAGGAACTGTCTGACAAGGGGGCCAGGCTGGTCATCCTGGCCCACCAGGGCAGTGATATTGAGTACAAAAATTTCTATACCACTGCCCCCCATGCGGAGGTTCTGAGCAGGCTACTGGACAAAAAGGTGGCTTTTATCGATGACGTAACCGGCCCCGCGGCCCGGGATGCCATCAAAAGCCTGCGTGAGGGCGAAATCCTCCTGCTTGACAACGTGCGCTTCTGCGCCGAGGAACAGACCCTGTTTGAGCAGAAACTGCAACTCAGCCACGCCCAGCAGGCAAAGACCCAAGTGGTCAAAAAACTGGCCCCCCTGGCGGATCTCTATGTCTGCGACGCCTTTGCCGCCGCCCACCGGGATCAGCCCAGCCTCTGTGGGTTTGAGCAGGTGCTGCCCTCTTACATGGGGCGGTTGTTTGAGCGGGAGTATGTGGTGATCTCTGAACTCATGGAGCATCCTCAGCGTCCTTGTGTGTTTGTCCTGGGCGGCGCCAAGGTGGGAGATGCTTTTTTGATGATGGATACTGTCCTCTCCCGGGGCAGCGCCGACCAGGTCCTGACAGGCGGTCTGGTGGCCAACATTTTGCTGGCCGCCAAAGGGGAGAAAATTGGCCAGGGCAGCATGGATTACATTGAACAATCAAACAACGCCCAATACATCCAGACTGCAAAAGAACTGCTGGCAAAACACGCCGATCAGATCGTTGTTCCTCAGACGCTTGCCTATCTGGACAATGGCGAGCGCCGGGAACAAGCATTGACCGCCTTGCCGGACAATGCATCCGCCCTGGATATCGGCACTGAAGACGCCAGGCGCTACGCTGAAATCATCAGACAGGCCAAAACCGTCTTTGTCAATGGCCCCATGGGTGTTTTTGAGGAGGCGCAGACCGAACACGGCACCAAAATTGTGTGGGATGCCCTGGGTGACACCCAGGCCTACACGGTCATCGGCGGCGGGGACAGCATCACCGCCACCAGCAAATACGCAAAGACAGAGCATATTGGCTATATCTGCACTGGCGGAGGGGCCTTGATCCGCTTTTTGACCGGAGAGGAGCTGCCCGTGGTGAAGGCCCTGCGCCACGCGGCGATCGCATTTGCATGAAAATGGATTTCGGATTTGGCACTGGCACCCAGAGCGTTGAGATTCCTGACAAAAACCTGCTAAGTGTGCTTGGCCCCAACGCGGTTGATCTGGGTCTGACAGGCGAGGAGGAGGTCATCCGGGCGCTTCAAAACCCCATTGGCTCCAGGCCGCTGGGCAAGATCGTGAAGCCTGGTGAAAAGATCGCCATTGTCACCAGTGACATCACCCGCCCCATGCCCACCCATCTGGTGATGCCAGCGCTGCTTGACACGCTCTACGAAGCAGGGGTCGACCCTGGTGACATCACCTTGGTGTTTGGCCTGGGTATCCACAGGGAGCACACAGAATCGGAAAAAAGAAAGCTGGCCGGCGAGCAGGCGTATGCTCAAATCCGCGTCATGGACTCCACCCCCCATGACTGCATTGGGTATGGCACCACCGCATCGGGCACACCGGTTGACATCACCCGGGTGGTGGCGCAGGCTGACAGGCGCATCTGCCTGGGCAACATTGAGTACCATTATTTCGCCGGCTATTCCGGCGGCGGCAAGGCCATCATGCCGGGGGTTTCCACGGGGGAAGCCATCCAGATGAACCACCGCATGATGGTGCGGGAGGAGGCCGCAGCGGGCCGGATTGACGGAAACCCCATCCGGGATGATATCGAAGAGGCCGCCGCCATGGTGGGCATCGACTTTATCATAAACGTTGTGCTGGATGAAAAGAAGCGCATCGTGCGCGCGGTAGCCGGTGATGCTGTCCTGGCGCACCGGGAGGGCTGCCGCTTTCTGGACCAGCTCTACCGCAAGGAGCTGACTGAACGGGCGGACATCGTGCTGGTGTCCCAGGGCGGCTTCCCAAAAGACCTGAACCTCTACCAGACCCAGAAAGCCCTTGACAACGCGAAGCACGCTGTCAAAAATGGCGGTGTCATCATTCTCATCGGCTCCTGCAAGGAAGGCCTGGGCGAGGATGAGTTTGAGCGCTGGATGACCGGCAGCCCCTCCCCCGGGGCCATGGTGGAGCGCATCGGCAAAGACTTCCGCCTGGGCGGGCATAAGGCCGCGGCGATTGCCATGGTGCTTGAAAACGCGGATATCTACATGGTCAGCGAGATGGATCCTGCATTTGTGGAGCGGATTTTCCTGCGCCCCTTTGACAGCGCCCAGGCGGCGTTTGACGCGGCGTTTGAAAAGATGGGGCCGGATGCGACGGTTTTGGCCATGCCCTATGGCGGCTCCACCTTGCCCCATGTGATATCTTAAATATATGTGACTTGACAACCCGGAACAAAAGGAGGACAACCATGTCGGCTGATTTTAAACAGCTTGAAGTCTTGGCTACACAGATCCGTATTGGCAGCCTGGAGGCCATCAAATCCAGGGGCTTTGGCCATGTGGGCGGCAGCCTCAGCATCGCGGATACGCTGGCGGTGCTTTATGGCCAGGTGATGCGCTTTGATCCCCAAAACCCCCGCTGGACTGAGCGGGACAAGCTGGTCTGCTCCAAAGGCCATGCCGGCCCGGCGATCTATGCCGCGCTGGGCCTGGCGGGTTTTTTCCCTTATGAGGACATCAAAACCCTGAACCAGCCGGGGACCAACTTCCCCAGCCACTGTGACCGAAAAAAGACGCCCGGCGTTGATATGACGACCGGCTCCCTGGGGCAGGGCACCTCTCTGGCCGCCGGCATGGCGCTGGGTGACAGGCTCAAGGGCCGCGACAGCAAGATGTATCTGATTGTGGGCGATGGTGAGCTCAACGAAGGCCAGCCCTGGGAAGCGTTCATGTTCATGGCGGCGCAGAAGCTTGACAACCTCACCGTCTTCATCGACTGGAACAAGAAGCAGCTGGACGGTTATCTCACTGATATTTCAGACCCTCAGGATTTCAAGAAGAAATTTGAGGCCTTTGGCTTCCACACCCAGCAGGTAAACGGCAACTCGGTCAAAGAAGTCTATGAGGCCATCAAGGCCACCGAGAATGTCAAGGACAAGCCCCACGCGATCGTGCTGGACACCATCAAGGGTTCCGGCGTCAAGGAGGTGGAGGACACCTTCTCCAACCACTCCATGACTGTGGGGGCCGATGTATTTGACCGATGGATTGCTGTCCTCAAAGAGAAGCTGACGGCGCTGGAAGGAGAGGTGACCCATGCCTAAGATCGTTTATGACGGCACCAATGACCCGCGCACCTTTAAGGAGGCCATCGGTGAGACCATCATTAGCCTCCTTGAGAATGACCCTGATGTCATCTATGTGGACGCGGACTTGATGAGCACCATCGGCACCTACAAGTACCACCAGGCGCATCCGGACCGCGCCATCAACGCGGGGATATCAGAAGCCAATATGATGGGGATGGCCGGCGGGCTGGCCTCGGCTGGCTTCAAGCCCATCGCCCATACCTTTGGCCCCTTTGCCTCCAGGCGGTGCTTCGACCAGGTCTTTCTCTCCGCCGGCTATGCGGGCAATGACATCACCGTGATCGGCACTGATCCCGGCGTGTGCGCTGCCTTTAATGGCGGCACCCACATGCCTTTTGAGGATGTCGCCCTGTACCGCGCCATCCCTACCGCCACCGTGTTTGACATTACGGACACCGTGATGCTTGAGAATATTCTCCGCCAGGCCGTGAACCTGACAGGGGTCAAGTACCTGCGGGTAGGGCGCAAAACCACCGCCAAAGTATACGGGGATGGCAGCGCGTTTACAGTGGGACAGGCTGTGAAGCTGCGGGAAGGCAAGGACATCACCATCGTAGCCGCGGGCATCATGGTGCATGAAGCCATGCAGGCGGCAGAAACCCTTTCCAAGCAGGGCATTGAGGCAGATGTGCTGGATATGTTCACCATCAAACCCCTGGATGAGAAGGCGCTGCTGGCAAGCGCCGGCAAGACCGGTGCTGTCCTGACTGCAGAAAATCACAATAAAATCGGTGGCCTGTATGCCGCTGTATGCGAGGCCCTGTCAAGGGAGCGCCCCACCCTGGCCGACTGCGTTGCCGTCAATGACCAGTATGGCGAGGTGGGCCCGCAGGATTATCTCCAGCAGCGCTTCGGCCTCACAGCAGCCAACATCGTCAGCAAGGCAAAGGAATTGCTCAAGAAAAAAGGGTGACTGCTCTTTCCCCAATCCTACAGGAAGCCATTTCGGCTTCCTTTTTACTTAACATTTTCTTCATATAAACTTGACACATCAGTAACATTGGTTCATCATAATGGACGGGTTGAAAAGCATTGTTACCCCTGACCCGCTGACTTGAAAACATGGTATTTATCCTAGGAAGTTGGAGGAAATTCTGATGATAATGAGAAGGCGTATAAACCTGTTATCGCTTCTGATGGCAATGGCATTGGTTCTGGGCATCTCCCCGGTGACATGGGCCGAAAGCATCCCGGCGCTTCCCGCCCAGGCGGTGATTGACAGCCCCATCCTGGGCGCCGCCAACCTGTGCAACAACCCGGACGACTATTTCACCCCCCAGGCCCTCTATTTCAACGGAACGCCGCTGACGGTTGTCGAAATCTCGCCCACCCACGGGGATTATCCGCCGGAGATGCTGGAAAACGGAGACGACCGCTGGGCCAAGGTGATCATCGGAAAAACCGATGCCTATGCCGGCATTGAGGGGTACATCCCCCTGGCCGCCATCAGCTTTGACACGCCGGGCGCCCACGCTCTGCCAAAAGCCAGGCTGGAAGGCAGCGAAACCATCGATCTGTATCAGGACAACGGATTGACCGATAAAATCGTTGGCAGCTATCCCAAAGACACCCAAGTGCAGATTATGGGGTGGCTGCTCGATTGGGCCCAGGTGGAGACGGGAGACAAAACCGGCTTTGTGCCCCAGGATGCGCTGGCGCTGGATGACGATGCCATGGAAATGCTCTTCGCCGCCCTTCCCCCATCCTTTGACGATATCCAGCCCGGACATCAGGCCCTTTACGCGGCGTACACAGATGAGCTCATGAAACTCTATGCCCAGCATGGCGACAGCAATGAGTGGCCGCTTCAAGTCAAGGCCCAGGCCAGTGAGCTGGCAGCCCAATATGGCTACCGCTACACCCCTGACATCAATGTGATGCCAGAAGCAGATGACCTGAGCGAGGAAGCGGTGCTGGCCGCAGCCAAAGAGGCAGCCAAAAAGCTTTTTAATCTCCCTGAAGACAACTGGAGCCGCCATGCGCTGACCTTCTCCCACCCTGAAGGCGAGCCTGAGGCGGCCGGCTGGAAGGTAAACCTCTGGTCCACTCCCGGCAGCCAGGATGCGGTGATCTGGCTTGACCGCAAGGGCGAGGTCACCGGCAGCCTGCTGGGAGAGCCGTCATATGCGGAAGACATGTATCCCGACCCCGAGGCATTGGAAACCATCACATCCCAGGTTGATTATTACCTTTATGGCAAGGACGCTGTGCCAGGCGAAGGCGAGCTGACCAAGCAGCAATCCGAGGATATGGCCTGGAAAATGTTCCAAAAGGCCTACCATCAGGCAGGAGCCCGGGATGAATACACCTTTGAGAGCCGCTTCATGCAAAACGATGAAGGCAATCTCAAATGGTGGCTGGTGAGCGTTGTGCCGCCTTTCCCGCAGGAGTGGATGGTGCGCTTTGATGTGGCCCTGACCGCTCCTGCCGGCGAACCTGCATACACCACAGATGTCGGGGTATTTGAGGACACCATGCTCTGGGCTAAGCGCCAGATGAGCTTTGACGCAATGGAAAAGGAACGCGGCCCCTACAGCTCCTGGACCCTTGAGCAAAAAGCAGAATGGGACCCTGGGTTCTACGGCCTGCCTGAGACGGATGAAATCCCTCTGGAGCAAGCAATCGCCCTTGCCCGCACCAGCATCATGGAAGCGTTCAGCCTGACCGAGGCGCAGCTGGACGCCCTTGAGGAATCTGTCCTGTTTGATATTGTTGACGGGCGCAGCTGGCGCATCGCCTATATGACAGGCGGCGAGGTCACCGAAGGCGAGCCCTGGGAATACTATGGCGTGGTTCTTGACGCCAAAACCGGTGGTATCATTGAAGTTACCGGCCCTGTCCCTATAGAGTAAGCAACAGCTTATTATCAGCCGGCATCCCCTCAGATACCTGATCAAGGTATCAGGATGCCGGCCGTTCGCTTTACAATCCCTTTATTTCGCGGTATTCTGTGCATTGACTATTTCACCTGGAGGAAGCATGTCCCAGCAGCCTTGGCAGCCCCCGGAAAACCAGCCGCCCCACAGCGGGCAGGATGCCTATTGGGATTATGCCCAGCGCCCGGGACAGCCCCAGGGCGGCTATATGCCCCATCAGCAGCCCCTGCCCCCCCAGCAGGATCAGACAGCCTCCCAGATGCCATCAGGCGCACCGCCGGATCCCGATGGCTTCTTCACGCCTGCACACCCGCAGAAGAGCAGAACCCCAAACCAGCACGCTGGCATGGCCGGTGCGCCGCCGCCCTACCAGGGCCAGGTGTTTCAGGGGCCACCCCAGGCGGATCCTCCGCCGCTGCCGCCAGGCTATGAGCCGCCGGATGACCGCATGGTCTACCAGGCACCACCCAAGCGCCGCAACACCCTCACCTGGCTTTATGTTGGTCTGGGCCTGCTGGTGGTGGTGCTGATCGCCACCGCCGTGAGCCAGATGTTCACGGGCCAGCAGCAGCGCACCGCCAAGGTCACCATCTCTGAGCAGGGCACCACCTACTCCGGTAACGCGCTGGTGGTGCGCAATGAGTCGGTCTTCCAGCAGGAGAACGTCTCCAGCGTGCGCTATACGGCTGAGGAAGGCGCCGCAGTCAACCGGGGTGACCCCATCTGCACGGTCTATACCGCCGGCTTCTCCCCCAAGGAACTGACGCTTCTGAAGACCTACCGCACCCAGATCAAGGATTACCAACGGGTGCTGTTAAGCTCTGCCAACGTGCCCGATGCCCAGCTGCAGCGCTATGAAACCACAGTGGCCGAGCGCGCCCAGGAGGCACAGGCGCTGGTGCGCGGCGCCCAGGGCAACCTGCTCAACCAGGAGCTGCTGCTTAAGGATGCCATCTCCCAGAGGCATAATTATCTGCGCCAGAAATATGTGGAAGACACCAAACTCACCCGGCTGTATGACAATGAGAACAACCAGCTCCAGCGCATTGAGACCTGGACCAAGCAGTTTGCCGCCTCTGACAATGGCATCGTCAGCTTCTATACCGATGGGATGGAAGCGGCGCTCAGCCCCGTCAATGTGGACATGTACACCCCCCAGGCGGTGCGGGATATGTTCTCAGGCCAGGTGCCCGAGGGCTATCGCCGGCCCAAGAACACCATGGATATCTACCGCCTGGTGCGCCAGTATGACTGGGGCGCCCTGATGCTGGCGGATGACATCAGCTGGAACCCGGTGGTGGGCGATGAATACCGGATGCTGATTGAGAGCTTTGAGAGCACCATGGTGCCGGTCACCATCGCCTCCATCACAAAATCCGGCGGCGATCTGCTGGTACGCCTGAAGGCAGACACACCCATTGAGCCCATTTTGTATATCCGCTCCGCCCGGGTGCAATTGTCTAAGTCCGTCATCACGTATTCGGTGCCCGCCTCCGCCCTCATCAACCAGGACGGGGTGATCGGCGTGGTGGTGCAATATCTGGAAGGGCCCTATCTGGTGCCGGTGGAGGTAGTAAGCCAGGACGCCACCCAGGCCCACGTGGTGCCGGTCAATGCCGGACACCTTTATGAAGGCCTTACGGTTCGGCTGTTTTAGGCGCAAATAGCGCTCAATGCTTGCGCACTGGGGCGGGTTTGGCTATAATAGGCGAAACCAAGCACCGTTATGCGTGTGAACTGTGCCTGACAGCAGGCCCAAGGAGGATATTGGATGGATCTACGCAGCGTGTTGGACCGCGCCACTGACAAGTTCAAGTCTGTATTCAGCAGGGACAACAGCTTTTTTTACGGCACAACTGATAATGAGGCGAGGCAATACGCAGGCGGCTACGACCAGGCGCCCCAGCAGGGTGTTTATCCCAACCCCCAGCAAGGGCCCTATGCGCCAGCCTATCAGGAGCAGCCTGCCTACCAGCAGCCACCCTATGCCCAAGCGCCACAGCAGCCGGTTTATCAGCAGCCTTATGCCCAGGCGCCACAGCAGCCTGCCTATCAGCCACCGCAGCAGGATCCCTACGCGCCGCCACCGGTTTACCAGCAGGCAGCGCCCCAGCCCGCCTATCATCAGCCGGCACCGCAGCAGCAAACCCGCGGCTTCACCTCGCCCCAGCAGGCCCAGCTTCAGCAGTTTGCACAGCCACAGCCTCAGGACAGCAGCGCCCGCAACCGCCGGGTGGCCCAGCACCAGCAGGCCATGGAGCAGCCGCCTGAAAGCAACGTGGTGCCTTTCCCGGGCGCTCCCGCGCAGGATACCCAGGAAGCGCGGCAGATTGACGCTTATGTGGTAAATATCACCAACATCAATGGCTGCCGCCAGGCCATGACCTGCCTGCGCAAGGGACAGTGCACCCTGGTGGTGATGGACCAGCTGGTGGACAAAGCGGAAGTCCGCCGCTATGTGGATATGCTCAACGGCGCCTGCTTTGCCCTGGGCGGCACCATGACCAGGCTTTCTTTGAAGGTGGGCTTTTATATCCTGGCTCCCAGCGGCATGATGGTGTATACCGACCCGGTTACCGCCAGCGCCAATGCCCAGCCCAGGCCGCAGCCGGCAGCTGGCTTCGGGGCGCCCCAGGGCTACCAGCCCCAGCAGCAGCCCTTCCAGCCCCAGGCACAGCCCTATGCTGCGGCTCAGCCCCAGTATCCACCCCAGCAGCCAAATTACCAGGCAGGGGGCTATGCGCCGCCCACCTTCCAGCAGGGGGCATCCTATGCCCCGCCCCAGGCCAACTATGAAGCGGGCTACGAAGAGGACCGCTACGCACAATAACAAGACGCGTTGAAGGGAGAATCACCATGGCTATCACCGTCACGATGATCGAAGAAAAAGAATTCAAAACCAAGGTGCGCGGCTATGATCCGCTGGAGGTGGACGAGTTCCTGGACGCCATCTGCGACGAGATGGAAGGCATGAACCAAACCATCCAGCAACTGCGCGATCAGTTGAAGCAGGCGCAGCAGTCTCCTATGCCCTTCATGCCGGCCTCAGCCCCGCCGGTCACCCCCCTCTCCCCGGTTGGCCCCAAGGAGACCGTGCTGCCAAGCGATCTGGAAGCAGCCAAAAAACTGCTGGAGAAAACCCAGAAGGCCTGCGATGAGACCCTGGCTGATGCCAAAAAGCGGGCGGAGGACATCGTGAAAGAGGCGGAGGACAGCGTGCCGGATCCTGAGGTGGAAGACCTGGAGGCCATGAAGGAAAAACTGCGCCTTGAGATCGAGGCCCTCAAGGAAGAGGCTCAGAAGTTCAAGCGTCGCTTCCAGTCCATGCTCAAGGATCAGAGCGAGATTCTGGAGTCCGAGCTGGCTGACTGACACAATCTACAGCAAACACCACCGGTCACATGGCCGGTGGTGTTTAATTGTTCTTGTCTCCAACTCAATCGCAAACGCCTGGATGAGCTGCAGCGCTTCTCATGTGTTTGCCCTTACTTCTCCTGTGACAGATCGCCGATGATCTCCTGCTCCGCAAACAGCGCTGTGGCGCCGCCCGTGTGCCAAAACACCACCTGGCTACCCGGCTTGATCTTGCCGTCTTGTATCCATCCCAATAGCCCGGCAAAGGCCTTGCCGGTATAGACCGGGTCCAGCATCAGGCCCTCCTGGCGCGCCAGCAGGCGAATGGCATCGCTGGCAGCCTGGCTTGGCTGCTCATATCCAGGGAGAAAATAGCCCCGGTCTATGGTGAAGTCATCAGCCGAAACGCCAGGATCGCTCCCCAGCCATGCCAGGGTTTTGTTACAGAGTTTAGCGAGGCGATCCTCGTAGTCCGGCCCTTTTTTGCTGACAGTGATGCCCACCAGCTGTGCCTTATCCGCCAGGAGATGGCGTCCTGCCATCATGCCGGCCAGGGTGCTCCCGGTGCCCGCGCCGCAGAATACATACTCGGGCTGCACATCCAGGGTCTGACACTGTTCCATCAGCTCTCCATAGCCCTGGGTGAAAGCGGCAGCGCCCACATGGCTGGCCCCGCCCAGGGGTACATCATAGCACCGGTGCCCTGCCTGCTCCAGCCTCAGGGCATGGGCCCTGCCCATTTCAACACAGCGGGCTTCGGTCTGGGCCTCGCTCTGGCCGGGTTCGCTCCTCACCACATGGGTTTCAGCGCCCAGGATACGGCCCAGCAGCATGTTGGAGCGGATGTCCTTCTCATCCGGCTCAACATAGGTGTTCAGATACAAGATAGGCGTCAGGCCCAGCCGGCGGCAGGCTGTGGCGGTTTGCATGGCGTGGTTTGACTGGGTGGCCCCATAGGTGAAGATGGTATCGCAGCCCTTTTCCAGGGCATCCCCCATGATAAATTCCAGCTTCCTGATTTTGTTGCCGCCAAACAGGCTCATGCCGGAAAAATCATCCCGTTTGATATACAGCGCCACCCCCAGGTGTTTGGACAGCCGTTCCAGCTTGTATAAAGGGGTCGGGTAAAATCCCAAATGCGCCTGGGGCTTGGCCAGGGTCAGGGCGTACAGCGCTTTTATCTTATCTGTCATCTCAATTGCCTCACAAAATTTTTTCCCATGAGAGCATCTCACGGCTGATCGAATAATCCCCCCGCCGCAGCCCTTCATCCTGGTAGGAGACCTCGCCATCCTGATTGTCATAGGGGTCCTGGCGCAGGAAGGGATAGGGCGGGTCAAAGACCTGTTGGATATCCCGGTTCGCCACCAGACGAAAGGGTTCCAGGTTGGCAAAGTAGAAGTTCCACCGGTCCAGGTGTCCTTCCCGGTAGGCGCTCCCGCCAAAGGAGCTGTCGCAATACAGCCAGCCATAGGGGGCGATGTAGAACCTGGCCCAGTCATGGTTGCCGACTGACCCTGGCCGGGTATAAAGCCCCGCCTGCCACTGGGCCGGGATGCCCGCGCAGCGGCACAGCGTGATGAACAGCAGCGCATGCATGCCGCAGTCCCCCCGCTGGCCTGCGCCAAAGTATTCGGGGATGTTGGTCTTGGTGAAATAGGCCGGCACAAACCGGTAGCAGCACTGGGTGGTGATGTAATCATAAAAGCGGCGTGCCTTGATGAGGGGGTTGCTCTCCTCCCCTGCCAGCTCTTTCACCAGGGCCCTGATAAAGGGGGTGAAATGAATCTGCGGAAGCATTTCCCCGGTGTCAAAATCAGGCTGCTGGGCTGATACAGCCTCTGGCACAGGCGCTGCATAGGGCGCCTTGATCTCCCAGCTGAATTCGCTGGAGAAGGTCATACCGGGCTCATACTCCGCCTCAAAGAACGCAGTGCGCTGGGGATGATCAATGGCAGCGACGTGCTTGGCCTGGGGCCAGGTGATGATTTCCCCGGGGTAGCTCTGCCCGTCCTGAAGGGGCAGCGTCATGTGGACACGGATCAGCTCCCCTGGCCGCTGGGCATGGGGCGCGATGGCAATCGTGGTCTTCATCCGGTAGCGCCAATGTGCACCGCCATTTCTCTTCATGCCGGCGATTGCTTCGTCCAGCATCCTGATGTTCTCCGCTTTTTGGGCCAGCGCTTCTTGATCAAGGAAGCGTGATGCCATATCCGGCCGGGTCTTTATCAGGTTTTCACAGGCGTCCGTCTTGTAAAAAACCGCGCCTTCCCGGTAAATCCAGTCCAGTGTGCCGTCATCCCGCAGGGTTTCCATCTCCTCCCGCGTCATTCCCTGTACCTGTGCCTGAAGCAGTGCCAGCATTTCCTCCTCCGGGTGGGTGTAATATCCAGGCAATTCTCTAATGATCTGAAGCTCAAGCTGCAAACGTTTTTTGACTGCTTCAGGCACCTTGGGATCACTCATCCGAAGCGCAATCACCCGCTTGCCCCGCTCATATTCCCCCGCGGCCACCAGCCGTGCCACATCCTCGGGCAGCGGACAGGCAAAGTAATCCAGATTTTCTGTCATATGCATCCACTTCCTGTCAATTGTCGGTGTTATTTTATCACAGGTGACAGCCATCCACAAATACCCCAAAACAAAAAACCCAGATACTCATTGAATATCCGGGACTTGGCGGAGAAGGAGGGATTTGAACCCTCGCTACGCGTTAACGTACTACTCCCTTAGCAGGGGAGCCCCTTCGGCCACTTGGGTACTTCTCCAAATGCGGCAGGATGGCGGAGAGAGAGGGATTCGAACCCCCGGTGCCTTTCGACATCACTAGTTTTCAAGACTAGCGCCTTCAACCGCTCGGCCATCTCTCCGGATTGCAGATATACTGCAAAACGCTTGAGTAGTATAGCAAGGGCCCGGTCTGATGTCAAACAAAACTTGTGCAATGGAACTGCAATGGCATCAATCCCCGTCTTTTTGGCTTGCACCGCATTAAAAACCACCTGCCGCAAGATACAGCGCAGGCTATGTCGGCTGCTTCCCTCCACGCTGTGGCGCCGGCAGGCTCGCGCCAATCAGGGGAAACACCATGTGATGGCTTGCTATTCCTGGCCTTTGTTGTATAATGCCATCAGGCAATCCAAGGAATTCATGGAGGCATTTAGATGGCAATTCTCGCGGCGGTAGCGGATCAGCAACTCACTTCCAAGTCGGACATCGTGCTTAGCAACTGGTGGAGCGAGCAGTTCGCCCGCTATACCCCCATTGATGTGGCACAGGTTCTCTTTTTCGCGCTGATAGCAAGCGTCATTATCTCCCTGGTCTATCGCAAGACCTATCGGGGCGTGCTGTACAACCCCTCGTTTTCAACCACGCTCATTCTGCTCACCCTGGTCACCTCCCCTGTGGTGATGGCCATCGGCTCCAACGTAGCGCTGTCCATGGGCATGGTGGGCGCGCTGTCCATCGTGCGCTTCAGAACGGCTGTGAAGGACCCCATTGACACCGCCTACATGTTCTGGTCCATCACCATGGGCATTCTCATTGGTACCCGCTCCTACATCATCTCCCTCATCGTGGTGGCCCTCATCAGTGCCATCATGATCGGGCTTTCTTTTGTCAGGATGCGCACCAATGAGAACTATCTGCTGGTGCTCCACTATGACCCAGCGGCAGAGCAGGAAATTGACGCGGAACTGCACCGGGGGGTGAAATCCTACCGGGTCAGGAGCAAGACCATCACCCGCGCCGGCGCTGAGATGACCGTTGACCTCAGGCTCAGCCAGCGGGCGGACATCGTCAGCCACATGCTGGATATCCGCGGGGTGTATGACGCCACGCTGGTCTCCGTCCAGAGCGAGAATGCCGTTTAACCGATATGGCGGCACTTGTCAGGCATGAACTGAAGTACTACATCAGCCAGAGCCAGTATCAGATACTGGCCCGGCTTTTGCGCACCTTTCTGACGCCTGATGAACACGCGGATGAAAACGCAGAGTATCACATCCGCTCCCTCTATTTTGATACTATCTTTGACCACGCCCTGCACGATAAGATCGCTGGCGTCAGAGACCGGAACAAATACCGCATCCGCATCTACAACCTCTCTGACAGCTTCATCCGCATGGAATGCAAAACCAAACTGGGCGACTACATTTCCAAGCGTCAGGCAGTGATCAGCCGTGACCTGAGCGAACAGCTGATGACCGGTGACCCCAGCGGACTGGAGAACACCTCCTCTGGCCTCTTGCGAGAGATATTCCGGGAGATGCGCATCAACCTCCTTCGCCCGGTGGTGATTGTGGACTATGTGCGGGAAGCCTACATGCACCCGGCGGAGGATGTGCGGATCACCTTTGACAAACAGCTGCGCTCCGGGCTTTTCTCCCATGACCTGTTCAACCCGCGTCTGCCCACCGTCTCGCCCCTGGACTCCCCCGATCAGGTGATTCTGGAAGTGAAGTTTAACCGCGTGATCCCGGACTATATCTCCGAGATTTTGAGCCTTGCCGCCGGTTGGTCCGCCCGCAGCGCCATTTCCAAGTATGTCCTGTGCCGCCGTTTTGAGGGCAAGGAGTTTTAGCGATGGCTGAGGAAAAACCCATTGACAGACTTATCAAGAATCAGGAGGTCACCTGCCTGATCGATGCCCTGGGCACACAGGGAGAGGGAATCTGCCGTGAACTGGGGCAGGTTCTTTTTATCCCCTTTGCCCTGCCCGGGGAAACCGTCAGGGCGCGGGTGCAGAAGGTCACCAAGTCCCTGGCCTTCGGCAAGCTGCTGGAAGTGCTCTCCCCCAGCCCCCAGCGGGTCACAGCGCCCTGCCCGCACTTTGGCATCTGCGGCGGCTGCGCTCTGCAGCACTTGGATTATCAGGCCCACCTCGCCCATAAAACCAGCCAGGTGGCAAGCTGCATGCAGCGCATCGGCAAACTGGCGGTGGATGTGCCGCTCACCCGGGGGATGGATATCCCCTGGCGATACCGCAACAAGACGGCTCTGCCCGTTCAGGAGATAAACGGCCAGCCCGAAGCCGGGTATTATGCGCCCCGCAGCCACCGCCTGGTGCCGGTTGCCCAATGCCTCATTGCCCACCCCTCGTGCGATCAGGCCACAGCGGCCGTCATCGCCTGGATGCGGGCGCATGATGTGCCTGCTTTTCAGGAGGAGACCAACCAAGGCCTGGTGCGCCACATCATCACCCGGGTGAATGTGCGGGATGAGGCGATGATCACCCTGGCCATCAACGGGGCGTCCCTCCCCCACACCCCGGCGCTGATAGAGGTTCTGAAAGTGGCACTCCCCGGCTTTCACTCCCTTCACCTCACCCGGCAAACAGCTGGTGACAACGTGATTCTGGGCGAAGGCCATGAACGGCTTTATGGCAGCACCCCTTTTACCGATGAGGCCTGCGGGCTGAGCTTTGAACTGTCCCCGCTGTCCTTCTCCCAGGTCAACAGTCTCATCAGCCAGCAGCTGTATCAGGATGCTCTGGCCTTGGCGGAGCTTAAGCCCGGGGAAACGGTGATTGATGTTTACTCCGGCGCCGGTGCCATCGCCCTGATGGCAGCAGGCCGGTGCAGGGAGGCCATCGGCATTGAGCTGTCCCCCCAGGCAGTGGAAAACGCGAAAGCAAATGCCGTCAGAAATGGCATCCCCAACGCCACCTTCCATCAGGGAGAGGCTGAAAAGCTCCTGCCCCGGATGCAGGCCCAGGGCCTGTCCGCTGATGTGATCTTTTTGGATCCGCCCCGCAAAGGCGCCCACCAGGATGTGCTGGAGGCGGTCGCAGCGGCAGGGCCCCGGCGCATTCTCTACATCAGCTGCCACCCGGCCAGCCAGGCACGGGACGCGGCGGTTTTATGCAGCCTTGGCTACCGCATCAGCCATTGTCAGCCCTATGACATGTTCTGCCAGACCGCAGAGGTGGAAAACCTCCTGTGCTTTGACAGGGAGAAAAAGGAGTAAGCCAATGGAAACTGCCCTTGACCGTTTTTTGCGCTATGCGAGGCTGGATACCACCAGCGATGAAACCACCGGCACCACCCCCAGCTCCCAGGGACAGTGGGCGCTTGCGCGCCTGCTGCGGGATGAGATGGCTGCCCTGGGGCTTCAGAAAGTGCTGCTGGATGAGCATTGCTATGCCTATGGCCTGATCCCCGCCAGCGCGGATCATCAGCCCACCATCGCCCTGATTGCCCATCTGGACACGGTGGCGGCGGTACCGGGCCGGGCTTTTAACCCCAGCGTCAAGCGCTACACCGGAGATCCGCTGGTGCTAAACGAGGCGCTGGGTCTCACCCTGTCTGAGGCGGACTTCCCGGCGCTGGCCAAGTTCCGCGGCCAGGACCTGGTGGTGACCGATGGCACCACGGTATTGGGCGCGGATGACAAGGCTGGCATCGCCCAGATCATGACGCTGGCTGAAAGGCTGATGGAGGATGCCACCATCCCCCACGGGGATATCTGGCTGGTGTTCACACCGGATGAGGAGATCGGCAGCGGCGCTGACCTGCTTGATCTGGACCGTATCAGCGCTGATTTTGCCTACACAGTCGACGGCGGGGCGCTTCAAATCATCTCCTATGAAACTTTCAACGCCGCCTCAGCCACTGTGCGCATCAAAGGCCGCAACATCCACCCCGGCTCTGCCAAGGGAAAGATGAAAAACGCTGTCACCATCGCCATGCGTTTTCACAGCCTGCTGCCCGAAAGGGAAGTCCCCGAGCAGACCGAAGGCTACGAGGGCTTCTACCATCTAAGCAAAATAGCCGGCGAAGAGGAGGAGGCCTCGCTCTCCTACATCTTAAGAGACCATGATGCAGACAAACTGGAGGAGAAAAAGCAGCGCATGCTGCAGGCAGCCGAGGAAATCAACCGGCAGCATGGTGCCGGCACTGCGTTGGTTTCTCTCAGGGATTCCTACCGCAACATGGGCGAGATCATCACCCGGTATCCACAGGTCATGGATCGTGCAAAGCGGGCAATTGCCAGCTGCGGCATGACCCCTGAAACCGTGCCCATCCGCGGAGGCACGGACGGCGCCCGGCTGTCCTTCCGCGGGCTGCCCTGCCCAAATCTGGGCACCGGGGGCGAAAATGCCCACGGCATCTATGAGTTTCTGCCGGTCCAGGCGCTTCAAAAAATGGTCGAGGTGCTGATAGAAATTGTCCGAGCATAACACGCTGTTTACTCCGAATAAAATCAAGAAACTGCTCATCCCGCTGATCTTTGAGCAGTTCATGATCGTGCTGGTGGGGCTGGTGGATACCATGCTCCTCTCCCACGTGTCAGAATCGGCGCTGTCCGCCTTTTCCCTGGTGGACAATCTGAACCTGCTGCTGATGCAGGTGTTTATGGCCGTGGGAGCCGGCGGCTCCATCATCGCGGCGCAGTACATCGGCAAAAGAGACCGCCAGGGCGCCGAGGGCGCCGCCAATCAGACAGCCATCATGGTGGTGGCGATTTCGCTGTTTATTGCCGCCATCGCCATCATCTTCAACCGCGGCATCCTGGGCCTTATCTATCCCGCGGTAAGCCCTTCGATCATGGGCTTTGCTCGGCAGTATTTCTTCCTCTGCGCCCTGTCCTACCCCTTTTATGCGCTGTATAACGGGGGCATCGGGCTTTTATACGCCCAGGGCCTCAGCAAGCTGTCCATGATGACCTCGGTGGTGATGAACGTGGCGAAAATCGCCCTCAACTATCTGTTCATCAACATCTTCCACATGCAGGTGCAGGGAGCGGGGCTGGCCACCATCATCTCCCGGATGATCGGTGCGGGCATGGTGGTGATGTTCCTGAGGGACCTGCACATCCCCATCCACTTCAGCCGTCCTTTCAAAATCAAGTTTGATCTGGACATCGACCACCGCATCCTCACCGTGGCGCTGCCCAGCGGCCTGGAAAACATCTTTTTCCTCACCAGCAAGCTGTTTATCGGCATCATCATTGCGGGATACTCTGCCACCATGATTGCGGTGAACGCCGCCGCCAACACCATCTCCACCTATATCAGCATCCCTGCCAATGCCATCAACCTGGCCACCATTACCATCATCAGCCAGTGTGTGGGGGCCGGGCGAAGGGATGAAGCCAGAAGCTCTGCGCGGCACCTGCTTTTGCTCACCACAGGCTCCCTGATAGCAATGGGTATTCTGATGATTATTTTCATTGACCCCATTGTGGGCATGCTGCGGCTCAGCCCTGAAGCCAGCGCCATCACCCGGGAGATGATCATCGTCTATTGCTGTGTGTCCTTTGTGGCCTGGGCGCCCGCCTTTGGCCTTCCCAACAGCCTGAGGGCTGCCGGTGACAACCGCTTTGTGATGTACGCGGCCTCCCTGACAGTGGTGCTGCTCCGCGTGGCTTTCTCCTATATCCTGGGAACGGTGATGGGCATGCAGGTGCGCGGCATCTGGTATGCGATGTACCTTGACTGGATTGGCCGGAGCGCCTTCTTCATCTGGCGCTACCGCAGCGGCAGGTGGCTGAAGCATCACCTGGTTTAAACCAGCAGAAAGCACAAACCCCGCGTCCAGCACGCTTGCCGGCCGCGGGGTTTGCTGATGCAATCCATTATTCGACGAATATCCGGTTCAGATCCTGCCCCAGGTTGGGCGCCTCCTCCCCCACCAGACCCACCAGCAGATAGCTTTCGTCCACGTTATCATACTGCAGGTCGCTGAGGAAGCGGAAGTTCTCCACCTTGCCGGTAGATGACACATGCATTCTGGGGCCCGTGCAGCGGTGCAGGATGCTGCCGATGTAAATATGCTGGTTATCCTTGTAAGCAATGGGCATGTCGCTGTCGATCATCTCCTGCACCTCCCGCCGGATATCCGGGATGTCCAGGCTCACCGCCCGGTCAAAGCGCAAAAGGAAGCCGCGGCGCACGTCACCGTGGGTGTATTTGCCCACCATCCGGTTCATCAGCACATGCTCGGTCAGGTCCTCCGCCGTGTGGGCCATGCGCCGGTATTTGATGGAGGCAAACACTGTGCGGGCGATGTCATTGGGCTCCGGCCCAAAGATGGTAGGCCTGCACACGATGATCTCGTCCCCTATGCCGATGAGCAGGGAAGCGTTGATCTGGAGCAAGGGGTAGATCAGTTCGAAATGCTCGACGATCACCCGCTTGCCCTTCTCCAGTGCCACCAGCACCGCCTCCGCCAGCTGGGGCATCTGGGTGAAAGCGGATTCAAAGCGCACATCGATATGATAGGTGTGCGCCTGGTAGAATCCGGTCTCGTCAATATCCAGTAGCGGCAGCGGCCGGATGTTGACGCCGTTGTCATCGTTGGTCAGCTCAAGCCCCGGGAACATCCCGCGGATGAGCAGGCTTTTGCCGCTGCCGGCATCCCCGATAACGCCGATGAGGTTATCCATGGCGGTGAGGTGGCGCTGGGCAATGACGCGGCCAAGCTGCACCATGCGGGCATAGCCCCTTGGCGCAAAGTATACGCTATACAGCGGATCCTGTTCCGTTGGCCGCATGCCGCCTCCTTAGGCTAAAGTGCTTATCCTTGGTATACCCCGATGCCTGCCTTGCGAAGCGCCAGGATGCGCTGCATCTCATTGAAGCAAATCATCATCCCCTCGTCCACGCCCATGCCGGGCTTGCCCAGGATCTGGTCGGCGTTGGTGGCCATGGCGCAGTGGATGCAGACCTGGGCAGAGCGATCGGTCTCGTTGCAGGTGCCGCCCATGTAGGCGCCCATGCCGGTGTTTTCACAATACAGCAGGGCTTCCACGGTGTTGTGGATGGAGCCCAGGTCAGGCGTTTTCACCTGGATCATGTGGCCTGCCTTGTTGTCACAGAAGTAAATCACGTCGTCCAGCGTGTTGCACCATTCGTCTGCCACCAGCTCCACATTGACCCCCCGACGGTCCAGCTCTTCCCGCAAGCCCCGCATGTCCCGCATCTGGGATTCACGGTCGTCAGAATCCATGGGCCCCTCTATCCGCAGATGGAAGGGGGATGCGGCCTGCTCCAGCTCAGTGAGGTAATCCGCCATGGCGGTGTAGTTGTCCGGCCCAAAAAGCTGGCCAATGGTGCCGTAGCAATCGATGTGCAGCACCGGATGGTAACCCTCATAGGGCGAATGGGTTTCAATGCGGTCTTTAAGCCACCGCACATAATCCAGCAGCTTCTCACCCTTCTCCCCGGTTTTCTTGACGCTGTTGAACAGCCCGTGGGGAAGCACCGAAGCGCCCTTCATGATCATCTTGTCCGCGTTGAGCATACGGTCATCGCCTGACTGGGAGAAGATGGGCAGCGCCTTTTCTGACACTTTGGTGCCATACTCCTTGGCCAGCACGTCGCATTTGTTCAGGTTATGCACCTTGGCCACCGCGTCAAGGATGGCCTGAGAGACGCCGTAGCGGATGGCGGTGTGCAACCGCTTGCCGTCCACCACCATGCGGTCGATATCGCTGGCCAGGCGCCTGAAGTTGTCCGCCTCCTGGCCTACTAGATGTGAAGCCACCTGGTTTTCAATGATGGGGATGAAGGCATCGGCCAGGAACAGCGGGTCCCGGCCGCCGGCGCCGGAATACTGCACCGCGGCGCAGTCGCCCCAGCCGATCTCACCGTTTTCCAGCACGATCATGACCATGATCGCCTCCCCCGCCTGACGTATGCGGCTAAAGCCCGGGGTCATCGGATCCCCCACATACAGCACCCCGTCTTGAGTCGCCCCAGCCTTGATGGCGCGCTGATCGTCGAAGTAGAAACCCGTGAGCCCCTTGGCGCAGATGATTTTGCTGATCTTCATGTCCCTCTCCTTAATCTATTACCGGGGCCTGCCAACCAGGCGGCCCTTTGAAATCGCGTAAATATCGTCAATCACCATCTGGAAGGAAACGCCGCGGTTCTCGTGCCTGCCGCGCTTGGCGATCTTCTCCTGGTGGAATTTTTTGAGCTCATCTGTCAGCGGCAGCATCCCGGTGCCCAACAGCCGCACCGCACCCTCGTCATCCCGGGCGGGCATGATCTTGCCCAGGTTATAGCGGCTGGGCGCAAAGGGCACATCAATCACCCCGGCCTCAAAGGCGCGCACGGTGCCAAGCGCCAGGTCACCATCGCCCAGCTCCAGCGTGCGCTCCAGGATGCAGCGGGTTTCTTCATCGGTCACCCGGATTTCCTCTTCCAGCGCCTCACCCTCTGCCATCTGCTGGTCAGCCAGCATCATGATCATTTGCTTGGTCGCCCGGAGCCCCGCCGCATTGGCTTCCTTGGTGGGAACACCCATGGCCTCGTGGGGGGATTTGATGATCACCTTGGTGGCTTTCGCCAGCGCCGCCACAGCGCTCCCCCAGCAGATCACCGCAAAGGCTTTGGCCTCGTCCTGGGGGAAGCCGCCCATCCACTGGTGCAGCACCGTGGTGACCGTCACCCCCTCATAGCCAAAGCGGTCCAGATAATAGGCCACTTGTTTTTCAAGGCTCTTGATAGCCGCCACATCCTGCACCAGGTTTCCGCACTGGCCATAGCCCACGGTGATGTTCTTCACCCCTTGCTCGGCGGCCAGCAGCGCCTCAATCACCGCCACAGAGTTTGAGATGCTGGGCGGCACCAAAGTGCCGGTGAGGGGGCCGAAGGGCTCCCGGTTGATGCTGATGCCCCGCTCCTCATAAAGGCCGATGAGCCGGTCGCAATACTGCCAGTTGTACAGCGTCTCCTGCAAGGTGGCGTTTTTGGCATAGGGGATGTTGTAGGAGATACCGCCGCCTTCAAAGCTGGTGAAGCCGCCCGCCAGGGTGATCTCGCACAGCAGCCGGGCATCAGGGGTGCCGTGGCGCACCTGGACGGGAGCTGAAAGGGCAGAGGTCACCATGCGGCAACCCTTGACGCCGTGGTTCACGGCGGGAAAGCCGTTGAGCATGGCTTTGCCGGTGGCCTTTGACTCCTCAATGCCCCGCTGGGCCTCCTCATAGCGGTTGAGCCGGGTATAGGAGTCGATGGTGGTGGGCAGCAGGTCAGCTTCCCCCTCGCTCTCCAGATGCTTGAGCAGCTCTATATGCTCGTTTATCAGCGGCACGCCCGCCCGGGGCTGCACCAGGGTTACCCGCTGGGCCTTGGCCTCCGCCAGCCGGGTCACAAAACGCTGTTTTGCGGGAATTTTTTGCTGATAAGCGATACCCTCCTCCAGATCCACCTCAGCGCCCGTGGGCCAGGCGCCAAGCACTGCCTGACGCTGTGCCATGAATTGATCCAGGGTCCATTTTTTGTTAGCCAGCTGCATCTTATTCTTCCTTTCCAAATGCTCCCAGCAGGAGTTCTAAGGCGGTGTCCTCGTCATATTTTGATAACAACCCCATGGCGGAGAGGATGTACCCCCGGTCGCACCGGAAGCTCGCCTCCCTGGGGGTCAGGATCAGGGGGTCATCACAGGCAAGGGCCAGGTCAATCACCTCATCCAGGCGCTTGTTGTAAATCAGGGCGCCACCGGTGATGATCAGGTGCTTCACCTCCCGCAGGTCCTTCCCGGTCTGCTGATACATGGGGCCCACCGGGGTGTAGACCATCTCCAGGCTACCTGCATGGCGCGCAAGCGCCGTGCGGATGGCCAGGGCGGCAAGGGCAAAATCCATCTGCTCCTGATCCGGGGTTTCCGGCAGGGCAGATGGGTTCATCGCAAATCCTTCGATGATCTGCGTGATCCGGTCCTCGCTAAGCCCGGTAAGCCGGATGAAGGCATCCATCCCGGCTGCCTCCAGCACCCCCCGGGCGCTGAAGCGCATGCCGATATCCCCCTCCACGGTGCGCTTCACCCGGGGTTCTGTCAGCCCCCGCAGCACGGTGTTGGCCCCGGCGGGAAAGCCGTCAGCGATGGAGTAAATATCCGTCGTCGCCCCGCCCAGGTCCACCGCCACCAGGTCACCCACCCCGGGTTTCGCGCGGTTTCCACGGGAGAGCAAGGTCAGCCCGTCAAGCACGGCTGATGGGGTGGGCATCATGATGCCATCAAGCAGCGCTTTGGTTTTGCTCAGGCCCTTGGCCCCGATGATGCGCTCAAGAAACACCTGGCGGATCACCCGCTGCACCGGCTCTGTCACCAGACGGTTCATCTCAGGCATGACGTTGTCCGCCTGAAAGACCGGGTGGCTGCTCCCCGCGAGGGCATTGGCGCAGGCTCCCTGGGCCTGGCGGTTGCCCGCCAGCACCACCGGAAACGTCCCGGGGATGCCTGCAACCCGCCTGGCATTATGGAGGATGACCTCGCTGTTGCCCCCATCGGTGCCGCCGGTGAGCAGCAGGATATCCGGCTTGATCCGGGCGATCTCCTGCGCGTCTTCCTCTGTCAGCTGGAAGGAGAAGGTTTTGATCACCTTGGCCCCGGCGCCAAAGGCCGCCAGCTTCGCCGCCTTGGCAGTGAGGCCAGGCACCAGGCCCGAGGCCACCATGTTCAGCCCGCCGGCAGCAGAGGAGCAGGCCAGCCGCGCCTCATACTGCAGAGAACCTGCCTGTGCTTCCAACACCTCAAGGCCCTTAGACAGCCCGGCTGACAGGTCGATATCCGCCGTGGTGCGGGTCTGGGCATGGGCGATCACCCGGGGCGCATCCAGGTCCACCGCGGTCAGCTTGGTGTATGTGGAGCCGAAATCAATCAGCAGAACCGGACGCATCAGATGACCCTCAGGTCTTCTTTCAGCGCTTCTATCCCCGCCTCTGGCGTTGTGCCAGGGCCAAAGACCCGGTCAAAGCCCATGTTCTTAAACCGTGCTTCCACCTCTTCAAAGGGCTGCTTGCCCACCACGATGTTGCCGCCAACATACAGCAGGATGCCCCCAAGCCCAGCCTCGTCACACTTGTCCCTGAGGCCCTGGCAATCCAGCTCCCCATGGCCGTATAACGAGGAAACGACGATTGCATCGGCTGCCGATTCAATCGCCGCTTCGATAAACTCCTCCTGCGATACCATGACCCCCAGGTTCACCACATTGAAGCCTGCGTCCGTAAAGGCGTAATTGAGAATCTGATTGCCCACTGCATGCACATCTGCCCCAATGACGCCCAGGACGATGGTTTTCCCATTCATATATGAAGTACCCTCCATAATCTGCTGTGTTTAGCATAGCGTCAGGAAGGGCGCTTGTCAACCACTCAGCACCGATTGTTCTAATAATGTTTTCTCTTGCCCAGCACTCCCGCCTTGTCATCAGGAGCCCTTGACCCTATAATGAAGCCATGAAGAGGCAGACGACAGAAACAGGAGGTTTCCCATGCGCATTGCCCAGGTGACCGATACCTTCCTCCCGGTGGTGGATGGCGTTGGCCGGGTGGCGGTGGCCTATGCAGAGACGCTCGCCAAATTAGGGCATGAGGTCACGGTGTCGGCCCCCCTGCATGACACGGGGCACCGGGGCGGCTTTCCCTATGAACTGGTGGACTACACCGGCTTTAAGGTGCCCACCGCGCCCCAGTACAAGACTGGCTCCCCCATCATGGATGATCACTACCGCAGGCGCATGGCCATGCTTGACTTTGACATTGTTCATGCCCACAGCCCCTTTGCTTCGGGGCGTGAGGCCCTGAGGCTTGCCAAGGAGCGGGACATTCCCCAGGTTGCCACCTTCCACTCCAAGTTCTATGACGATTTCCTCAAAATCACCAAAAGCAAGACCATCGCCAAGGTGGTGGTTGCCAACATCGTGAAGTATTTTGAGCGCTGTGACGAGGTGTGGGCGGTGTCGGCCACCAGCGGCGAGGTTCTGCGCGGCTATGGCTACCAGGGCCCCCTGCGGGTGATGACAAACGGCACCACCTTAAGGCCCGGGAATCCGGAGGCCGCCATGCGTGCCCGGGAAAAGTGGCAGCTGGGCGATCTGCCGGTGCTGCTGTTCGTGGGCCAGATGGACTGGAAGAAGAACATCAGACGCATTCTGGAGGCAGCGGCACAGCTGAAACAGACGCGCCCCCTCTTCCACCTGGTGCTGACAGGCCAGGGAGCGGACATGGAGGCCATCCGCGAAATGGCACATGACCTGGGGCTTGGGGAGCATGCGGTTTTGACCGGCCATGTAGGCTCCACAGAGGAGCTGGACGCGCTGTACAAGGCGGCCTCCCTGTTTGTCTTTCCCTCCCTGTATGACACCTTCTCCTTGGTGGTGCGGGAAGCCGCGGCCATGGGCACCCCTTCGGTGGTGGTGCGGGGCAGTTGCGCCAGTGAAAGCATCCAGGACCAGCACAACGGCTTTCTCTGCGAGGATGACACTAACGACCTGTGCCGGGTGATTGAGGCTGCCCTCGGTGACCCAAACCATACACGAAAAGTGGGCGAAGCCGCCCGGCAGACCATCCCTGTCACCTGGGAAGAGGTGATGGCGGAGGTGATCAGCCGTTACGAGGCGCTGATTGCGGCCCACAAGCCCAGAAAACGCATTCCGGCGGCCAGACGCCACCTGGAAAACAGCAAAAGAAAGAATCTATGAGCGAAAAAACAACTTATGACCTGGTGGTCATCGGCGCCGGCCACGCCGGCTGCGAGGCGGCGCTTGCCGCAGCCCGGCTTGGGCATGAGACGCTGCTGATGACACTGAACATGGACGCAGTGGCCCTCATGCCCTGCAATCCTTCCATCGGCGGCACCGGCAAAAGCCAGCTGGTGCGGGAAGTGGACGCCCTGGGAGGTGAAATGGCCCTGGCCATTGACGACGCCACGCTTCAAAGCCGTTTGCTCAATACTGGCAAGGGCCCTGCCGTCCACTCCCTGCGCGCACAGGCGGACAAGCGCCGCTATCAGTCCCGGATGATCCAGGCCCTGTTTTCCCAGCCCCGCCTCACCATCAGGCAGGGCGAGATCACCGATATACTGACACAGAATGCCACCGTCACTGCGGTCAAAACCCTCACCGGGGATGTGATCCCTTGCCGGGCAGTGGTGGTCGCCACCGGCGTGTACCTTAAAAGCCGCATCATCATCGGCCCCGCCCACTGGGAATGCGGCCCCCAGGGCCTGATGGCAGCCAGCCGCTTTTCTGAAGCGATAGCTGGCCTGGGCTTTGCCCTGCGCCGGTTTAAAACCGGGACCCCTGCCCGCATTGACGCCCGCAGCATCGATTTTTCGCGGATGACCCAGCAGCCGGGCGATGAGCCGACGAGCCCCTTTTCCTATATGGCGCTGACCAGGCCCCGGAACCTGACCGCCTGCTACCTCACCTGGACCAATGAGACAACCCACGCCATCATCCGGGAAAACCTGCACCGTTCCCCCATGTTCACAGGCGACATCAAGGGCACTGGCGCCCGATATTGCCCCTCCATCGAGGACAAGATCCACCGCTTTGCCGACAAGGACCGCCACCAGGTGTTCCTGGAGCCGGAGGGGCTGGACAGCCCCGAGTGGTATGCCCAGGGCCTGTCATCCAGCCTGCCTGAGGAGGTGCAGCGTGCCCTGTACCGGACGGTGAAGGGGCTTGAAAAGGCAGAGCTCATCCGGCTGGCCTACGCCATCGAATATGACTGCATCGACCCCACGGAGCTGGCCCCCACCATGGCGGCCAACCGCTTCAAGGGGCTGTATTTCGCAGGGCAGATCAACGGCACCTCTGGCTATGAGGAGGCGGCGGCCCAGGGCCTTGTCGCCGGCATCAACGCCAGCCACTACCTGAAAAATCAAGAGCCCTTCATCATCTCCCGCAGCCAGGGCTATATCGGGGTGCTCACCGATGACCTGAGCAGCAAGGGCACTGACGAGCCCTATCGCATGATGACAGGGCGGGCGGAGTTCCGCCTGTCCCTCAGGCAGGACAACGCTGACCTGCGCCTGACAGCACTGGGCCACCAACTCGGCCTGGCGACCGATGCACGGCTGCGCCGGATGGAGGCAAAGGCACGGGATACCCAAAGCATCCTTGATGCTGTCCGGGAGCGCCAGCTGATCCCGGCGCTCAAGCGCGCTGATCTCAGCCTGGAGGACACCGGCCTGACCCAGGGCATGGATGAAGACGCCATCCGCCAGGCGGAGATCCAGATCCTCTATGATGGCTACCTGCAAAAGGAAATGGCCCAGGTCAAGCAGGCCCAGGCCATGGAAAACCACCGTTTGCCCCCCAACATCCCCTATGGGGATATCCAGGCACTTCGCATTGAGGCGCGCCAGAAGCTCAGCCGCCACCAGCCCCTTTCCCTGGGCCAGGCCGCCCGCATCCCGGGCGTGTCACCGGCTGATGTGGCGGTCCTCAGCGTGTGGCTCAAGCGTTATCAGGCCGCCTTATCCCGCGATTTGTGACACAAAGGCCTTCAGCCGCCTGATGGCCTCGTCAATCCGCGCTTCAGAAACCGCATAGGACAGCCTGCAGGTGCCCGGGGCAAAGAAAGGCCCGCCCGGCACCACGGAAACCCCCTGATGCTCCAGCAGCAGCTCCGCAAACACCATCTCATCGGCAATATCCTGCCCCTGATAGCTTTTCCCGATCAGCCCGCTCACATCAAGCAGCACATAGAAGGCCCCCTGGGGCGGAAAAAACCTGGTGCCGGGGATGCCTTCAAGCCCCGCCAGCAACCTTTTGCGCCGGGCGGCAAAAGCCGCCACGATGCCCTGTGCCATGTGGCTGTCCTCAAGCGCTGCCAGCCCAGCATACTGGGCAAGGGAGTTGGGGTTGCCCGCGGCGTGGCTCTGATAGGCGTCCATGGCCGCGATCAGGCCCTTGGGCCCCGCGGCATAGCCCAGCCGCCAGCCAGTCATGGCAAAGGATTTGCTAAAGCCATTGACGATCACCGTGCGGTTTTTCGCGTCCTCGCTGAGGCTTGCTACAGATACATGGCACACACCCTCATACACAAAGGCGTCGTAGATCTCATCGCTGATGATGGCCAGATCATGGGTTTTGGCAAAAGCGGCGATCTCCTCCAGCTCAGCGCGGTTATACACAGCGCCCGTGGGGTTGTTGGGGGAATTGATGAGGACGGCCCGGGTCTTGCCGGTCAGCTTCGCCTGAAGGGATTTGGTATCCGGCACATAGGCGGTGCCAACAGTGGTCTCAACCAAAACCGGCACGCCATCCGCCATGCGGATCAGTTCCGGATAGCTCAGCCAGCAGGGGCTGGGCAGCAGCACCTCGTCCCCTGGGTTCAGGACTGCGGTCAGGCAGCCGATGAGCGCCTGTTTGGCCCCGCTTGACACCATCACCTCAGAGGGGGCATAGGCCAGCCCATGATGCTTGTTAAGCGCGTCAGCAATGGCCTGGCGAAGGGCAGGGATGCCGGCAGTGGCGGTGTATTTGGTCTTGCCCTCCTCCAGCGCCCTGATGGCAGCTGCCTTGATGGCTTCCGGGGTATCCATGTCCGGCTCCCCCGCTGCCATGCTGATCACATCCTGCCCCTGGGCACGCTTCTCAGCCACCAGGGCGTTCAGCCGGAGGGTGGCAGAAGGGCTGATGCCCCGGCATTTGTCAGAAATTCTGATCCCCATATGATTCTCCCCCAGCTTTCACGCTGCTGATTTCCTCTTTGGCGGCCGCCAGCATGATCGCGCACTCCATGCGCTTTTTGAAGAGCTTGCACCCATAGTCATACACCCCATGGATGCTGCCCTGGGCATGGCAGGCATTGGCGGCGCAGCCCCCGGCGCAGTAGAGCTTTGCCCAGCAGTCGCCGCAGGCCGTGTGCTCGTACACCGTGTTGTGCTGGAAAGCTTCCTGAAGCTCACGGTTCGTGATGCCCTCCTTGAGGCTGCCCAGCCTGTACGCCTCCCCATCCCCCACAAACTGGTGGCAGGGATAAAGCGCTCCCGCAGGGGTGACCGCCAGGTATTCCGTGCCCGAGCCGCAGCCGGAAAGACGCTTGTACACACAGGGGCCATGGGCCAGGTCCAGCATGTAGTGATAAAACTGGAAACCCTTTCCCTGTTTTTCCCGCGCCAGCATCTCCCGTGCCAGCTCCTCATACTGCTGAAAGATCACTGGCAGATCCTCCTCCCGCAGCGCTTCAGGGCTGTCTGGCGCGGTCACCACAGGCTCCATGCTGAGCTTATCAAAGCCCAGATCCGCCATGTGGCGGATGTCCTCCAGAAAATCCAGGTTGCGCCTGGTGAAGGTGCCGCGGATGTAGTACTCCTTGTCGCCCCTCAGCTTGACAAAGCGCTGGAACTTGGGCACCACCGTGTGATAGCTGCCCCGGCCCTGATGGTCCTTGCGGTAGTGGTCATGCACCTCTGGACGCCCGTCCAAACTCAGCACCACATTGTGCATTTCCTGATTGCAAAACGCCGTCACTTCGTCATCCAGCAACACGCCATTGGTGGTGAGGGTGAAGCGAAAGACCTTGCCGGTTTGTTTTTCCAGCTCCCGGCCATGGGCCACCGTGTCCTTCACCGTCTGCCAGTTGAGCAGCGGCTCCCCGCCAAAGAAGTCAACCTCCAGATGCCTTCTGCTGCCGGAGTGTTTCACCAGGAAATCCAGCGCCTGTTTCGCTGTTGACAGCGGCATCAGCGCCGCCTCACCCTGATAATGGCCCTGGCCGGCGAAGCAGTAGCTGCAGGTCAGGTTGCAGGCATGGGCCACATGCAGGCACAGGGCCTTCACCAGATTCGGGTCTTTTTTCAGATGCAGGGCGCTGTTTTGGTAGATATCCCGGGTGTACAGCTTGCCCTGGGCCTGGAGCTCATCCAGCGTGTCCAGAAGCTCTGTCACCGCCTGTGCCGTCACCTCCGGGTTGTCCGGATGGTCAGCAAGCAGCCGCCCCATGACCGTTTCCAGGGGCTGTGTCTCATACATCCGGATGGCCTCCAGGGACACCGGGTCACACACATGCACAGAGCCGGAGTACACGTCAAGGGCGATATCAAATCCATTCAGGGAAAAGGTATGAACCATGCTCTCTCCAAAAAAGCCGCCTCAAGGGCGGCTTTGAAGCGGATATCCCGCTTGATCAGGCCTGTTCCTTGTTCTCACAGGGCTGGTTTGCCACGCCGCAGGAGGTTTTGCATGCGGACTGGCAGGATGTCTGGCACTCGCCGCAGCCGCCGTTTTTGAGGCTGGCGGCCAGGTCGCGGGTGTTAAGCGTTTTAATCTTCATGATGATCCCCTCTTTCCTGTCTTTTCAGCGCTTATTCTATCCCCCGCGCCATATCCTGTCAAGGTTTGCAAGGGCTGCCTTGATGATGGTATAATCAGCCGGATTGATGAAGGAGGTTGTGCTGTGAATCCCTTTGTTTTTTATAGTCCCACGCGCTACGTGTTCGGCCCGGAAGCTGAGACAAATACCGGCAGCCACGCCAGGGAGCTTGGCATCAGCAGCGTTTTAATCGTCTATGGCCAGGGCTCCGTGGTGCGCTCCGGCCTGCTTGATCGGGTCAAAGCCTCGCTTTCAGGCAGCGGCATCGCGGTGAGGGAGCTTTCCGGCATCGTGCCCAATCCTCTCTCCACCCCTGTGTATGAGGGGATTGCCATTGCCCGGGAGATGAAGGCCGAGGCTGTTTTGGGCTTGGGCGGTGCCAGCGCCATGGACACCGCCAAGGCCATCGCCGTGGGCGTGCCTTACGGCGGGGACTTCTGGGATTTTTATTCCGCCAAGGCAGCGCCTGAGAAGGCGCTGAAGCTGATCGCTGTGCCTACCCTGTCTGCGGCCGGCAGCGAGGGCAGCAACTCCAGCGTCATCACCAATGATCAACTCACCCTGAAACGGGGGCTGCGCAGTGCCCTCATCCGCCCACAGCTGGCGATGATGAACCCGGCCCTCACCTTTACCGTGCCCCAGGATCAAAAAGCCTATGGCGCGGCGGATATCCTCTCTCATGTCTTTGAGCGTTATTTCACCAACACCCGGGATGTGGCCCTCACGGATGCCCTGGGGGAGGCGCTGATGCGCCAGGTGATGCGCTCAGCCCCCATCATGCTGTTGCATCCTGAGGACTACGCCTCCCATGCTGACATCATGTGGGCAGGCACCCTGGCCCATAATGACACGGTGGGCGTGGGCCGGGAGCAGGACTGGGGCTGCCATGCCCTCACCAACGCCATCTCGGCCCGCTTTGGCGCCCCCCACGGCGCGGCGCTGGCGGTGCTCTTCCCCAGCTGGCTGGAAGAGCAGCTTCCCCATGACCCGGCCCGCTTTGCCCAGTTTGCAGTCAATGTGATGGGGGTGCCCAATGACTTTCAGGATCAGGCCGCCACAGGCCTGGCCGGCATCCGCCGCCTGCGCGCCTTTTTTGACAGCCTGGGCCTGCCTGACTCGCTCAAGGCCTTCGGCATCAAAGAAAGCGACCTGATCCCGCTATCGGACCAGGCCCCCTACAATGCCGCTGGCAAAATCGGCTTCTTCCGCCCGCTTGCGCGCGAGAATGTGCTATCCATCTACCGCAGGGCCTTTAAATAGGGCCCTGTTCCCTGTGACGGCTGAAAAAAGCATTCAGCAGCGCCTCTGACTCACTGGCCAAAAGCCCCCCCTCGCAGGCCACCCGGTGATGAAAGGCCGGATCCATGGGCAGGGCATAGCGGCTTCCGCAGCAGCCATACTGGCTGTCAAAGGCGGCGAACACCAGCCGGGACAGGCGGGCCAGGATGAGGGCCCCGGCGCACATGGGGCAGGGCTCCAGGGTGACATACATGGTGCAGCCCTCAAGCCTTCTGGTTTTCAGCTTCGCCTGGGCGCGGGTGATAGCCAGCACCTCCGCATGGTGCAGCGCGCCGCCCAGCCGCTCCCGCTGGTTGTGGGCAGCCGAAATCAGGGTATCATCCTTCATGATGACAGCGCCCACCGGCACCTCATCCGGGTCCATTACGGCCCATTCCAGCGCCAGGCGCATAAACTCCGCGTCCTTCACTCTCTCCCTCCTTGATGGCATCATACCATAAAACCCCCGAAAGGAGACCTTGACATGCAGCACAATACCCTCGACCTGATCCAGAGCCGACGCAGCCACCGGAAGTATAAACCGGACCAGCTGACCCAGGCACAGCTTGACGCCATCCTGGACGCTGCGCTGGCCTCCCCCTCCGCCAACAACCGCCAGCCCTGGTATTTTTCAGTGGTGCAGGATTCTGCACTCCTGGACCGTTTACATCAGGAGGCGGCCAGGATGGCCCTCGCCCGGGAGCCCTCACAGCGCAGCCCCCGCTATCGTGATCCGGCTTTCCAGGTCTTCTATCATGCGCCCACGGTGATCTTCCTCTCAGCGCCCCAGGATAACCATTACGCCATGGTTGACTGCGGCATCGCGGTATATGGCATCGCCCTGGCGGCGGAAGCCCAGGGGCTGGGCAGCGTGATTCTGGGCTTGCCCCGGGACGCGTTTTCAGGCTCAGCCCGGGAAGAGCTGGAGCGCGCGCTGCACTTTCCCGAAGGACACCAGTTTGTCATCGCCATTGCCCTGGGATACCCGGAGGATGACAAGCCTGCCCATGACAAGCACCCGGAAAAAATCAGCATCATCCGTTAATCAAGTGATCGGAGGAAACCATGAACCATTCGTCCGCCCTTAAATCCCTGCTCCTGGCGCTGCTTCTTGTCCTGACCCTGATGACGCCAGCCGCCGCCTCAAGCACTGCGACGCTTGGCGGCGTCGTGTTTGTAGACATCAACCTTGACGGCCTCTTCACCAGCAATGAACGCCTTCTGGACGGGGCGGAGGTTGCCCTGGTGATGCTGGATGGCGGCAGCGAGAAGATCGTTGCCACCGCCCTCACAGGGGCGGACGGCGCCTACCGGTTTGACCAGCTGGCGCCGGGTGAGTATCAGCTGACAGCATCCCTGCCCAAGGGCTTTGTTTTTGGCCCCTATGATGCCGCTGGCAGCGCCATGCTCCCCGCTTCAGGCCGAACCAGCAAGTCACCGCCCTTCCGCCTGGAAGGCGGCAGTATGGAAAAACACATCGGCGCCACAGCCAAGAGCGTCTATATCAGTGCCGTGGCCTTTGGGGACGAGAACATGAACGGCGGGCGCTTCAGCAGCGAGCCGCTGATCCGGGATGTGCTGGTGGAGGTGCTGTTCGATCTGGACGGCCAGACCTATGTCATCGGCAGCGACACGACCAATAAGGACGGCAACGCCCGCATCCAGGACCTCACCCCCGGCACATACCGCATTGCGGCCACCATGCCGGAGCCCTATATCATCGGCCCTCTGGGCGCCAAGGTGAGTGCGTTTTACAACGTGGTCAACCCCTCCGAATCCAACCGCGGGGAATCAAACCCCTTCACCGTCACCGGCAGCATCGGCCTGGGGATTGGCGGTGTCAAATCAGGCACCCTCAAGGGTTCAACCTGGTTTGACCAGAACATGAACGGCGTGAAGGACGCGGATGAGTCCGGCGCCAGCGGCCTGGTCCTCACCCTCACCAACCCCGAGCTGGGCGTCACCCGCACCTATACCGCTGACACCCAGACAGAATATGAGTTTGGCCAGCTTCAGGCTGGGGACTATGTCCTCACCGCCACGCTGCCTGATGGGCAGATGTTCACCCTCCCCGGCGGCGACTCTCTGTTTCATGACGGCTTCAAAAGCCAGCAGGAATTCAAGCAGTCCGTGTCTGAAGGTCTGACCGCCGTTATCGCCCCCATCGGCGTGATGCCATCCACCAGCCTTGAGGTGATCGCTTTTCATGACAGCAACTACAACGGCCTGCTTGATGCGGGCGAATTGCCCTTTGCGGGCGCTGTGATCGAGGTGATGGAAGGCGGCAAAGCCCTTGCCAGCGTCCAGACTGATGCCCAGGGCATGGCGCTTGTCCCCCGGGTTCGGGGCGGCACCGTCCAACTGCGGGCCAAGCTGCCTTCGGATCAGGTGTTCTCCGTCGCCGGCGGCGAGGGAGGAAACGCCTTTTCAGCGGTGACCGCCACCAACGACATCACCATTGACACAAGCCTCGCCCACGGGGAGAAGACCACGCTGCATGCCGGCGTCACCCTGCCCTCGGTGATCACAGGCTCGCTTTTTGAGGACAACAACACCTCCGGCGTCTTTGATGCCGGCGAGGGAATGCTCGCGGGTTTCACCGTGCAGGCCATTGACAAGGACGGCAATACCGCCGCTGAAACAACAACCAATGAGGCAGGCGCTTTTGAGCTGCAGCCCCTTTTGCCCGGGGATTACAAGGTGCGCGTCATGCTCCAGTCCCCCTATATCTTCTCCAGCCCTTCCCAGACCGGCGCAGGGATGGAGAACAAAATCACCGCCCAGACCCCGGAATACGGCGAGACCGCGATGATTCACGTCACCCCTGGCCAGAGGGCTGAAAACCTGGACGCCGGCGCCTTCAAATCAGGCGTTGTGAACGGCCAGGTGCTCCTGGGGGATGAACGCGAGGGCTTTGGCGGCAGCCTTGGCGGGCTGCCCGGCGTGCTGGTGGAGCTGACCGACGAAAACGATGACCCGGTGAGCGACTTCACCATCGCCACCACCGATGAAGCCGGCGCTTTCTCCCTGAAAGGCGCGTTGCCCGGCACCTACAAGCTGCGCTACACGCTGCCCGCACACGCCAAGTTTAGCCAGCCACTCCAGGAGGAGACCGTCTGGCTCACACAACCCTTTGCTGTGGCCGCGGGTGAAGTGATCTCATCCGAAGCGCTCTTTGCGGTTAAGACGGTGATCTTCTCGGGCACCGCATTCAAGGATGTGAACTTCAACGGCCTGGAAGACGAGGGCGACAGCAAGCTGCCCGGTGTCACTGTGCAGCTGAACACGCCCGAAGGCCCCGCCCATACGGCCACCACTGATGAAAACGGCGCCTACACGCTGGACGGGGTCCGCCCGGGCGTGTATACGCTTGCAGTCAGCCTGCCTGAAGGGCTTGCCATTGGCACCACCGCCTCTGCCCCTGTGCCGCCTCATATCACCGGCCAATCCAGCCAGGAGGTTGACTTCGCCATGGGCGAGGTGAAAGAGGACAACCTCATCGCCGCCATCAGCCCCATCGCTGTATCCGGCACCGCTTTTTATGACAACAACATGAACGGCACCTTTGACCCGGACGCCGATAAACCCTATGCGGCCAAGGCCGTCATCCGGCACATCGCCACCGGCGCTGAATACGCCCTTGACACCGGCACCAACGGCAGCTTTGCCCTGCCCGCTGTCTTCCCCGGGGAATACCTGGTCATGGCGGAACTGCCTGAGGATCATCTGCTCACCCAGCCTCAGGACGCTGTGGGCGCTGATGGGCACTGGCAGGTGAACGTCAGCCTGACGGCTGAGAATCCGCTGCTGAACCTGGGCTTTGTGCAGTACGGTGCCATCAGCGGCAGCGTATGGAACATGGACGGCAGCCAAAGTAGTGTTGCCGGGCTCACCATTGCCCTGAAAAACGCCCAGGGAGCCCCGGTGGCAAGCGCCGTCAGCGCAAATGACGGCAGCTTCACCTTTGACAAGCTCTACCCCGGCGACTATAGCCTCTCAAGCACTTTGCCCGAGGGCTACCGTTTCGCCCGCAGCATGGACACCGAAACCCGCCCCAGCCTCATCACCTCTGACTCCTCCCCCACAGCTGGGGACAGCAAAACCATCACCCTCGCTATGGGCGAAAAGAAAAGCGCCCAGGACATCGGCATGGGCGCCATGGGCAAGCTGGGCGACGTGGCCTGGCTTGACCTGAACGGCAACGGCATGCAGGATGCCGATGAACCCGGCGTGCCCGGGATCGGCATCACCCTCTATCAGTACAATCAGCCCATCACCCAGGCCACCACTGACGAATATGGCCGCTACCTCATCGATGACCTCTTCCCCGGCACCTACACCGTGGTGGTTTCCATGCCTGCGGAGCTCAAACCCACCACCATCCAGACCCAGTTTCCCCTGGTTGCCAGCGTCATCGTGCCCGCTGAGGGCGGCACCGGCCGTGCCGACAACATCCTGGTGCCCAGCGGCGGCCGCAACCTCAACTGCGACTTTGGCTTTGTCCTGGTCACCCCTGGCCGCTATCCCGCCTCCATGCAGCACCTGCCCACCAAGGACTGGAGCCCGGTGGTGGACGTAGTCCCCCAGCGGTAGAACCGGAGCGGAGAACGATGTTGGGGGCTTTCTTTTAAGAAAGCCCCCAAACTTCAAAGAATTTTATTATTGGTCCGGATAGTACGCTGCAAAAACTAAAAAGGATAAAGTTTTTGAAGTCCTGGACGCTTTTTCAAAAAAGGTTTCCAGGCTTTTTCATTCCTCCTCCGCCTCTTCCGGCAGCTCCGCGTTGTGATACACTTCCATCACATCGTCGTTGTCATCCAGCATTTCCAGCAGCTTCTGCACCTTCTGAAGCGTTTCCTCATCGGTCAGCTCAACGGTGGTCTGGGGGATCTTGGGGCGCTCGGCAGAGAGGAAGGTGTAGCCGGCATTCTCAAGGTTTTCCCTGACAGCGGAGAAGTCTCCAGGCGCGGTATAGACTTCAAACACCTCTTCAGTCACCACCACATCCTCAGCGCCAGCTTCCAGCGCATGCATAAGCACCTCATCCTCCACCAGGGCTGCGCTCTGCTCGATGAGGATCAGGCCCTTCAGGTCAAACAGGTAACCTACAGAGCCGGTGGTGCCCAGGGAGCCGCCGTTTTTGTCAAAAACATGGCGCACATCAGAGGCGGTGCGGTTGCGGTTGTCGGTCACCACCTCCACGATCACCGCCACGCCACCGGGGGCATAGCCCTCATAGGTGATCTCCTCATAGTTGACGTTTTCGCTCTCCCCCGCCGCTTTTTTGATGCTGCGGTTGATATTGTCATTGGGCATGTTGCTGGCTTTCGCCTTGGCGATGACATCGCGCAGCTTGCCGTTGGTGCTGGGATCCGGCCCGCCTTCGCGCACCGCGATGGCGATCTCCCGCCCGATTTTGGTGAAGATCTTGCCCCGCTGCGCGTCCGCCTTGCCCTTCTTATGTTTGATATTTGCCCATTTGGAATGACCTGCCATCTGAAAACCTCTCTATTTCTTGTGTTTTGTCAATTTTATCATGCTCTGGAATGCGCGTCAAACCGCGCGCTCAGGCATCGCGCACCGCCAGGGCGCGGTCAGGGTAGTTGGTGATGAGCATATCCGCCTTGAGCTGGATGACCTTTTTCATGTCCCGGTCATCGTTCACCGTCCAGGTGTTTACCTGAAGGCCGGCCTTATGCGCCTCCTCACACTCCACGGGATTTAGCAATAGCTCCGAATAGTGTGGGTGCAGCGCTTCAATCCCCAGGCGTTTGGCATAGTCCCAGGGGTCGATCATACAGCAGTCATACAACAGGCCGCATACAGCATCGGGCTTGATGGCCTTGACCCGCAGCAGGGAGTGATGGTTAAAGGAGGAATAGATCACCCGCCCGGACATCCCCTTGCGGTGGGCCAGGTCGATGCACTTTTCCTCCATCCCCTCGTAGGGGATGCGGCTGTTTTTCAGCTCCACGTTGATGAGCAGGTCTGTCTCCATCAACAGGTCAAACACCTCTTCCAGGGTGGGCGCCTTCGCCTCCTGGTAGGCGGGCTGGGTGGCATTGAAGATATGCTTTTTGATATCCCTCAGGGACAATTGGCTGATCAGCCCGCTGCCGTTTGACACCCGGTCAATCCTCTCGTCATGGGCGACGATCAGCTCTTTGTCGCGTGTGAGGTGGACATCCAGCTCCACCGCTTCCGCCTTCAGCTCCACCGCCAGCTGAAAAGCCTCCAGTGTGTTCTCCGGTGCGTAGCCGGATGCGCCCCGGTGAGCGCAAATCAATGTCTTCAAGTCTTCCTCCCTGTGTTCTCAGTGCGGCTGGCGCGGCATGGATCATACCATGCTGATGACGCCTGCACAAGATCTGGTATAATGTGGGCAACAAAGCGATAAAGGCAGGCAAGTGATGGACAATCCCCGGCTAAGCGTTGATCAGTTCACCCGGCTTTTGGAAGAGGCAGTTAGCCAGCTCCCCCAGGAGATCTTCAAAGACCTCAACCTGGGCATCGGCGTTGTGGAGAGCCACCGTTTGAATCGAGGCACCGGATCCGGAAACCCGGCCTACACCCTGGGTGAATATCGGGCCAGCCACAGCATGGGCCGGGGCATCGTGCTGTTTTATGGTTCCTTTATGCGCGTTTACCCCGACATGGCGGATGACGCCCGGAGCAAGGCCCGCATCATGGCGGTTCTCAAGCATGAGCTCACCCACCACCTGGAGTCCCTGGCCGGCGCCCGGGACCTGGAGATCACCGATGCCAAGCGGCTGCTTGAGATGTAACCGGCGCCTGACATCTCACGGCTTTGCACTCCACCCTGTCGCCGGCGGTCCCTTATCCCGGTGCCTTCTGGCATAGGTCTGGTCAATCACCACGGCAAAGAAGCCAACGATGATGAACAGATAATAGGAGATAAACCGCCAGATCAACAGCGCTGCAAACAAGGTGCCATCCGGGAAAAAGGACTTGAAAAACAAATAGAAGCCACCCTCCTGGGCGCCGGAGGCCCCGGGCAGCGGGGTGAATGATGCGGTGATATAAAGAAGAAACTGGATGGTGAGCAGCCTCATGTAGGGCGTTTCCGCCAGGCCAAAGCCCCGGTAGACGAAGTAGATCACGCTCATGAGCGCGGTCACCTGCAGCACCGAAAGCCCCAGCAGCGACAAAAACTGCAAGGGCTGTTTGGTGAGGATTTCCACACTGGCGTGAAAATCATTCAGCGCCGCGTCCATGCGGGAAGAGGTCTTGGCCACATCCTTCACCAGCTTCACCTTGTGCGCCAGGTTGACCAGAAAAATGATGATCGCGCGCACAAGGTTGCGGCTGATGGCCAGCATGATGACCGCCGCCACCATCAGTGAGTTTAAAAAAAAGCCCACCACCACCAGCCATACCGTTCTACCCAGCACCTGATGGACAAAGGAGCCAAACAACGCCCACAGCACCGCCCCCACCGCCAGAAGCGCGCACTGCCAGCAGAAGAACTTCACCGCCAGGGCAGAGGTGCCCACCCCCGGCGGCACGCCCCGCTTTTTAAGGGCAAAGACCTGCATAGGCTGCCCGCCGGTCGCTGCCGGGGTGATGTTGGAATAGAAGATGCCGATCAGGCCAACCAGCGAGCAGGAGCCAAGCCCCACCTTCACCTGCTGATAGCGAAAAAAAAGAAAGATCGACAAGCCTTCGATCAGCACATGGAGTGAAAAACAGGCCACTGCCCCCACCAGCCAGAGGAGGTTGATCGTTTGAAAAGCCTGGGCCATTTGCCCCAGGTCTCCTGCCTGGCTGATCAGGTAGAGCATCAACAGCAATGTGCCGATGATAAACGCGATGTTGATTATCATCCTCCGCTGTGATTTGCTCAACCGCTTCATAATCCCTTTCAGAAAAAGGCGCATGCCTTCCACATAATCTGGCCGGATTATACCATAGCCGCCTGCCTTTGTCACCAAAGCGGTTTGACAGGCCAACTCCCGCAGCGCTACAATGGCAAGACATCTATTTTGTGAGGTACAGGCGATGATCGTGGCAAAGTTCGGCGGCTCCTCCCTGTCTGACGCGGCGCAGTTTGAAAAAGTGCGCCGAATTTTGAATGCAGACCTTGACCGTCAGTTTATCGTGGTGTCCGCCCCGGGCAAGCGGGATGACTCTGACCAGAAGATCACCGATCTGCTCATCGCCTGCCACCAGCTGGCAGCCAAGCAGGCACCCATTGATCCGGTGTATGCCAACATCACCCAGCGCTTCCAGCAGATCGCAAGCCTCCTGGGTGAGGCGGGCTTTCTTGATGAGGATCTGCATGCCATTTATCATGCCATCAGGGAGGGGGCGACGCTTCCCTTCACCGTCAGCCGGGGGGAATACCTCTGCGCCAAGCTTCTGGCCAGGTGGCTCAACCGCCCTTTTGTTGACGCGGCCAACCTTTTGCGCTTCCACCAAAGCGACAAGCTGGATGATGATGCCACCATCCAGGCCGTGCGCACGGCGCTTTTGCCGCTGCCAGGTGCTGTCATTCCCGGCTTTTACGGGGCTGACAGCCGGGGGGGTATCCATACCCTCTCCCGCGGCGGGAGCGATACCTCTGCCGCCCTTATCGCGGGCGCTCTTGATGCAGAGCTGCTGGAGATATGGACCGATGTGACCGGCTTTCGCGCTGCTGATCCGCGGATTGTGCCAGATGCCCAGTACATCGCCTCCCTGACCTATCGGGAGCTGCGGGAACTGAGCTACATGGGCGCCACGGTGCTGCATGAAGAGGCGGTGTTTCCGGTACGCAAGGCGGGCATCCCCACCAGCATTCGCAACACCAATGACCCGCTGCACCCGGGGACGCTGATCACCTACCGCTCCCAGGCAAAGATCCCGGTGGTCACTGGCATCGCCGGCAAAAAGGGCTTTTCCATGGTGGTGGTTGAGAAAAACCAGATGAACAACGAGGTGGGGTTTGGCCGGAGGGTGCTGACAATATTTGAGAACCACGGCATCAACTTCGAGCACCTGCCCACAGGCATCGATGCCCTGTGCGTGCTGGTGGCCACAAAGGCCTTGGAAGCCCAGCGCGAGGTGATCCTGCGGGAGATTGAGCAGACCGTGGCCCCTGACACCCTCCATACCGAGGACAACATCGCCCTGGTCGCCTGCGTGGGGGTCGGAATGTTCCGGCAATACGGCACGGCGGCGCGGCTGATCACTGCCGTTAGCGAACAGGGCATCGGCATCCGCACGATGCTCCAGGCACCCAGCGAACTGTCCATTATCCTGGGGGTGGATGACGCAAACCTGGATAACACCGTCAGCGCCATCTACGATGCCTTTATCAGAACCTGATTTGGCCTAAATTGCAAGAAACGCTCCTTGTTCTGCGTTTTATTGATAGAACACCACCAAGGAGGGGTTTATTATATGAAAAGAACTGTTGGCATCCTGATCGCAGCCCTGCTGTTTCTGGCTCTCACGCCCCTGGCCCTGGCCCAGCAGGCTAGCTCCCTGCCGCCTGACCGCCTGGTGAGCCTCACCCACAACGCCCCCAATACCGGCATCATGCTGCCGGATCGCTTTGATCCCTGGCAAAACACTTACCTTCTCACCGTCGCCCACTGGGTGTCCCGCATCACCTTCACCCCGGTCACCTCATCCCCCACTTCCCAGGTCACAGTGAACGGCCAACCGGTTGCCAGCGGGCAGAAGTCCCAGATCATCAACATGACCGATAAGCCCCAGGCTGTTCAGATCCTCGTATCAGCGTATGAAAATGGCGCCCTCACCACCCAGAACGCTTACACCGTTTACCTGCAGCGCCGCCCCAGCGAATACCGCACCCGGGTATCTGCCGGCTATATCACCCAGATAGATATGAAGGCGGGCGGTGTCGCCACCATCAGCGCTGACCTGGTCACCCTCACCTACCAGGGCAACACCAACCTGTCCACCTTCTATAACGACACCGTCTATCTCTATAAGTACGACACCAGCCCCAACTGCCTGTTCTACTATGGCACCAAGCAAAATCCCGTGCGCGCGGCTGACGCCCAGGATTTCAGCAACAATTATATGATGAATGGTTCAAACCTTTACTATATCGTCTATATTGAGAATGAAATCGTGGCGATGCTACCCTACGCGGCGGATTGACAAAGCCATAACAAGACCGCGGCTGCCGATTGTCCCGGCAGCCGCGGTGTTTTATCTGTTGAGCAACGCCCGGGCGTTGTCATGCAGCACCATCCGGCCAAAGCGCCTGGCATCATCTGCCCGCATCAGACCCGTCTCAACGCGCCCGGTCAGCACCCGGGTCAATACCTCCAGAAAGGCGAGCCGGGCAGCGTAGCTCTCCTCCCCCGTCCAGTTGTCGCAGCCCCAGATGATGCGGTCAGCGTTGCACACATCGATCAGCTCATCCAGGAAGCGCACTGCCGCAGAGGTTGAGATCAGCGGCAGCCAGCACAGGTCTACCCATACGTTGGCATACACATGGCACAGCCCCGGGATGTCGCTTGTCCAGGGATAGCCACCATGCATCATCAGGAAGGTGACCTGGGGGTACCGGGCAATGAGGGGCTGAAGCACCATGGCGCGGCTTTGATTCATCAGGCCAAGGCCCGTGTGCATCTGCATGGGGATGTTGATCTCCTCTGCCACCTGGCAGATCTTGTCCATCACCAGGTTCTGGAAAGCCCGGATATCCGCTGCCTCCGGGTGCTGTCCCATGGCTTTTTGCGCCTGTGCCCGATTGCCTGGTCCAAAATCAAGCCCCCGGTCATAGGCCAGGGCACACTTGAAGGCTACGCAGCCCGCCCTTTTCTTTTCCCGGAGCACACGTTCCATCGTCTGCAAGTACTCATCAATATCGGCAATATGTGTGCCTTCAAGCCGCTGAAAATTGTTTCCGTTATGGTCCATAGCACTCTGGTTGTAGCCATAGAACAGGCTGTTCACCCGGTAGACCGGCTTGAACAGCTCCGGATGCCCGTGGTCGTCCCCCGGCGCCCAATAGGCATCCATAAAGACTGCCTCGTAGCGGCACTTGTCCCGCAGCAGCTTCAAGTGCCAGTCCGGATCCTGATGTGCCAGGCGGATGGCCCGGTCAAAACTCTCCCAGGAGCTGGCTGAAATCCGCTCAGATATGCCATAGATATCCATCAGTGCCTTTTCAAGCCACACAAAATAGCCGCGGGTGCCCACGGCGCGCAGCCAGTTTTCTATGGCCTTCGGGTCATCCCCTTCCGGCACCGGCACATGGCACCAGTTCACATAGCTTTGCCGCAAGAGCCCTGACAGCCCCATCCCTTGATGCTCATCCGCTTTCAAATGGTGGCAGTGGGAGCTGATCACCGGCTGTTCCTCCAGGTAGGCACGGAACGCCTGTTGGTCTATGGTTACCCCCATATCAATGAAATCATGGGCACCACCTGCTTTTTCCGGCTCATCACGCCCGGGAGGAAAAACTGATTGTTTTCGCCCACCATGTTGAAGGCCTGCTCCACCATGGCCTCATTGCCCACATAGACCAATTCCGTCCCGCTGCGCAGAACGTCTGTCACCATCAACAGCACCATCTCATAATCCTTCTCTTTTTTCATCTCCTTCATGAGGCTGAGAAAATCCTCCAGCCTCGCGTCCAGCAGCTCTCTTGAGTTGATGCAGGTGATCTGGGAGATGCCCACCAGGTGGTCAGCGATGTGGAACTCCTTATAATCGCCGAAAAACAGGTCGCGGGTGCTCTTGTTTTGCAGGTTGGTGGCGCTGAACATGATCTCCCCCAGCTCCTGGATGGTGACCCGGCCAATGCGGGCCATGCTCTCCGCCATCAGCCGGTCCTTCTCGGTGCAGGTGGGGGATTTGAGCATCACGGTGTCAGACAGGATGGCGGCTGCCATCAACCCCGCCAGCTTGCGGGAGGGGGTGATGCCCCGCTCCTGGAACATCCCTGCGATGATGGCGGTGGTGGAGCCGATGGGCTCATTGCGCACCAGAATGGGCGAGGATGTCTGCACATCCGCCAGGCGGTGATGGTCAATGATCTCCAGGATTTCCGCCTGGTCAAGGCCGGCCACTGACTGGGCCACCTCGTTATGGTCAACCAGCACCACGCGCTTGCGCCGGGGGCGGATGAGCTGGTAGCGGGTGAGCACGCCCACCACCCGATTATCTTCATCCAGCACCGGATAGGCGTTGTGCCGGTTTTGGAGCATGGTCTCCTTCACATCATCCAGATAATCATCCAGGTGGAAGCTCACCAGGTTGTCCCGCCGGCACAGCCTGCCCACGGGCACCGCGTGCATGATGCTGCGGGCGGCACGGTAGGCGTCAAAGGGGGTTGAAATCACCAGCGTCCCCCCGATCAAGCTTTCCAATTCCTCCGGTAATTTCCCCTCGCTGATGATCAGCGCCCTTGCGCCCTGCTCCAGCGCGTACTCAATAGCCTCAGGCTGATTCCCGCAGATGACGATGCTGTCCTCATGCAGCACGGTCTTGTGCAGGTGGGTATGGGGCAGGGCGATGGCGATTTCGCCGGATACCACCTCCACCTCCCTGTCAGCCCCCGGGCAGATGCTGCCTTCCAGCACCCCGATCAGGTTAAACAGCGGGATGTCATCCACCACGGGATGCTGGATGGTCTTGATGTCATAGTCAAAGATGTCGGAGTGGGAAAGGATGCCAAACAGCGTTCCGTCATCCTTGATGATGGGGAGGCTGCCGATCTCCCGGTTATCCTGGAAAATGCTCCAGGCATGGGCCAGGGCAGCGCCGGAGCCGATGGAGGGCGGCGTATCAAAGTTCAGGTCCTGCACCTGGGTTCTGACGTTGAAAATCTGTTCCGGCGCTTCAAAATCAAAGCGGTCAAGCAGCAGCGCCGTCTCATCGCTCACCGGACCCAGGCGCGCGGCCTGATACTGACGGTCCCCCAGCTGGTTTCTCAGGTAGGCGTAGGCAATGGCGGACACAATGGAGTCGGTATCCGGATTCCGGTGTCCCACGACGTAGATTTTCTGCATGCTCATCCTTCTGCCTAAAGGCTTTGCTTATTGTGTTCCACAGGCATTATAATAAGGCATCAGATAGAATGCAAGCAAGGTTAGGGGAGGTGGATCGTGTATTATTTGGTTGACGGCCTGCCCATCCGGCTCAAAGCTCCTCATGACCTGAGCTGGACAGGCCGCTTTGGGCGGGTGTTCTGCGTGTTTGACCAATTGATCTCCGGGCACCTGGGCCTGGGGACAGAGGATGAGGGTCAGCGTTATTTCATCAAATATGCCGGCGCCTCCACCCTGGGCTATGCGGGGGATCCGCGCCAGGCGGTTGCCCGGCTCAGGGAAGCTGATGAGGTCTATCAATCCCTCAGGCATCGCTGCCTCACCCCTCACCTTGACGCCTTTGAAACCGCTCAGGGCTTTGGCATCGTCTTCCCCTGGTTCCCTGGCTTCGCCCTGGCGCCCATGGATGTGCACATGCACCGCTTGCGCGCGCTTCCGCCTGGCAAACGCTTCGCGCTTTTTGACGGCCTGGCGGAGTTTATTACCATGGCGTCAGGCCTTGACTATATCACCTCAGGCATTGCTGATCAGAACATCCTGGTTGATTTTGAACAGGAGCGGGCTATTTTCTCCTCGGTGGATCATTTCATGCGCATGCCCGCTGTCAACCACCGGGGCCGGCTGCCCGGCTCCCCTTGGTTTTTGGCGCCAGAGGCATACAAGGCCGGCGCCAAACTGGATGAAGCCACCAATGTCTATCAGTTGGGCATGCTGGCCCATACCTTCTTTGGTCACCGCGATGCGCCCTCTCCCCGGCAATGGGAGGGGACACCAGCGCTTTACGCTGTGGCGGAACGGGCCACCCAGCCCGACCCCGCCAAGCGCTTTCAGGGAGCGGCCCAGTTTCTGGCTGCCTGGCGCCAGGCGGTGATGGATATTCCCAGCCGCTGGTTCATGGGCTAATCACCTGTCCGTCCTTCACCTGGAGCACACAGTCAGGCTTCATGCCGGCCAGGGTATCCAGATCGGTGGTGGTCAGCAAGGTTTGCATATTGCCAAGCCTGCCCATAAGCCTGGCCCGGCGGCCCTCATCCAGCTCGCTGAGCACGTCATCCAGCAGCAGCAGCGGCGCATCCCGGTGCGCCCGGGTGAGGATGTTGATCTCCGCCAGGCGCATGGCCAGCACCGCTGTTCTCATCTGCCCCTGGGAAGCAAAGCTGCGCATCTCCTGCCCTGCAAGCACCAGGCGCAGGTCATCCCGGTGGGGTCCAAAGCTGGTGGTGAGGCGGCGGATATCATCCAGCCTGGAGGTGGCCAATTGATCCATCAGCATCTCCCCCGGGTCCTTGGGGCCTGAAAGGCTGCCCTGATAGCGGAGTACAAATACCTCCGGCTCATGGCCGGAAATAAAGCTGTAATGCTCCTTGGCCAGGTCGCTCAAGGTCATGGCTGCTTCCTGGCGCATGCGCACAATGGGGGCGGCGGCCTTGGCCAACTGCTCATCCCAAACCTCCAGCTGTTTGGGGCTGCCCCGGTCCCGGGCCAGGAGCCTCAGCAGCGCGTTGCGTTGTTTCAGCGCTGTATGATAGGTCTGGATGGCATAAAAATAGGCCGGCTGGCACTGGGACAGGAGCATATCCAGAAAGCTGCGGCGCACCTGGGGCGCCCCCTTCACAATCGCCATGTCCTCAGGCGAGAACATCACGCAGGTCATGTGCCCCATGAGCTCCCCAATCCGGGGCACGGTCTTGCCGTTGACATAGATGGTCTTGCGCATGTTCTGCTGGCTGAACAGCCGCACTCCCACCTCGTCCTTGGTCAGATGGCGCTGCACCCGGGCATAGACAGCGCTGGTTTTGCAGCCGATGCGTATCATATCCCGGTCAAAGGGGGTGCGGTGGCTCTTCCCCAGGCAGCACAGGTGGATGGCCTCCAGCAAATTGGTCTTTCCCGCGCCATTTTCGCCCACAAACACAGTAACCCCCCCAGGCGGCATGATGGTCACCTGGGAATAGCTCCTAAAATCGTGCAGGCGCAACTGTGTGAGGTGCACTATTTATGATACCTCTCATTTGCCAGGATCTTGAAGGCGCGGTAGAGCTGCTCCAGCAGCACCACCCGTGCCAGCTGATGGGGAAAGGTGAGGCTGGACAGGGAAAGCCGCTCATCAGCCCGCCTTAAGACATCATCCGACAGTCCCAGGGAACCGCCGATCACAAACACTGCGTCATCCGGCGCCTCGTGCAGCCTTCTCACCCGCTGGCTGAAGACAACGCTGTCCTCCTGTGCGCCATCAATAGACAGCGCCACCACCCGGTCCCTGGGGCGGATGAGTTTCAATATGCGCTCCCCCTCTGCTCGTTTCACCTTGTCCTCAAGGGCAGCCGAAGGGCGGTCCGGCTCCTTTTCGTCCGGAAGCTCAGTGATTTTTAGCGCCGTAAAGCGGCCCAGGCGCTTTTCATATTCCGCCGCCGCCTGCCGGTAATGCGTTTCCTTCAGCCTGCCCACTGCGATGATATGGATCAATCCCGCCCTCCTGTGAATGTACCTCTGAAGTATACCAAATCCGCGCAGCCGCCACAACAAGCGGGCACGGTTCGATTTTACATTGTTCAGCCTGTCAAAATGGCTTGCATGATATCATGAATATCCACATGGCATCCCCAATCAAAATCCCTGCATCAACGCATAATGTTTACCATTCATTACTATTTATGCACCTTCAAAAGGCGCTTTGGCCGGGCTTCACGCCATCCCAGCGGCATGTATATGCAGAGGGGCCCTATGAAAGGCAAACATGCATTCTATCCACAATATCCACAGGCTTATCCACAGAAAAAGCTCAAAATCCCTTGCAAAACCCCCTTCAGGGGGAATGAATATGTACATTGTGTAAAATCACCCCAGACTTATCCACAGGGAAAACCCGGCTCTTATCCCAGCCTCTGTCCACAGGAACAGGCATTCATACCAAAGTCTGTTATTGATGAAACGTAATATATTACAAGAAAGTGAATTCCCCTGGATCTGTGCCAAACCCAAGACAGAAGGACGGAAAAAACTGATGAGGAGCGCGCTTATATCAACGCTCTCCCCATCAGAATCAGGCAAAAACAGGCTTTCCGCCGCCATCAGCGGCTCAGCAGCGTCTCCTCGGTGTCCTTGTCGAAGAAGTGCAGGCGGCTGGTGTCCATCACCACCTGGATATCGTCGCCGATGTGAGTCTTGGTGCGCGGGTCAACCCGGGCGATAACATTATCAGCTTTGCCAGTGGTGGAGAGGTAGAGATAGGTTTCTGAACCCATCTGCTCGGTAACCTCCACGTGCACCTTGAAGGCGGCGTTGGGATGGGCGGCAACCTCGGCCGGGTCATCGGAGATGTTCTCAGGCCGGATGCCCATCACCACTTCCTTGCCGATGACGCTCTCATCCTTGAACTTCCTGAGTTTTTCATCCGGCACCACGATTTTGTTCTCACCAAACACGGCCACCACCTGGCTGCCCTCTTTCTCCAGCTTCACATCAAAGAAGTTCATCTGGGGGCTGCCGATGAAGCCGGCCACAAACTTGTTGTTGGGGAAATCATAGTTGTTCTGCGGGGTATCCACCTGCTGGATGAAGCCGTCCTTCATGATGACGATGCGGGAACCCATGGTCATGGCCTCGGTCTGGTCGTGGGTGACGTAGATGAAGGTGGTCTGCAGGCGCTGGTGGAGCTTGGTGATCTCCGTGCGCATGGCCACGCGCAGCTTGGCGTCCAGGTTTGACAGCGGCTCGTCCATCAGGAAGACCTTGGGCTCCCGCACGATGGCACGGCCCAGGGCCACGCGCTGGCGCTGTCCGCCGGAGAGCGCCTTGGGTTTGCGGTTGAGCAGGTATTCGATGTCGAGGATCATGGCAGCGGCTTCCACCCGGCGCTTGATCTCATCCTTGGGGGTTTTGCGCAGCTTCAGCCCAAAGGCCATGTTGTCATACACCGTCATATGGGGATAAAGGGCATAGTTCTGGAACACCATGGCGATGTCCCGGTCCTTGGGGGCCACGTCGTTGACCAGGCGCTCACCGATGTAGAGCTCACCGTCTGAAATCTCCTCAAGGCCCGCCACCATCCTCAGCGTGGTGGACTTGCCGCAGCCTGAAGGGCCAACCAGCACGATAAATTCCTTGTCCTCGATGTCCAGGGTGAAATCGCTCACCGCGGTCACATTGCCGGGGTAGATTTTGTAGATGTGCTTCAGAGATACACTGGCCATATCTTAACCTCCTCATCAATCAACTGGCATATTGCTCTGCCCATATTATAGGCCATCAAGCCCCCATATTCCTACTGGGAGTTTCGCCAAAGTTTTTTTGGTGTGCTTGTGCAGATTTGATACAGGGGTCGGTTTTGCTATACTGGGGACAAGCAGCATAGAAAGGAGTCTGAATATGGACATCAATGCTATCAAACAGCTGGCGCGGATGATCAGTGCCTCAAAATATCCAGTGTTCTTCGGCGGCGCCGGGGTATCCACCCAAAGCGGCATCCCGGACTTCCGCAGCGACCAGGGGCTGTATCAGGAGAAGGGGCGTATCCCGCCGGAGGAGATCATCAGCCATTCCTTCTTCCTGAGCAATCCTGAGATGTTCTACGAGTTTTACACGACCAAGATGGTCTATCCCCAGGCCAAACCAAACGCCTGCCACCTGGCACTGGCAAGGCTTGAGGAGATGGGCAGGATGAAGGCGGTCATCACCCAGAACATCGATGGCCTGCACCAGGCGGCAGGGTCCAAAAACGTGCTGGAGCTGCACGGCAGCGTCCTGCGCAACCGCTGCATGTGCTGCGGCAAGGCGTATAGCCTGGAGAGGGTGATGGCAAGCGCGGGCGCTCCACGGTGTGATTGCGGCGGGCTTATCAAGCCCGATGTGGTGCTGTATGAGGAGGCGCTGGACCCGGACGTGACCCACCGCGCCATCCGGGAGATTGAAAAAAGCGATCTGCTCATCATCGGCGGCACCTCCCTCACCGTCTATCCCGCCGCATCCTATGTCACCCTGTGTTCAGGGAAAATCGTCATCATCAACAAATCCCCCACCATGATGGATCGTCAGGCGGATCTGCTGATCACCGGGTCCATCGGCGAGGCCTTTGACGCGGTGATGAAGGCCATTGAGGAACAGGCGTCTAAGGAGCCTTGATCACAAACACCAGGTCGGCCCGCTCCCGGGCCGCGTCTTCAAACACCCGGATCAGCTGCTGCGCGTAAACCCCCAGAGCGTTGCGCAGGGCGTTGGCATAGCGCAGCGTGATGTGGGCACCCGCCATCTCCCCCAAACAGTCGTGCAGGGCATCCAGGTTGGAGCCATAATACTCAGGCAGACCCAGCGCCTCCTTGATGTGTTGATGGGCCATGGCCCGGGTATCCATCTTGCGCCCGTCCAGTTCAATCCGTCGCATGGCCACCCTCCCCATAAAGCATCGTGAAGGACTCGTAATGATCCTTCGTGTAATAGATCAGGCCATCGTTTGAATACACCAAGCGTTTGGCTCCCCGGGAGGCCTTTCCCAGGGTGTCGATATCACATTCATAATACACACGGCCCTTCTTGTCCGGCAGCAAACCCTCATAATTGCCAAAACGGTCACCCCCGATGGCGCGGTCCTTGGCATAGGGCCTCAGGTCACCTCCGGGCCAGCCCAGTTTTCTCGCCTCCGCCTTGGTGATGAAGTTGCGGGGCAGCTTTTGATAGGCCACCAGATAGGCCGCCACATCCTCCGCGGTGGTATAAAAGCCTGCCTCATCCGGAAGGTCGGCCTTGTTCTCTTCGGCGGGAACTGCGGTCACAGCGGCCGTGGGCGCAGGTTTCGGCTGCGCGGTGGCAGCGGGCTTTAGCGCCTGGCAGCCCGCCAGGAGGAGCGCCATCAGAATCAGCAGCAGACAGATAAATTTCTTCATGAAGCCGGTTGACCTCTTTTCCCACGGTTGTGGTATATTAACAAGCAGCGCCTGCAGGGGCGTCAGAATGCAAGACAAGGACTGCCGATGCTTAAACACCTCGCCCGCACCCTCCTCACCCCGGTTTTGAAGCGCATCCCCACAGACCAGAGGTGGCTGCGCCCCTTCTATCAGGCCACCCGCCTGCAGACAAGGGAAGAGGCTTATGCCTCTGCCAAGCTGCCTGCGGCTTTTTCAGGCCTGACCCTCACCTACGCCTCTGATATCCACTACGGCAGCTACATGGACAGCGCCCGGGCGCTTGAGGTAGCCCATCTCATCGCCGGGCTTGGCAGCGACCTGATCTTGCTGGGCGGCGACTATGGCGAAGACGCCCTGACAGCCGAAGCCTTTTTTGACCTGATCCCGCCCTTCCCCGCGGATACGCCGGTCCTGGCCGCCATCGGCAACCACGACCATATGGGCAGGGGAGCCAACATCACCCGGCTGAAGGACAAGATGCGCGCCAAAGGAATAACCCCGCTGCGCAACGAAACCTGGCGGATGGTGCGGGAAGGCAAGACCATGGCCTTCTGCGCCCCCGATGACATCCTGGCGGGCTTCCCCAACTTCAGGCCCCTGATTGAGGAAACCCGGGATGCCGACTTTGTTGTCTTCATGCCCCACTCCCCGGACCTGATCCCCGTGGCCAGGGAGGCGGGCTTTGCTTTTGACTTGGCGCTGTGCGGCCACACCCACGGCGGGCAGATAGCGCCCAGGGGCCGCAGCCTGCACGCTTCCAGCCGCTATGGAGATCGCTACCGCATGGGCTGGGTCAGGGAGAATGGGGCTGACATCTTCGTCTCCTGCGGGGTGGGCACCTCTGTACTTCCCATGCGCATCGGCACCCTGCCTGAAATTCACCGCATCACCCTATCCACCGAATAGCCGGAGCCCCGGCTCAGCGTTCACATCAGGCGCTGCAACCTCAAGCCTTTTTAGCATCCCATAGCCCGCTGCCCCGATCATGGCAGCATTGTCCCCGCACAGGAACAGCGGTGGCATCACCAGACGGATGTCCTCTTTTTCGCAGCGCGCAGCTAGCTCCCGGCGCAGCAGCCGGTTGGCCGACACACCCCCGGCCAGGGCCAGGGCGCGCCAGCCTTTGTCCCGGCAGGCCTGCATGGTGCGCTCACACAGGTGGGTTACCACCGTGTGGCGAAAGCTGGCGGCCAGGTCTGCGGGGTTCGCTGCCTCCCCTTTCTGGCCCAGGTTGTGTACAAGGTTGATAAACGCGGTTTTCAGCCCCGAAAAGCTGAAGTCATACTGCCCCGGTGGATGGGGCAAGGGCAGCAAATGGCTCTGCGGGTTCCCCTGCTCCGCCAGGTCATCCAGATGCGGGCCCCCCGGATAGGGAAGCCCCAGCACCCGTGCCGCCTTGTCAAAGGCCTCTCCGGCGGCGTCGTCCTGGGTGCAGCCCAGGAGGGTAAAGCCATGCTCCCCCACCTCCGCCAGGTGGCTGTGGCCGCCGGATACCACCAGGCACAAAAAAGGCGGTTTTAGATCCTGATGGGCCAGATAGTTGGCGCAGATATGCCCATCGATGTGGTTGACCGCCAGGAGGGGCTTATCCAGCCCAAAGGCCAGCCCCTTGGCGTAGCTAAGCCCGGTCAGCAGCGCCCCCACCAGCCCCGGCCCCTGGGTGACGGCCACCGCGTCAACATCCTGCAGTGAGAGATCCGCTTCCTCAAGCGCCCTGGTCGTCACCGCGTCCAGTTTTTCAATGTGGGAGCGGCTGGCGATCTCCGGCACCACCCCGCCATAGGGGATGTGCATGGCGATCTGAGAATACACTTGATTGGATCGGATTATCCGGCCATTCTCCACCACCGCTGCCGCTGTCTCATCGCAGGAGCTTTCGATTGCCAGGATACGCAGAGGTTCTTTCTTCACCAGCTGTGCGGCCTGAAGCTTCATCCGCTCAAAATACTTCATGCTGCCCCCTTCGCCTTGGGCAAGCGCAGCAATATGATCGCCGCCGGAAACACCAGCAGCAGCCAGGCCAGGCGCTTGATGGCTGCCAGGGCATAATCCACAAAAAAACCCTCCGGCATCAGCTGAATCATCAGGTGATGCATGGGGTCCAATTGCCACAGGTCATTGGGGAAAAGCCAGTGGTGCAGCTGATAAAACAGGCCCGTGAAGTCAGCCAATGCCCACACCACAAAAAGGGCCATCAGCCCCAAAAACACAAGCCCCGCTGCCAGCATGGCCTTGCCCGCGATGTTGGGGTAATCCCCATCCTTGTCACTGGCCGCGCGCAGGGCATCAGCCCCCAGCAAAGCCACCGCTACCAGGCCGATGCGCCAGATAAACCTGCCCCAATCGGTCAGCCGCTTCACATCGGGCATGTGGCGGACCTCCCGCTCAGAAAAGGCATCCTGGGCCAGGCCATGCCGCGTCACCTGCACCTGAGGTGTGGCATTGTCCCCCCGCAGGTAGCCAGCGAGGCCTTCACCCACCCTCTGCAGGTCTTTTTCCGAAATCCCGGCCGCATCCAAATCCCCAAAACGCGCAAAACCGGCCACCAGCGCATCAGCCCGGTAGGCAGGCGCTGTGAAAGCCCAGGCCGTATAGGCAATCAGGCCAATGAAAATCATCAGCCCCAACATCCAGGCTGCCCTTTTCTTCTTTCTGGCGGGGATCATTGCATTTTCAGATACGCGGTGACAAAGCCGTCCAGGTTGCCGTTCATCACGTCGTCAATATTGCCGGACTCAAAGCCCGTGCGATGGTCTTTGACCATGGTATAGGGCTGGAACACGTAGGAGCGAATCTGGCTGCCCCACTCGATCTTCTTCATCTCGCCCTTGATCTGGGCCATCTGCTCCTCCTTCTCCCGCTCGCGCAACTCCAGGAGCTTTGAACGCAGCATGCGCATGCACATCTCCCGGTTTTGCACCTGGGAGCGCTCATTCTGGCAGGACACCACGATGCCGGTGGGCATGTGGGTCATGCGCACGGCAGAGTCAGTCTTGTTGACATGCTGGCCGCCAGCGCCGGTTGAGCGGTAGGTGTCCACCCGCACCTCTTCCATGTTGATCTCAATGGCCCCGGCTTCCTCCAGCATCGGGGCCACGTCCAGGGAGGAAAAGGAGGTGTGCCGCCTGGCGTTTGAATCAAAGGGGCTGATGCGCACCAGCCGGTGCACGCCCTTTTCGCCGCGCAGGTAACCATAGGCGTTGTCACCGTCCACCTCAAAGGTGACCGACTTGACCCCCGCCTCGTCACCATCCAGATAGTCCAGCACCGTCACCTTGAACCCCATCCGCTCGCAATAGCGGGTGTACATGCGGTAGAGCATGCTGGTCCAGTCCTGGGCCTCAGTGCCGCCAGCCCCGGCGTGGAGGGAGAGCACCGCGTTTGACTGGTCATAGTCTCCCCGCATCAGGGTTTCAAGGGCCAGGGCCTCGGCCTTTTCAGCAAGGGCGTCCAACTCCTGGGTCACCTCATTGGCGGTGCTTTCGTCGTTTTCCTCCTGGGCCAGCTCAACCATCACTTCCAGGTCTTCCCGCTGGTTTACCAGGTCCTCAAAATGGCCGATTTTGTTCTCAATGGCCGCAATGCGCTTGTTCACCTGGGTGGAGCGCTCCAGGTCATCCCAGAAGCCAGGGGCGCCCATCTCCTCTTTCAACTCCACCAGCTCCCGCTGCATCTGCTCGATGTGCAGGCCGCCGCGGATCTCCTCCAGCTGGTTTTTCAGCGCCTCCAGGCGCAGTTTGATATCCTCTAGCAAAATGATCATCTGTCTGTTGTTCCCTTATTCGGTCCGCCCGGCCATGCCATGGCAGTGCTTGTACTTTTTCCCGCTGCCACAGGGACAGGGGCTGTTGCGGCCCACTTTCTCACCCGGTTTTTTCACCACCGGCTGGCTGCCCTTGGCGCCGGCCCCTGTGGCAGTGCCCTCGGCCATGGGTCTGGCCACCTGGCGGCGCTCAGGCGCGCGCTGGATGCGCAGCTGGAAGAGCTGACGCACCGTGTCCTCCTGGATGAGCCGGGACATCTCGTCAAACATGTCATAGCTCTCCAATTTATACTCGTTGACCGGGTTGCGCTGGGCATAGGCCCTCAGCCCGATGCCGTCCCGCAGCTGGTCCATGGCGTCGATGTGATCCATCCACCGGGTGTCAACCGAGCGCAGGAGCACTGAACGCTCCAGCTCCCGCATGTCAATGCCCAGAGCCCCGATCTCCTGTTCCCGCTTGAAATAGAAATCCGCGGCTGTCTTTCTCAGGAAGGCGGTCAGCCCCTCCTTGTCAAAGCCCGCGATGGCATCCTGGTTGGCCTTGATCGTCCCGTGGGGGATGCACAGCCGCTCCACATACTCCGCAAGCCCCGGAACATCCCAGTCCTTGTTCTCCCCGGCGCAAAAACGGGTCACCGCCTCCTCCAGCAGTTTATCCACCATGCCGGTGATGGCGCCCTGCATATCCTCACCTTCCAGCACCTGGCCGCGCTGGCGGTAGATCACCTCGCGCTGCTGGTTCATCACGTCGTCGTACTGCAGCACGTGTTTTCTGATCTCATAGTTGCGGCTTTCAATGCGCTTCTGGGCGTTTTCGATCTGCTTGGTGAGCATGCCGGCGGCCAGCGGCTCGTTCTCATCCATGCCCATCTTGGCGATGAGGGGCTCAATCCGCTCCCCGCCAAACAGGCGCATCAGGTCATCCTCCAGGGAGATGAAAAACTGGCTGGAGCCCGGGTCGCCCTGGCGCCCGGCGCGGCCGCGCAGCTGGTTATCAATGCGGCGGCTCTCATGCCGCTCGGTGCCGATGATGTGCAGGCCGCCCAGAGCCACCACCTTGTCATGCTCCACATCGGTGGTTTTTTTATACTCTTCCTTCAGCTGGTTATAGCGCTTTCGCACTTCCAGCACTTCTTCACTCACCTGTTCGCTGCGGCCGGAGGCTTCCTCAATGATCTCCTCGGGCACTTCCTCCTGGCGGAGTGTGCGACGGGCCAGATAATCCGGGTTGCCGCCCAGCAGAATGTCGGTGCCGCGGCCAGCCATGTTGGTGGCGATGGTCACCGCGCCAAAGTGTCCGGCCTGGGCAACAATGGAGGCCTCCCGGGCATGGTGCTTGGCATTGAGCACCTCGTGGGACACGCCCCGGCGGCTGAGCATGGTGCTGAGCAGCTCCGATACCTCAACGGAGATCGTGCCCACAAGCAGCGGTTGTCCGGTTTTGTGCCGGGCCTCAATCTCATCCACCACGGCACCATATTTCCCTTTCACGCCCCGGTAGACCATGTCATTTAAATCCTGGCGGATCATGGGCATGTTGGTGGGCACCTGCACCACGTCCAGGGCATAAATGCCCTGGAACTCCTCCTCCTCGGTCTTGGCGGTGCCGGTCATGCCGGAGAGTTTTTTATACATGCGGAAATAGTTCTGGAAGGTGATGGTGGCCAGGGTCTTGCTCTCCCGCTCCACCTGCACATGCTCCTTGGCCTCGATGGCCTGGTGCAGGCCGTCAGAATAGCGGCGCCCAACCATCAGGCGGCCGGTGAATTCATCCACGATCACCACTTCGCCGTTTTGCACCACATAGTCCACGTCCCGCTTAAACAGCGCATTGGCCTTCAGCGCCTGGATCAGGTGGTGGTTCAGCTCGTTGTTCTCGGGGTCTGAGAGGTTGTCGATGGAGAAGGCCTGTTCAGCCTTGCGCGTGCCCTCCTCGGTGAAGACCGCCGTGCGCTCCTTCTCCTCCACAGTGTAGTCGCTTTCTGCCCTGAGCCTGCTCACAAAACGATCAGCCCGCTCATACAGGTCGGTGGATTTCTCGCCCTGGCCTGAGATGATCAGCGGCGTTCTCGCCTCGTCGATGAGGATGGAGTCCACCTCGTCCACAATCGCGTAAATGTGCCCCCGCTGCACCCGCTCCTTCTCATAGATCACCATGTTGTCACGCAGGTAGTCAAATCCCATCTCGTTGTTGGTGCCATAGGTGATGTCACAGGCATAGGCAGCCCGACGCTGGTCGTTGTCCAGGTCATGGACGATCACCCCCACCGTCATCCCCAGGAAGCGAAAGAGCTTGCCCATGTCCTCTCCCTGGAACTTGGCCAGGTAGTCATTGACAGTCACGATATGCACGCCCTGGCCGGTGAGGGCGTTGAGGTAGGCCGGCAGGCAGGCGGTGAGGGTCTTGCCCTCACCGGTTTTCATCTCAGCGATGCGCCCCTGATGCAGCACAATGCCGCCGATGAGCTGCACATTGAAGGGCCTCAGGCCAAGGGTTCGCCTTGAGGCCTCCCTGACCACCGCAAAAGCCTCGGGCAGCAGGTCATCCAGCGTCTCGCCTTTGGCATAGCGCTCCTTGAACAGCGCGGTCTGCGCCTTGAGCTGGTCATCGGTCATCTTTTCATAGGTGGGCTCCAGCAGCTCTATCTCATCCGCCTGCTTGCGCAGCGGCTTGAGCTGCGCCTCTGTTCCCATCCCAAACAGTTCCTTCAGCTTGTTTAACATAAAGTCTCCTTTGGCAGTAGCCTTAAGGATTATACCATGGGCATACCCGGCGGGCAAGAAATTGCCCGCCGAATCCGGGTTTGATATACTTGTCTCACTGCCATGATGAAAGGAACAGGCCATGCCCATCGCCCACCCCTTCCCGCCCTTTATCAGCCGCAACAGCCGGGTTCTGATTCTTGGCTCTTTTCCTTCAGTGCGCTCCCGGGCGGAGGGCTTTTATTATGGGCATCCGCAAAACCGCTTCTGGCAAGTGCTTGCGGCACTGCTTGAAGAAGAACTGCCGGCTGACCTTGTCAGCAAGCAGCGCCTGCTTGAAAAACACCGCATTGCGCTGTGGGATGTGATCGCCAGCTGTGAGATCACAGGCTCCAGCGATCTCTCCATCAAAAACGCGCAGGTAAACCCCATTGCTGATATCATCGCAGCAACAGGCATCCGGGTCATCCTGCTAAACGGCGGCACAGCGACCAGGCTCTATGAGAAAAGGGCAGCGCCCAAGCCGGATATCCCGGCCCTTGCGCTGCCCTCCACCAGCGCCGCCAATGCGGCCTGGCGCCTGCCCCAGCTGATTGCCTCCTGGGGCGTCATCAGAAATTTCTTATAGGATATACTTGTGCAGGTCGCTCTCCTTGGCGGCTTTCACATGCTCCCTGACATATTGCCCGGTGATTTTCATCTCCACCTCGGGCATCTCACCCCCGCTGGCGTTAAAGGAGATATCTTCCAGCAAATCCTCAAACACGGCGTGCAGACGCCTGGCGCCGATGTTCTCCCCCGCGTCGTTCATGTTGCAGGCGGCCTGGGCGATGGCCTCCAGGGCGTCCTCATCAAAGGTGAGGCGCACCTTATCCACCGCCAGCAGCGCAGAATACTGCAGCGTCAGCGCGTTGTCCGGCTGGCTCAGGATGCGGACAAAGTCCTCCTTGGTCAGGCTCTTAAGCTGCACCTGCACAGGGAATCGCCCCTGCAGCTCCGGGATCAGATCGGTCACCTTGGCCACGTGGAAGGCGCCGGCAGCGATAAAGAGCATGAAATCCGTGCGCACGCTGCCGTGCTTGGTGTTCACCACGCTGCCCTCAACAATCGGCAGAATATCCCGCTGCACCCCCTCCCGGGAGACATCAGGGCCTGCGCCGCCGATGGAGCGGCCGGCAATCTTGTCAATCTCGTCGATGAAAACGATGCCGTCCTGCTCAGCCCGCTTGATGGCCTCCTCCTTGACAGCATCCATGTCGATCAGCTTCTGGGCCTCTTCCTCAACCAGGATGCGGCGGGCCTCCTTCACCTTCACCCGGCGCAGCTTCATGCGCTTGGGCATCATGCCGCCCATCATATCGCCGATGTTAATGGAAGAACCCCCCACCTCCAGCTGCGGGGCGGTTTCCTCCACCTCGATCTCCAACTCCCGGTCTTCCAGTTGTCCTTCCCTAAGCTGGGTGAGCAGATCCCCGCGCCTTGAGGTGAGGCGCTGGCGCTCCTCCTCGCTCTGCTCCGGCTCCTTTTGCCTGCCCCGTAGCAGGATGTCAATGGGGTTTGAGGCCTGCTTGGGCGGGTCGGCCAGCAGCTGCACCAGGCGGTCTTCCGCCAGCACCTCAGCCCTGAGGCGCACCCGGTCCTGGTGCTCCTGCTTCACCATGCGGATGGCGTTTTCCACCAGGTCACGGATGATGCTCTCCACATCACGCCCCACATAGCCCACCTCAGTGAACTTGGTGGCCTCCACCTTCACAAAGGGCGCGTTCACCAGCTTCGCCAGGCGGCGGGCGATCTCGGTCTTGCCCACGCCCGTGGGGCCAATCATCAGGATGTTTTTGGGGAAGATCTCATCCCGCAGGGGTTCCTCCACCTGGGCGCGGCGGTAGCGGTTGCGAAGGGCAATGGCCACCTGGCGCTTGGCCTCCGTCTGCCCGATGATATAGCGGTCCAGCTCCCGCACGGTTTCCCGCGGGGTCAGCGCAATTTTCGTCATACGTCCTCCACGGTGATGTTGTCGTTGGTAAACACGCAGATGGAAGCGGCGATGCGCAATGCCTTTTCGGCAATCTCCCGCGCCGGCAGCTGGGTGTTTTGCACCAGTGCCCGGGCGGCGGCCAGGGCGTAATTGCCGCCGGAGCCAATGGCGCAGACCCCGTCATCCGGGTCTATCACCTCGCCGGTGCCTGAAATCATCAGCATCTGGCTGTCATTGGCAGCGATCATGAGGGCCTGTAGCTGGCGGAGCACCTTGTCCCCGCGCCATTCCTGGGCCAGGTTCACAGCCGCCCGCTCCAGGTTGCCGCCGGCCTGCTGAAGCTTTTCCTCAAAGCGGTCGCTCAGGGTGAAGGCATCGGCCACTGAGCCGGCAAAGCCAATCACCACCTGGTCGTTATAGATGCGCCGCACCTTCCTGGCGGTGCTTTTAAAGATGGTGTTCTCCCCCATCGTCACCTGGCCATCGCCGGCGATGGCCACATGGCCGTCCCGCTTGACCGCGCAGATGGTGGTTCCCTTAAACGCCATGGCTCCTCCTTTTACTGCCGGTCAAACAGCTCCGGCCTGGATGAAATGAAGTGGTCAATATCGGAAAGCGCGCGCTCTGACAGCGCCAGGTAGCGCTTCTCCTTGCCTTTGACGCGCTGGGGCAAGGGCTGCATGATGCCAAAGTTGATGTTCATGGGCTGGAAGTGCCGGTTATCGGCGGCGATGTAGCGCCCCAAAGAGGCAATGGCGCTGCTCTCAGGCAGCCCGGCCTCTGGCAGTTCATGGAGCCTGGCATACATGGAAAGCCCCGCCGCAAGCCCTGAGGCCGCGCTCTCCACATAGCCCTCCACGCCGGTCATCTGCCCTGCGAAGTAAAGCGTCTTCCGTTCCCTCACCGCAAAAAACCTGTCCAAAAAACCTGGGCTGTGCAAAAAAGTGTTGCGGTGCATTACGCCAAAGCGTGCAAACTCGGCGTTTCCCAGCCCGGGGATCATCCCGAACACCCGCTTTTGCTCCGGAAACTTGAGCCGGGTCTGAAAGCCCACCAGGTTGTAGAGCGTCCCTGCCGCATCATCCTGGCGCAATTGTACCACAGCAAAGGGCATCCTGCCCGTGCGGGGGTCTGTGAGCCCAACCGGCTTCATGGGACCAAAAGCCGGGGCCATTCGCCCCCGCCTGGCGATGGATTCAATGGGCATGCAACCCTCAAACAGCAGCCCTTCTTCAAAGCCGTGGACAGGGGCTGACTGTGCCTCCAAAAGGGCATCGATAAAGGCATTGTACTCCGCCTCATCAAGGGGACAGTTGACATAATCATCCCCGCGGTCATAGCGGGATTGCCGGAAGGCGACCGTCATATCGACGCTTTCTGCGGTCACAATGGGCGCCGCTGCGTCAAAAAAGTGGAGAGTACCCGACAGCTTTGCTATCTCATCGCCCAGCCTGCCCGCCGTCAAGGGGCCGGTGGCGATGATTGCCGGCTCTCCAGGGATGGCCTCCACCAACCGGGACTCAATGCTGATCTGCGGATGCTCTTTCAGTTTTTCAGTGATATGGCCAGAAAAAATATCCCGGTCCACCGCCAGGGCACCCCCGGCAGGCACACGGGCATGGTCTGCGGCCTGGATCACCAGGGATCCCAGGCGGCGCATTTCCTCTTTGAGCAGGCCCGAGGCATTTTGCAGCCGGTCGCTTTTAAGCGAGTTGCTGCACACCAGTTCTGCAAAGCCGTCCGTCTCATGGGCGGGGGTTTTATGCCTGGGTTTCATGTCTACCAGCTGGACCTGAACGCCGCGGCTGGCCAGCTGCCAGGCCGCCTCGCTCCCCGCCAGCCCCGCGCCCAGCACGGTGACAGGCCCATTAGTCTTCACCGGTCTCCTCAATGGGCTCATGATAGCGGCAGTTGGGGTTGGCGCACAGGCGCGTGGCGCCGCTCTTCTTGCGCTTCACGGTCATATGGCTTTTGCAGCGGGGACAGGGTTTTTCATCCACCAACTCCCAAGAGGTGAAGTCACACTCCGGATAGCGTTCGCAGCCGTAGAACTTGCGGCCCTTGCGGGTGGTTTTTTCCTGAAGCCTGGCGCCGCAGGTGGGGCAGGGTGCCTTGATATAGGTGATGATGGGCTTGGTGTGCCGGCACTCCGGGAAACGGGGACAGGCCAGAAAGCGCCCATAGCGCCCCATTTTGTACACCATCATCGCCCCGCACTCATCGCAGGGAATGTCGGACTCCTCGTCTGGAATCTCGATCTTTTCAAGGGTGGCTTCCGCATTCTCCACCATCTTGATGAAGTCCGGATAAAAGCCGGAAAGCACCTGGGTCCAGGGCTCCTTGCCCTCCTCCACCGCGTCCAGGCGGTTTTCCATCTCGGCGGTGAAATCCAGGTCCATGATGGGCTCAAAATACTGCATCATGATGTCGCTGACCATCTTGCCCAGCTCTGTGGGAAAAAGCCGCTTGTTCTCTCGGCTGACATAGCCGCGCCCCACAATGGTGCCGATGGTGGGCGCATAGGTGGAGGGGCGCCCGATGCCCTTTTCTTCCAGCGCCTGGATGAGGGAAGCCTCGGTGTACCGGGCAGGCGGCTGGGTGAAGCGCTGGAGCGCCTCCACATCCAGGATTTCTACCTTGGCACCCTCCTTAAAGTCGGGCAGCACCACGGATTTCTGGGCCTCGCCGTTGTCCGAGCCCTCTTCATAAAGGGCGGTAAACCCGGCAAACACCTTGTGCTCGCCATAGTAGCGCAGGCCGACGCCTTCGCCTGTGATCTCTGCGGTCACGGTGTCAAACAGCGCCTCGTTCATCTGGCTGGCCATGAAACGGTTATAAATAAGGCGGTAGAGCTGCCACTGCTCCCTGGTAAGCTTAGGCTTGATTTTGTCAGGCGTCCGGCTCACATCGGTTGGCCGGATGGCCTCATGGGCATCCTGGGCGCGCCTGCCGCTTTTGTAGGCCTTAGGCTCCTTGGGAAGATACTCCTTCCCCCAGTCAGCCTTGATCTGCTCCCTGACCGAGGCCAGGGCCTGCTCGCTGACCCGGACTGCATCGGTCCTGATATAGGTGACCAGGCCCTGGGTGCCTTCCGGCCCCAGGTCAATCCCCTCATACAGCACCTGCACCACCTGCATGGTGCGGGAGGAGGTGAAGTTCAGCTTCCGGCTCGCCTCCTGCTGGAGGGTGGAGGTGGTAAAGGGCGGCGCAGGGCTCTTTCTGCGCTGTTTTTTCTTGACGGAGGTGATGGTAAACCCGGTGCCCTTGATGAGCTTCACCGCTTTGTCCGCGCCTTTTTTATCGGTGATGGCAGCCTTTTTCCCGGAGAGGGTGGACAGCTTCGCCCGCAGCGGCTCCTTGAGCTTCCTGCCGCCGGTTTCAAAACCCGCCGACACCTCCCAGTACTCTTCAGGGATAAATGCGTCAATCTCCTGCTCCCGGTCAGCCACCATGCGCACAGCAACGCTCTGCACTCGCCCGGCTGAAAGGCCTTTTTTCACCTTGGCCCACAAAAGGGGGCTGATCTTGTAGCCCACCACCCGGTCAAGGGCACGGCGGGCCTGCTGGGCATCCACCCGGTCCATATCAATGGTGCGGGCAGCCTTCACCGCCGCCTGGACTGCCGGCTTTGTGATCTCGTTAAACTCAATGCGGATGGGCGCCTTCTGGTCAAGCCCCAGCGCCTGGGCCAGGTGCCAGGAGATGGCCTCCCCCTCCCGGTCAGGGTCAGTGGCCAACAGCACCTTGGAAGCGCCCTTCACCTGCTTGCGCAGGTCCGCCAGGATATCCCCTCGCCCCCGGATGGTGATGTACTTCATGGCGAAGTTGTCATCCGGGTCGATGCCGAACTGGCTCTTGGGCAGGTCCCGCACATGGCCCTGGGAAGCGGTCACCTTATAGCCCCGCCCCAGAAACTTGGCCACGCTCCTGGCCTTGGCGGGGGATTCAACGATAACGAGTTTTGGCTTAGCTTGCAAAAGTGCCTCCAGAAAGTTTACTTCACGCGCCGGAACATCCGGCCAGGCAATCGTTCTATAAGCCCGGCAAGCTCCAGCATCGTGATCTGCGCGTTGAGGCCCGCTGCCTCAAAGCCGGTTTTTTCCACCAGCTCCTGATATCCCAGCGGCTCATCACAAAGCGCATCATATATCCGGCGCTGTTCATTTGTCAAATCGGAAGGGATGAAATCAAGCTGCTCCGCCCGGGAAAAATCGGCACTCCAGCCCATATCCTCCAGGATATCCTGAAAGCATGTAGCCAGCCTTGCGCCATCCCGCAGCATCTGATGGGGCACAGCGCTCCCCGGCATGTCCACCTGCCCGGGCAGGGCAAAGACATCCCGCCCCTGGGCCAGGGCGTGGCCCACGGTGATGAGGGTGCCGCTCTTCTCCCGTGCCTCTATCAGCAGCGTCCCCTGGCAAAGCCCGGACACCAGCCGGTTTCTGAAGGGAAAGTGATAGGCCATGGGCTCAGCATTTGGTGCAAACTCGCTGATGACAGCACCGCCGGAAGCGGTGATGCGCTCTGCCAGCTCCTTGTTTTCCGGCGGATAGATGTTGTTGATGCCGCTGCCCAGCACAGCCACCGTGCGGCCGCCGCCCGCCAGCGCCCCCAGGTGGGCGGCGGTGTCAATGCCCCGGGCCAGGCCAGATACCACGGTAACCCCGTTTTCTGCCAAGCCCCGGGCGATGTTATGCGCCTGCTCCCGCCCATAGCGCGTCTCCCGGCGGGAGCCCACAATGGCGATGGCCCGGCCAAAGTCCCGGCCCAGGGTGCCCTTGTAAAAAAGGAGATCCGGCGGATCAATGATGTCATTGAGAACCTCTGGGAACGCCTCATCCCCCGGCACGCAGGCCAAAGCCCCGATGCGCGCCAGGGCTGTGGCGATCCTGTCCAGTCCCAGCTGCCGCATCCTGGCCAGCTCCTGATAAGCCTTCTCGCCCACCAAGGCCTGGACATCCGCAGAGAAATTGTCAAAGGCCGCCTCGGCGCTGCCAAAGGCCTCGGATACCCGCTGCTTGGCCTTATAGCCCAGGCTGGGGCTTGAGGCCAGCCAGACCTGACAGAGCAATGCGCGGCTTTCAGCCATTCATTCCACCCCAGTACTTCCCGTCCATCATGCGAAACTGAATCGCCTCTGCCATGGTGTTCATGCCCACCTGCTCCTCCCCCGCCAAATCGGCGATGGTGCGGGCCACGCGGATGAGGCGCATATAGGCGCGCATGGAAAGCGTGTAGCGCTTAGCCGCCTGCTGGAGGATACTGACCGCTTCAGCCCTAAGCAACGCCAGCTTCTCAGGCTCTTTGCCCGTGATGGCGGCGTTGGTGAGGGCAGCCTTTCCCCGGTAGCGCTGGTGCTGGATGGCCCTGGCCTGCCGCACCCGCTCCCTGACGGCGGCGCTGCCTTCCTGGGGCTCCCGCTGGGCGATCTCCTCCACAGGCACCGCATCGATCTCCACCTGCAAATCAATCCGGTCAAGAAGCGGGCCGGAAACACGGCTTAAATATTTTCTGATCTCATGGCTACCGCAGCGGCAGGGCCGGGTCTGGCTGCCATAAAACCCGCAGGGGCAGGGGTTCATGCTGGCCACCAGCATAAACCGGGAGGGATAGGCTGCGTGGGCCTTCACCCGGGAAATGGTGGTTACCCCATCCTCCAGCCGCTGGCGCAGAGACTCCAGCACGCTGCGGGGGTATTCCGGCATTTCATCCAGAAACAACACCCCGTTGTGCGCCAGGGATACCTCCCCAGGCTTGGCATTTGCCCCGCCGCCTATCAACGCCGGCATAGAGGCAGAGTGATGGGGGGTGCGAAAGGGCCGTTGGGTCATGATGCCGCTGCCCGGCCTGATCAGCCCCGCCACCGAGTGGATGCGGGTGGTTTCAAAGGCCTCTTCCTGGGTCATTTCCGGCAGAATGCCCGGCAGGCACCTGGCCAGCATGGTCTTGCCGGAGCCAGGGACGCCTATCATCAGCAGATTGTGTCCCCCAGCCGCCGCGATCTCAAGGGCCCGCCTGCCGTGTGGCTGCCCGCGCACCTGGGACAAATCCAGATCAAACTGCGCTTCCGACAGGCATTCCTTGTAGCTCTTCTGAATCTGCGCGGGGATGGGCATCTGGCCTGAGAGGTGCTGGGCCACGGCGAGGAGGGAACCGGCCGGATATACCGCCATGCCGCTCACCGCCTCCACCTCACGGGCATTGCCCAGGGGCAGGATCACCTGGCGGATGCCGGCAGCATGGGCCGCCATCACCATGGCCAGCGCCCCCTGCACCGCCACCAGGCGGCCATCCAGGCCCAGCTCGCCAATCAGCAGCGCATCCTCAACACTGGATGCTACCAGCTGCCGGCTGGCCAGGATGATGGCCAGCGCGATCGCTAGGTCAAAAGCAGCCCCCTCCTTGCGCAGGTCAGCCGGGGACAGGTTCAGGGTGGTGTGGCCCAGGGGCATCATAAAACCGCTGTTTTTTAGCGCTGCTGTCACCCGGTCACGGCTCTCCTTCACCGCAGCATCGGGCAGCCCCACCAGGGTGAAGCGGAACTCGCTGGCGCTGGCCACATAGGCCTCCACGCTCACGGCTTCCCCATGGACGCCGTTTAGGGCAATGCACCGGGTGCGCGCTAACATCTGCCTCCCCCTCCCATCAATAATACAGCCAGTTGGGAAACCACTTCATGGCGTCCAACCACTGGGTTGAAACCCTTACACCCGATAGGTACGGGAAAAAGGCGACAAACAACACCGCCGCGATGGTGACAAAGACAATGGCCGCGTATCGCGCTGCCTTCTGCGCGCGTTCGTTCAGCGCGTCATGCCACAGCGTAAGGGCCAGGATGATAAAGGGAACCGAGGGGAAATAGTGGTAGATATAGGTTCCCCGGGGCACAGTCACCCAGGGGAGGTATTGGGCAAGGAAGGAGATCGCCAGCACCGCTGGCCAGATATTGCTCCCGGCAAACGCCGGCCTTTTGGTGCCAATAACGCGTCCCATCAGCCCCACCAGCACCACCACCATGAGCCCTACCATGGCCACCAGCCCGGCCCACCAGATGAGGGGGTTGCCAAAGGCCAGGATGGTGCTGGCTGTGCCGCCTGCCACGCCGCCTGAATAGTACCACATGGGCCGGGCGCTCACCGGCCACTCGTACCAGGGCGTATGGAAAAAGTGGTCCGCTCCCCGGCCCGGCTCGCTATGATAGTCATACATGCTCAGGTTGGCATCCACCACCTTCTGCAGGGTGAAGCCGTCCGGCGTCCCCACAAACATAGGAATAAAGGAGGCCACGTAAATCACCAGGGGCACCACGATGAAAAACAGCAGACACCACAGCAGGGTGATCATGACCTGCTGTTTAAAAGCGAAGACAGCCTCCGGCACCTGCCGCTTGTCGCCCTCAGGCAAGCGCTCCGCCGCCCAGGCTTGACGCCCCCAGCGGACCAGCGCCCAAAAGAACAACACCGCCAGGCCGATGCCCGCATAGGCGCCCGTCCACTTGCTGGCAATGGCCAGCCCCATCATCAGACCGCTTAAAAACAGCGGCGTCAGTGTTTTTTTGAGGGGTGTGGCGAAATAGTCCAGGCTGATATAGCGGAACATGAAGAAATAGGCGTAGATGATGAACAGCGTCACAAAGCTGTCAATGGTGGCGATGCGGGTCTGGGTGAAGTGCATGAAGTCAAAGCACATCAGAAGCATCGCGATCATGCCGCCTGCCCGTCTGCGCGTCACCTGCTTGCCCAGCAGGTACATCCCCGGCAGCATCAGCACCCCTGCCAGGGCGCCTGCGAAGCGCCAGCCAAAGGGCACCATGCCGAAGATCATGATGAAAAAGCTCATCAGCAGCTTTCCCAACTGGGGATGGGTGCTCTCATAGATCTGGCCCGAGCCCTGCCCCCGCATGGCTTCCAACATCTCAAAAGCAGTGCGCCCGTGATAGATTTCGTCAAAGTACATGCTGTTAAACCAGCTGGGCTCACCGTCCAGGCTGTCCTGCTCGTCAATGAGGGCAGCGGAGGTATCCTCAAGGGCCTTCACTGGGAGGATGTCCCCCGTCACAGCGTCGCGCAGCAATATCTCATAAAGCGTCAGCCCAATGCCCGATGCCCTGACGCGTACAAAGCGCCCGGTGTGGATGATGGGTTCACCAAAGTACTCAGGCCCCTTGCTGCCATCACGCACTGGCCTGTTGTACATCCAGGTAAAGCAGCTTCCCTCCTTCACGATGGCAGGGTATTCAGCCCAATTCTCCCCGTCAGGGCTTGTTTCCAGGCTGAAGTCACTGTCCCGCCAGTGGATGCCGCCGTAATAAAGGATCTTAAACCCCCGGCTCGCCCCCAGGTCAAAGGTGGCTTGGGTGGTGACGCTGTCAGACACCCAGCCCTTCTGGGGTGCCTTGACCGCACCCAAATTGATCAGAGCCAAAAGGGCATATAGCACCGTGACCACTAGAATAAAAAGCTTATCCCGGCCATCAAAACGCACCTGGGCGTGACGCCGGCTCAGCTCCGCCACCGTCCCGGATGTTGGGGTGGACTTGATCTCTTCCACAGACTTTGCCGGGGCCAGGCATTGTAACTTCTCCCCTGGCCAGGTCAGCACCATGCCTAAATAGAGCGCATAACCCGCCACCAGAAGGCTGAAAGCGGACAGCGCCATCTCAAGCCAGCCGGAATCACTCTGAAGCCCCAGCTCCGGCGAAAGCAGGTTGCCCGATGGCCCGCCGATGCGGATGCCCCGGTCCAGCACAACGCCAGAGTTCAGGAAGCACAGCGCCGTGGCCGCGATGATCAGCCACATCAGGCGTTTGTCCGGTTTCTGGACATAGGCCAGGATCAGCAGCACCACCGCCATGATCAGGTAACGTTCGTGCATCATGGTGCCCAGGATGGAAAACCCGGTCAGCATGATGCCCGCCAGCAGCGCCAGATGGGACACATCCCGCGCCGCCACATAGCGCCAGGCCACCAGCAGGAAGACCGACAGCATCAGCAGCACACCCATGGTGGACAGGCTCATGGGGATCACAACCCCCAATGCAGGCAGCAGGCAGGCTGCTGCAATCAGCCAATTCTTGTCTTTCTTCTCTTTGGAAAGCCACCAGGCGATGCCAACCGGCAGGGCCACCGTAGCTGTCCCCGTCAAACGCAGGAGAAAGGGGGCGGACTCAGCGATCTTGATCCAGTTTTTGCTGAAGAGGAAGTAGAGGTTGGTGGCGTTCACCGTCGCATAGTCATAGTAACTCATGGTGCCGCCATAGAGCTTGAACAGCCAGTCAAACCCGGTTTGCTGGTTGAAGAAGGGCAGAACAATCACAAGCCCAGACAACAGCGCCAGCCCCACGCCAATCGCAGCATCTTGGAAGCGCTTCTTATCCTTTGACCAGATCAGGTGCGTTACCAGGGCGAGCAGGCCCAGCGGCCCCACCATCAAGGCCTGGGGCTTCATCAGCACGCTCACCACATACACAGGCAGCGCGTAGCGCCATTTGCCGTCCATGATCAGAAGCACCGCGATCACAAGCAGCAGCGAGGGCACGCTGTCCACCTGCCCCCAGGCGCTGCCGGCCAGATAGGGCAGCGGGTTGAAGGCATAGAGCATGGATAGGAGCAGTGCCGCGCGGCCTCCCACCCGTTTTTTTGCCACCGCATGCAGCAGGGCGATGATTCCCAGGTCACAGATGATGGCTGGCAGCTTCACCATCAGCGGCGTCGCCCCGGTTCCAAATAGCCGCCCGAGCAGCCCGATCGGCCAGAGCACCAGCATATAGCCAGGGGGATAATCGCTGAAGATATCGCTGATGTAAAACCTGCTGGGCCCCACATGGGCCATCTGCCCGGCCCAACCGGTGAAGCAGCCGATATCAACCGGGAAGCCGTGCACCAGCGCTGCCACCACCAGGCGGCTGATGCCCGCTACCAGCAGGAGCAGCGCCAGGGCGAGACCATTTTTCGCCGCAGCCCGCTCTGGCTCAAGCGTCTTCTCCCGCTCCGCCATTTTGGCAAACAAGTATAACAAAAACGCGCTCATCACCATGATCACCAGAAACACCGGGGCGGCAGGGGCGGCGCCTTTCGTCTCCACGCTAACCTGGGGTGCCCGTATCTGCTGTTTTTCCCATTGGCCGACAAGCACGCCGCTGGGCGCGTCATCCACCGCCATCAGCGACAGATCATCAAAGGCCGCGGTTCCCGAGGCTTCGCCTGAATAGCCGCCCAGGCGGGCGAACACGGTAATTTCGCTCTGTCCGCCTCCGGTTTTTCCATACAGCTCAACCTTCTGCCATTCACCCTGCGTATCATAGACTGACTCTGAAAACACATACACATCCTGAATGGACAGGTTGGCTCCCAGCCCGCCCTCAGCCTGGGCCTTGACCATACCGCTCAAGCGGTAAATGGTGTTGGGCGTAACCTTCACCGTCTGGGAAAACCGGGCATCGTTGGGCTCATGGCTCACAATCCGGATTCCTTTGCCGCTTGTGCCCTCGGCCTGGCCAAACTCCGTCACCCCCGGCAGCCGCACATAGGCGTCCGGCAGCCAGTGGGCGGGCAGCCCCTCCCCGGTGATTTCCTCAAAGCTGCCGTTTTGCAGCAGCTCAACGCCGGTTTCGGCCTTAGGACCCTTACCCCGGGTGATAAACCACAGCCCGGCCAGAATGGCCAGGATGATCAGGGCGATGATGAGAAGCTTCTTTTTCATAGTCACCTTTCAGACTTCGTGAAGAATGTCAGGGTAAAACCACACCCCCGCCCGGGTAATCTCAAGACAGCCAATGAAATAGGCGCTGGGCGCACCCTTGAGATAATGCCGGGCGGCTTGCTTGAGCCGCTGCCTTTTATCTGGCGTCACCGCCTGAAGGCCCGAGCCCAGCCGCCCTCGGGGGCGGTACTTCACCTCGATGAAATAGAGCGTGTTTCCCTGCCGGGCGACCAGGTCCACCTCGCCGGTCCGGCTGCGGAAGCGCCGGGCCACCACAGTATACCCCCGCTTCACCAGATAATCCGCCGCCAGCCCCTCGCCGGTCAAGCCCTCCTGGTAGCTGCTCACGGCGGGGCAAAACTTTTGAGGAAACTGCGCCGGTGCTCCTGGCACGGGCCCAATTCCCGGATCGCCTGCATGTGGGCCGCTGTGCCATAGCCTTTGTGCCGGGCAAAGCCGTAACCGGGAAACCGCTCCCCCAGCGCCCGCATCTGCCGGTCCCGGGTCACCTTGGCCACAATGGAGGCAGCGGCGATGCTGTAGCTCACCGCGTCGCCATGGATGATGGGGCGCTCGCGGCCGGAGAGGCCGACGCCTGCCACCGCGTCTATCAGAAACAGCGGAGCAGGCGCCCCCTGGGCGGCACGGCGCATGGCCAATTTGGTGGCCTCCAGGATGTTGATCCGGTCAATCTCCTCAGCCTCTACCTGGCCCACACCCACAAAATCAGCCCAGCGGAACACCTCTTCACACACCGCTTCCCGGCGTTTTTCAGACAGTTTCTTGGAATCATCAATAAAGTCCAGCATTTGCGTCCCGGGAGAAAACACCACACAGGCCGCCACCACAGGCCCCGCCAATGGCCCGCGCCCCGCTTCGTCTATGCCGGCAAAGCGGAGGCCCTGATGCCACAAATCCTGATCGTAGGCGTACAGCGCCTGGCGGCGCTCATTGCTCACCATGATGCACCTCCGGCGGCAATTCAAGGGTGATCCGGCCTATCAGCCCGCCCCGGAATTCATCCAGCACGCAGGTGGCGCCGCGCTCCAGGTCGTACGCGTTTCCTTTTTGCAAAAAGCCCCGGGCGCGGCAAATGGCTTCCAGCAGCGCCTGGCCCCTCAGGCTGCTGTCTTCCAGCTTATACCGGGCCATCACTTTTTCAGGGACAGTGGCCATCAGCTCATCCAACAGGCCTGTGGCCAGGTGGTAAGTGTCCAGTACCTCATCCCGTATGGCAGCGATATAGGCCAGGCGTCTTGCCGCATGCTGATCATGGAGCTTGGGCCAGAGCATACCGGGGGTGTCAAGCAGCTCGAGCCTTTCCCCGGCTTTGATCCACTGGGCCGCCCGGGTGATACCGGGCCTGTCCTGCACCTTGAAGGCGCTGCGGCCTGCCAGGGCATTGATGAGGGTGCTTTTGCCCACATTGGGCACCCCCACCACCATGGCGCGGCTGGTGATGGCGATGCCGCGGCTTTCAGCCCGCCTGCGCTTATCAGCGGTCAATTCGTCCACCAGTTTGAGGATCCGCTGCCTGTTTTTCCCTGCCTGGATGGGGAAGGCCTGGATGCCCTGGCCCAGAAAATAGGCCTCCCAGCGCCTGGTGGCGGCTGGATCCGCCAGGTCCTCCTTATTCATCATCAGCAGCCGGGGCTTGTTGCCCAGCATTTCGTCCAGCGCCGGATTCCGGCTGGAAAGGGGCAACCTGGCATCGCACAATTCCAACACGATGTCCACCCGCTTGAGCTGTGTTTCCAGCTGGCGCTTGGCTTTTGCCATATGCCCAGGGTACCAGGAAATAGGCCGTTGTCCTTCCATGATTCCTCCTTAACAACTCTGTAAAAAATAGCATGTTTCGGCGCATTATGCAAGGAAGCCCGGGCAGGGAATTGACGAATGGATTCAAGGGTGTTAGCATCATTCATACGCAAATTTGTGGGTATCTGGAGGTTTATGATGCGGGAACGGTTGGAGGCCATGAAAGAAGCGGCGCTTGCCGCAGCACAGGGGGCGGGGAACGCTGATGAGCTACTGCAAATCCGCCACCAGTATCTGGGCAAAAAGGGCGAATTGACCCTGATTTTAAAGGAATTGGGCAAGCTTGAGCCGGAAGAACGCCGGCAGACCGGCATGCTCGCCAATGAGATCAAGGACGCCATCACCCAGGCCATCACCGCCCGGGAGGAGGCGCTGGTGGATGAGGGCTCCGCCATCCAGGGGGAGATCGACCTCACCTTGCCCGGCATCCCCCCAGTCTCAGGAGGGTTGCACCCCATCACCCAGATGTCCTATGACCTGAATGACGCCTTCCTCTCCCTGGGCTTCGAGGTGTTCGCCGAGGGGGAGATCACAAGCGAAAAATATGCTTTTGACAACCTCAACTTCCCCCCCGATCACCCCGCCAGGGACACCATGGACACCTATTGGCTCAAGGGCTCTGAAGGAAAGACCGGCGCCCAGCGCCTGTGCTTAAGGCCCCACCTCACCGGCGCCAGCGTGCGCTATCTCATGCAGTTTGGCGCCCCCGCCCGCTTTGTCTATCCCGGCCGGGTCTACCGCAATGAGAACACCGATGCCCGGCATGAGCGCGCCTTCTTCCAGTATGAGGCGCTGATCGTGGAGAAGGATTTTTCCTTTGCCTCCGGGCAGCTGCTGGTCAGCACCATCCTGGAGAAGGTTTTTGGCCGCAAGGTGGACACCCGCATGCGCGCCGGCTTTTTCCCCTTCGTGGAGCCTGGCTTTGAGATTGACATGAAGTGCCTGGTCTGCGGCGGAAGCGGCTGCAAGGTGTGCAAGCAGGTGGGCTGGATCGAGGTGATGCCCGGCGGCACACCTCACCCAAATGTGCTGCGGGCAGCCGGCCTTGACCCGGATATCTGGAGCGGGTTTTATATCAACATCGGCCTTGACCGCCTGGTGATGATGCGCTATGGGGTGGACGATGTGAGGCTGTTCCACAGCGCAGACCTCAGGTTTTTAAGCCAGTTCAGGTAAGGAGGGGAGAAGGCCATGAAAGTATCATTAAACTGGATCAAACAATATGTGGATCTGCCGGAAGGCCTGACCATGGAGCAGCTCTCCTATGACCTGACCATGCGCACGGTGGAGGTGGAAGGGGTGGTGAACCCGGCAGACGCGCTGAAAGGCTGTGTGCTGGGCGTCATCACCGATATCGCCGACCATCCCCAGGCAGATATGCTAAAGGTCTGCGCTGTGGATGTGGGCCAGGAAGCCCCCGCCACCATCGTGTGCGGCGGCTCCAATATCTATGTGGGCATGCGCTGCGCTGTGGCCCTGCCGGGCGCACAGGTGCGCTGGCACGGGGAGGGCGAGCCGGTTGCCATCAAGGTGACCAAATTGCGCGGTGTGAAAAGCGAGGGCATGATCTGTGCCGCGGCAGAGCTGGAGCTGGACGGGCTCTTTCCCTCAGGCGATGACCATGGCGTGATGGACCTGGCGGCGTTCCAGAGCCAGCCGGGTGCCCCCCTGGGTGAGGTGTTGCAGCTGGAGGACATGATCCTGGAGATTGACAACAAATCCCTCACCAACCGCCCTGATCTCTGGGGCCATTACGGCATCGCCCGGGAATTGTCCGCCATCTACGGAAGCGCGTTAAAGCCGCTCCCCCAATTTGAAAAGCCCGAAGGGCTGCCGGCCTATCCGGTCAGCATTGAAAACCCGGAGCGCTGCAGGCGCTATGCAGGGCTGGTGTATGAAGGCCTCAGCAGCGCCCCCTCCCCCTGGTGGCTTCAGCTGGCGCTTTGGAAAACCGATGTCAGGCCCATCAACAGCCTGGTGGACCTGACCAACTACGTGATGCTGTCCGTAGGCCAGCCCACCCACGGCTTTGACAAGGAAAACGTCCAGGGTGAGATCATCGTGAGAAACGCGAGGCAGGGCGAGACGCTTACCCTGCTGGACGGTCACCCTTTAAAACTGACACCCCAGGACCTTTTGATCTGCGACGCCGCCGAGCCCATCGCTCTGGGCGGCATCATGGGGGGCGAGAAGGATTCCATCCTGCCCGCCACCACCCAGATGATCCTGGAAATCGCCAACTTTGAGCCCATCGGCGTGCGCCACAGCGCCAGCCGCCATCAGATCCGAACGGAATCCGCCATCCGCAATGAAAAAGGGCTGGACACCCAACGGGTGGACGCCGCCATGGCGGTGGCGGACCAGCTCATCAAAGAGCTCTTCCCCCAGGCCCGCCTGAGCGCCTTCACCGACACCTACCCCGCGCAAACCAAGCGCCCGGTGATCCGGGTGGGGCTTTCCTGGCTGATCACCCGGCTGGGGCGCCAGCTGTCAGCTGATGAGGCGGCCGCCATCCTCAGCCCCCTGGGTTTTGAGCTGGCATGCGAGGCCGGGGATCTGCTGGTCACCGTGCCCTCCTGGCGCGCCACCGGAGACGTATCCCAGAAGGATGACGTGCTGGAGGAGATCGCCCGGATGATCGGCTACAACCGCTTCCAGTTCATCCCACCTGCGGTCACCCTCAAGAGGGCCGTGAACCAACCCGACATGCTGATGGAACGGCGGATGCGGGAGTATCTGGCCGCCCGCGCCGATATGCAGGAGGTGTTTACCTACCCCTGGGTGGACCGGCATTACATAGAGGCGGCGGGCTTAAACCCCGGAGACTGCCTGTCCCTGTCAGCGCCGCCCTCTCCCGACACCGCCTCCCTCAGGCCCTCGCTTGTGCCCGGGATGCTGGAGTGCGTGGCCACCAACCTGCGGTTTATGGAGGCATTGCGCATATTTGAATGCACCCAGGTGTTTGCCCCCGGGGAGACCCATCCCAGCGAGGCGGCGGAAACCCTGCCGCTGCAGAGGCGGTTCCTGGCCTCGGCCCTGGTTGGACAGGATGCCCGGCTCCTCTTCCGGGAGGCCAAAGGCGTGCTGGAGGCTCTTCCCCGCTATGCGATGGCGGAATCCTTCCAGTTTGCGCACATTGAAAAGCCCGCCTGGGCAGACCCCAAGGCCTGGCTGAATGTGATGTCAAATGACCAGGCAATCGGCTCCCTGGGCGTGATCTCTCTGAAGGCGGCGCGCCTTGCCGGCATCAAGCGTGCCAGCGTGGTGATCTTTGAGCTGAACATCGAAGCGATTCGCCCGCTCCCCTCCCGCAGCAACGCCTACCACCGCCTGCCCCTCTTTCCCCAGGTGGAGCAGGATTTCTCGGTTCTGCTTGACGAGGACACCCCCTGGCAGGCCATCCGGGACAGCCTTGTAAGCAGTGTGAAAAGCATTGATTTCATCGAGGAATACCGGGGCAAACAGATCCCCCAGGGCAAAAAGTCCGTCATGTTCCGGGTGCGCTTTGGTTCTGACCAGGGCACCATGACATCTGAGCAGATTGACGAGAAGATGAACAGCATCCTCAAAAGAATCAAAAAACTTGGCGGGGAAGTGCGAAACTAAACCCAGGACATCATGAAACCCCGCCGCAATCATAACACCATGAAGTAAACAACCTGAGGATGAACGATGAGGGGATATCACATTGCTGCGATATCCCCTTGATCATTTTATTGTTGATTGATCACATCTCCACTATCTCCTCTTCCGGCAGCCGGTCAATCACCGCATCCACCAGCTGGCGGAAGGGCTCCTTGACCGCTTCGCCAACAGCCAGCACCTCCTCATGGTTGATGGGCTGATCCAGCACCCCCGCCGCCATGTTGGTGATGCTGGAAATGCCCAGCACCCGCATGCCGGAGTGGCGGGCCACGATGGTTTCAGGCACTGTGGACATGCCCACTGCATCAGCCCCCAGGGTGCGGATCATGCGGATTTCTGCCGGGGTCTCATAGGTGGGGCCGTTCATCCAGCAGTACACGCCGCGCTTTAATTCAATGCCCAGCTTTTCCGCCTCCTGAAGGGCGATCTGCCGCAGCTCCAGGTCATAGGCCTGGGTCATGTCAGGAAACCGCGGGCCAAAGCGGTCCTGGTTTTTACCCCGGAGGGGGTTGCGGCCGGAGAGGTTGATAAAATCCTCTATCAGCATCAGATCGCCGGGCTTGAAGCTGGTGTTGACCCCGCCGGCGGCGTTGGTGACGATGAGGGTCTTCACCCCCATCAGCCGCATCACCCGGATGGGCAGGGTCACCTTGTCCATGCCGTAGCCCTCATAGCTGTGGATGCGGCCGGACATCACCAGCACCCGCTTGTCCTGGATCGTCCCTACGATGAACTTGCCCGCGTGTCCGGACACGGTGGAAGTGGGAAAGCCGGGGATCTCGTCATATTCGATCTCCACCGGATCCAGCAGCCGCTCTTCATAGCCCCCCAGGCCGCTGCCTAGGATCACCGCGATTTCGGCCGGGCCGCAGCTGTGCAGCACCAGGTTTGCAGCGCGTTTGATGTCCTTGTAATCGATCATGCCAATTCCTCCAAATCCCTCAGAAATGATTGAGCGCCATAGCGCGCTTCCAGGCCAAAAAACTCGCTGATGGTGGCGGCGATGTCAGAGAAGGTGTCCAAATCCCCCAGGTGGCTCTGCCCGGACAGCCCCGGACGCCAGGCCAGCAGGGGCGCGTATTCCCGGGTGTGGTCGGTGCCCCTGAAGGTGGGGTCACAGCCGTGGTCAGCGGTGATGATCAGGATGTCGTCCTTCCCCAGCGCCTCCTGAAACCGCGGTAGCGCCTCATCAAACTCCTGAAGTGCCTTGGCATAAGCCTCCGGATCCCTGCGGTGGCCATGGAGCATGTCAAAGTCCACCAGGTTGACAAACAGCAAGCCGTCAAAGGGCTGGTCTAGGTATTCAAGCGCGGCCTGGATGCAGGCGGCGTTGCCGGCGGCATGGTTGCTTTCGGTCAGCCCCCGGTGGGCGAAGATGTCCTCGATTTTGCCCACGCCGATCACATCATAGCCGGCCTTCTTCAGGTCATCCAGGATGGTGTTGCCTGGCGGCTCCAGGGAGAAATCCTTCCGGTTGCCGGTGCGGGTAAAGCCCTGATCAGGGTTCCCGATAAAAGGCCTGGCGATCACCCGGCCCACCGCCAGCTCATCGGTGAGCAGATCCCTGGCTATCTGGCAGATCTCATACAGCCGTTCCAGCGGGATGACCTCCTCGTGGGCGGCGATCTGGAACACCGAGTCAGCAGAGGTATAGACGATGGGGTAGCCGGTGCGCACATGCTCCTCCCCCAGGTTCTGGATGATGGTGGTGCCGGAGGCCGGGAAATTGCCGAGGGTTTTGGTGCCGATGGCCGCCTCAAACCGGGCGATGAATTCTGCCGGGAAGCCCTCCGGAAAAGTGGGAAAGGCCTGCTCCAGCCTGACGCCCGCCATCTCCCAGTGCCCGGTGGTGGTGTCCTTGCCGGGAGATTGCTCATTGAGCCGGGCGCTCACCCCCCGGGCATATACATTCATGGGCAGGTTGGCCGTGGGGATGGCGCCCAGGCCCAGCTTTTCCAGATTGGGCAGCCGCAGCCCAGTCGCCAGCACCGTGTGCCCCAGGGTGTTGGCCCCTTCGTCCCCATATAGATAGGCGTCGGGCAGGGCGCCCACGCCAACGGAATCCAGTACAATCCACACAGCTTTTCTCATATTCGCCTCCTGGATTGATTCTACACACAAAACCGGGATTTAGACAGCTTGTTGCGCGGGTCTGTGGGTCATGTATAATGGGCAGCGGAGGGATGACATGGAATTTATTGCAACAGCGGCCTTTGGGCTTGAGGGCCTGGTCAAACAGGAGCTGCAAAATCTGGGCTTTGAAGCGAAGGCGGAGCCGGGCGGCGCGCGTTTTTCAGGGGGCATGGTTGATGCCTTCAAGGCCAACCTCTGGCTGGCCTGTGCGGACCGGGTGATGTGGGTGCTGGCGGAGGAGGAAGTGACCACCTTTGATGCGCTGTTTGAGCTTGTCAAGGCCATCCCCTGGGAAAAGCACCTGCCCCCGGACGCGGCTTTCCCGGTCAGCGGGCACTGCGCCAGAAGCCAACTGATGAGCATCAGCGACTGCCAAAGCATCACCAAGAAGGCCATGGTGGAGCGAATGAAGCAGCGCTACAACACCCCGTGGTTTCGCGAGACTGGCCCGGCGTTCCCGGTGTCTGTGACGCTGCACCGGGACAGGGCCCGGATCGCCCTTGACACCTCGGGCGAGGCGCTTAACCGCCGGGGCTTCCGCACCTATGTGGGGGAGGCCCCCATCCGGGAGACGCTGGCGGCGGCCATGTTGCGCCTTTCCGGCTGGAAGCCGGATCAGCCCCTGCATGACCCTTGCTGCGGCTCCGGCACCTTGCTGATGGAAGCAGCCTTTCTGGCCGCAAACCGGGCCAGCGGGCTTGACCGCACATTCATCATGGAAAGCTGGCCGGGCGCAGACAGCCAGGCCTGCCGCCAGATTCGGGAGGAGGCACGGGCTGTTTTCAGGCCGCAGGATATTCCCGCAGTCTCCGGCAGCGACATCAGCCCGGAAGCCCTGGCGCTGTGCCGGAAGCACCTGCGCCAGGCCGGCCTTCATGACCAGGTGAGGGTCTATGAAGCGGATCTGCGCCAGCTCAAGCTGAATGTAGAGAAGCCCTTCTTCATCGCCAACCCGCCTTACGGCGAACGCATTGGGGACAGGAAGGCGGCGGATCGGCTGGCCGGGGACTTTGGCGGCCTGCTGGCCCGGCACCCAGGCGCCCGGCTGGCGGTCATCAGCGCCAGCCCCAGCTTTGAGCGACACATCAGGCGAAAAGCAAACAGCCGCCGAAGGCTGTACAACGGCAGGCTGGAATGTGAGTTTCTGGTTTTCTAAGGACAGCCGGCAGGCAGAAAGGAGATGACCATGGCGCTGCTTGACATCTCTTCCCAGGTGACCTTCCTCTATTTTGATGATTTCCCCGCGGCCAAGGTTTTTTTCAGCGAGGTTCTGGAGCTGAAGGTGGTGCATGATCCCGGCTGGGCCATCGTCTACCAGGCCGCTGGCCGATCCTTTTTAGGCGCGGTGGATGCCAGGGAAGGCTCCATCCCGGTGGACACAAAAGGCGGGGTCCTCATCAGCCTGACGGTGAGCAACATCCAGGAGGCGCATCAGCGCCTTCTGGCCAAAAATCTCCCGGTGACACCCATCAAGGGCATCAAGGGCATCGCCATGCGTTCCTTCCTGTTCAAGGGGCCTGAGGGCTATGATTTTGAGATCCAGCAGTTCGACAGCGATGAGCTAAAGGCTATCTACTGACTATTCTCCACGCAGCGTCTCCGCTTCTTCGAAATCCGGCTCCGCAGGCGGCAGGCGGTCACAGACCATCAGCCATGCATCCTCCCCGGAATCCGCGTAATACCTTTTGCGCACCGATACCTTGACAAAGCCAAAGGATGCATAGAGCGAGATGGCAACGGCATTGCTTTCCCGCACTTCCAGCGTCAGATACCTGGCCCCCAGGTTGGCGGCATATTGCATAAGGGCCTGGAGCAGTTTTCTGCCCAGGCCTTTTCCTCTGGCCCCAGGGAGCACCGCCACGTTGGTGATGTGCCCCTCCTCCAGGATGATATGGGCGCCAGCAAAGCCCAGGATACGCCCGGCCTCCTCCGCCACCAGGTAACGGGCGACAGGGTTTTCCCCCATCTCCTGCTTGAAGTCCCGCAGAGTCCAGGGGGTGTCAAAACAGGCCGCCTCCACCTGGGCCACAGCAGCTGCGTCAGCCAGGGTCATGCGGCGGATGAGGGGCTCAGCCATGCTTCTGCGCCCTCAGGCGCTCCGCCTGGGGAGCCCGCAGGTAAAGGGGCTTCAGCTCCCCCGGCGGCACCGCCTTATCAGGCTGGAGGCTGGCCAGATGGGCTGCCGCACCGGCGCCTGGCAGCACCAGGTGGGGCGGGGCAAACTGCGCCCGGGCTCCCAGGGCTTTCTCAATCTGCTCCCGGCAAGGCTTCACGCCATCCCCCAAAAACAGCAGAGGCCCTTCAAATGGGGCCACCAAGGCCAGATACTCAGCCAGAGGCAGCGCCATATCATCCATCAGACGCTTTCCGGCCCTGAAGGCCGCGCCATACACCTGCATGCTCCGGGCGTCACGGATGGGGCAGATCACATGCACCGGCGCGTATACGCTCCCTGCCATCGCCTCCAGCGCGTTAACCGGCAGGCACTGGATGCCCCGCGCCCGGGCAAGCCCCTGGGCGGTGGCCACGCCGATGCGCACCCCGGTGAAGGAGCCCGGGCCCACCACCGCCGCCACAAGCGTGATATCCGCCATGGTTTTCCCGCCCTTATCCAGGGCTTCTTCCACCATGGGCAAAAGATTTCTCGAATGGGTCAGCTTGTTCACCGCCCGGGCCTCATAGCACAGCCCAGCGCCGTCCAGGATGGCAGCGGAGCAAGCGGGGCCTGAGGTATCAAGCGCCAGAATCGTCAAGGTCTTCCTCCTCAAGGTCTATTGTCCGGAAGCCCCCTTGGGGGGTGAAGGCAATCAGGCGGGCATCATCACCGGTCATCTCAATTTCAATCAGCAGGTGCCTGGCCGGGCAAAGGCCCGGCGCCCGCTCATGCCACTCAATGAGCGATATCCAGTCCCCCTGGATATACTCCTCAAGCCCTGAGGCCACCAGCTCCTCGGCATCTTCTGCCCGGTACCAGTCAAAGTGGTGCAGGGGGATACGGCCGGTGCCGTAGATGTTCAGCAGCGTAAAGGTGGGGCTGGGCACAGGGCCAGCAATTCCCAAGCCCCGGGCGATGCCCCGGGCCAGCTCGCTCTTGCCGGCGCCCAGCTCCCCGCTTAGCAGCACCACATCCCCAGGCAGCAGGCGCTTTGCCAGCCGCTCCCCCAGCGCCTGGGTCTTATCCCTTGTTTCCGCTCTGAACCGCAACGTCCTTTTCCGCTTCTTTCAGAATACTTGACAGGCGCTTGTATAGCACCTGGGTGAGCAGGGCATTGATCAAGCCTTTGATGAGGTTAAAGGGCAGCACAGCGCCCCAGAGGTAGCCGCCCACCGTGAGCCCCATGCCGCCCATCACCTGCTCAAAGCCGGGGCCAAAATAGGTGGGCAGGAGCAGATACCGGTTGGCAATCACGCCGGCAGCCATCATCAGCACCACGCCAATCACCATGCCCACAATTGCCCCGCGCCAGGTATGGTTTTTTCTGTACATCAGCGTCGGTGGCATCACAAAGGCAAGGCCGATGAGGATATTGGCCAGTTCCCCAATCCCGCCGGTGGTGCCGCCGATGATATGCACCACATTGGTGACCAGAATGGCGATGGCGGCCATCCCCGGCCCAATGGAAAATCCCAGCAGAAGCAGCGGCGTAAAGGAAAAGTCCAGCTTCAGCCAGGGGGCAAAGAAGGCCAGGGGGATTTCCGGAAAATAGCTGAGGATGATGGCCAGCGCTGTCAAAAGCGCCGCGTAGGTGAGGTTTGCGGTGTTATACCTGCGGTTCATGGTGGTGTTGCCTCCCAATCGTGAGAATTCGCCCCGGCGGAATGTCCAGGGCGAATGCGGCAAATGGCGTGTTTGTCCTGCCTTCTCTCATCCAGACTATACTGTCGGCCATGGGTTTTCACCATGTCAGCCTCTCGGCTCGCGGGCTTTCACCGCCGGTGGGGAATCTCACCCCGCCCTGAAGACACATCGTATGGAGTTGGCTGTATCCTATCACCAGGCCGGGGCACTGTCAAGGTGTTCCAATCCTGGCTGCCCCTTCCGCCCGCACATCCAGCACCAGGCAAGCGCCTTCACCAAAAATGGCGTCCATGCGACCGGTGAAGTCCCTCACCTGGTGATCGGGCACAAAGTTCAGCGTGGTGCCGGCAAAGCCGCCGCCGTGTACCCGGCAGGCGCCATCACCGTCCAGCACCTCCTCTGCCGCACACAGCGCCAGGGCCAGGGGCTGGCTTTGGGCGTGGACATAGAGGTTTTGCAGCATCGTCCATGAGGAGAGCCCGCTTTCCTTCACCATCCGGAAGAACAGGGGCAGATCATCTGCCTGAAGCGCCGCCACCGCGCGCGCCACCCGGTCATTTTCGTTGTAGAAGTGAAGCGCGCGCAGCACAGCCCGGTCACCCGCCTGCTGCCTGATGTGGGGCAACTGTGCCATGAAATCGGCCTTGTTCCGCTCCCTGAGCACCTCCGCCCCCATGGCCCGCGCCACCGCCTGCATTTCCGATTGGATGGCGCTGTAGGCTGGGGTCAGGTCATCGTGGCTGCCCCGGGTGTCCACCACAATCAGGTGATATCCCGAGGCTGCAAAGGAGAAGGGCAGGGCGGTGACCTGGGCTTCATCCGCCTTGAAGTCGATCGCCACAAGCCCGCCCACTGAGGAGGCCATCTGATCCATCAGCCCTGAGGGCTTTCCAAAGTGCAGGTTTTCCGCGTATTGCCCAATCCGGGCGCGGGTTTTCGCCTCCAGGGTGAAGTCATTGTACAACGCGTCAAAAACAGCCGCCATGGCCACTTCAAAAGCAGCCGAGGAGGAGAGACCGGAGCCTGAGAGCACCTGGGAGGTGACCGCGGCATCAAAGCCGCCGATGCGGCAGCCCAACGCCTCCATCCGCTCCGCCACACCCCTGATAAGCGCGGCAGTGGTGTTCTTCTCCCCGGGCTGGGGGGATAAATCGCCCAGATCCATGCTCAACGGGGCATAGCCCGCGCTATGAAGGCGCACCAGCCTGTCCTTCCGGGGCGAGGCCACGGCCAGGGTATCCAGGTTGACGGCCGCCGCCAGCACGCAGCCCCGGTTATGGTCAGTGTGGTTGCCAACAATCTCCGTCCGCCCCGGGGCAGACACCAGGCACAGCGGGCGGCCCGCACCAAAGGCCTGCTGATGGGCGTCCAGCAGCGCCAAACAGCGGGCGGTTTGCCGCTTCACATCCGCCCCGTACAATTGCCCGAGGCGCTCCTGCCCGGGATGCGAAGACAGCCAGCGCTTATACTCCTGATGGTCCATCATTGGATTTCCTCCCCGCGGTCATAGATTTTTTGCCAGAAAGCGAGAAAATCCGGCAGCCCCAGTGCCTGAAGCTCCGCCTCAAACGCCTCATGCCGGGCATCGCTTAGCTCCCATTCCCCCAGCACAAAGCGGGCAATGGATTCGTCCACATACCGGCCCAGGGCTGCCTGCAGTGGGGCGATGGCCTCCGCTTCCTCATGGCTTAATGAAAAGGGTGGGAATGGGCTTTTGGCCACTGCCGCCACCACGTCCACCTGTTTGGACAGTTGATCCACCAAAGGGTCTGTGTAGCGGCGCTGGAAGGCGTCGCTGGAGAGACCTGGCATGGCGGTGCCGGTGGCGATGACCGCATTGGCCTGATATTGGGCATCGCTGATGCCGGGCAGGCTCCGCCAGCTGCCGTCCCCGTCCACCACATAGTCCTCCCCCTCAAGGCCGATGGAGGCCAGGATGGCGCCCTCTGGCGTATACAACTGATCCACCCAGTTCAGCGCCGCTGCCACATCCTGGCAGGCGGAGGTGACGGCAAAGGTCCCGGTCTGAAACGGCTGGGAGATGGCGCGGTACACCGATTTGCCCTGATAGAAAAGGGGCGGCAGCGCCGCGTAGTCCCCCGCCCACTCCACGGGCACCAGGTAGCTGGGCAGGGGTGCAAAGAAAGCGCCCAGGGTGTTGGTGGCCTTGGCATCTGTCACCCGCCTGAAGGCGTCCAGCGTAGCAAAGCTGTCCTTGGCCAAAAGCCCCGCTTGATAGAGGCCGCGGCACCAGGCGAGGAAGGGCCGGAAGCCCTCCGCCAGCGGCATGAAGCGCACCTGGCCATCCCGCACAAACACATGATAGTCATTGGCCGCCAGGCCAAAAGCATGGGCCAGGTATTTCAGGTCATAGGCGCCGAGAAAGGACAGGGGCAGCTCATCCTTGCGGCCATTGCGGTTGGGATCATCAGCTTTAAAAGCCCTCAGGGCTTTTTCTAAGGCCTCAGCGTCATCCGGCATATCAAGCTTCAGCTGGTCAAGCCAGGTTTTGTTGATCCAGAGCACGTTTTGCGCGGGTGCTGTCTCGATGAAGGGCAGCGCCGCGATCCTGCCGTCAGGCAGGGTGATGCCCTGGCGCAGTGCAGGATCCTTGGAAAGCAGCGCTGACAGATGGGGGGCGTGGTCCTCAAGGTAAGGTGCCAGGTCAATCAGCACGCCTTTTTCAAGCAGCACCATTGCCTCAGCCGGGGACAGCGCCGCTTTGAACAGCACATCCGGCAGCGGCTGCCCCGCCTCCCCCAGCCGGGACAGCGCCTGGCGGTAGCCGGCTTCATCGGTGTGCTGACGGAAGGCAAATTCCAGGCCTGTCCGCTCCGCCATGCGCACAAAAAATCTGTTCTGCGCCCAGTCCCGGTTGATGGCCGGGTCCTCAAGCCCCATCATCTCCATCCGTTCAGCATGGACGGACAGCGCAGCGCCCAGCAGCAGCACCGCGGACAAAAGCGCCGCAGCGGCACGCAGCAAAAAAATAGACGACTTTTTTCTCAACATTCTCATCCTTTGACCGCCATCTTAATCAGCCACAGGATCAGCAGATGCCCCGGATAGGCGGCATAGCTGAGCCACTTGGGCAGCCTGATGCGGGTGTTGGTTTGGATCACCATCAGCGGCAGCGCCAGGATGGCCAGAAACTGCAGGGTGATGATGGACGCATAGTAGGACATTGCCTGATCCAGGGGGCTTATGCCCGTGTCCAGGTTAAAGCCATAAAACAGCGGTGCTGACCGGGTGCCCCAGAGCAGGCAGAAACTGACCATCAGCGCCGCCAGCCCTCCTGACGTGTGCCGGGCCAGGTACATGAGGATGATCAGCAGCACCCCCTGCCAGCCATAGTCCATGCTGTAGACCGCGGCGATCATCAGGCAGACCGCTGGCGCCCATACGGCGCTGCCAAAGCGCTTCACCTGGATGCCTCGGATGGACAGAAGACCCAGCAGCAGCGTAGCCAGCACGTTCAGCTCCCGCCAGGAGTGATTGAGCGCCTTCATATAAAATGGCTGGGCGATGATGCCGATGATCAGGAGCCTGAGGGCATAGTAGTAAAAATTGCGCGTCCGGGCAGCTCCTCTGGCGATGCCCCAGCAAAAAAGCGGAAAGGCGATCCGCCCGATGACCCGCAAAAGCAGGACGCCGGGGAAAAAGATGGCCCCGATATGGTCGATGATCATCGTCACGATGGCCACCAGCTGGAGCAGGCCATGGTCATTGTTGGGGACCGCGGGGCCCAGCCGCTTTTCATCCTGCATCAACATCACCTCGCCTGGTAGTATAAGCCAGGCCGTGCCATCCGACAAGCCAATAATCTTGCTGATGAAGGGCAGATATGGTAGGATGGCGCTTGGAAGCCCTGTTTCCGGGAGACTTCCCGCCAATGAAAGGACATGCTATGCGACTGCTGATCACCAACGATGACGGCGTTGACGCGCCGGGCATCCTCACCCTGGCCAGAACCGCTGCCAAGGCCGGACACGAGGTGCTGGTTTCCGCCCCTGCCACCCAGCAAAGCGCAGCCGGGCACCGGCTGACCATCATCCAGAGCCTGATGGTCAGGGAGCGTTTCCTTGACCCTGCCTTTAAAGCCTTTTCTGTGGAAGGATCGCCGGTAGACTGTGTGCGCATTGGCCGGAGGCTGGGCGACAAGCCCTTTGATTTCTGCCTGTCGGGCATCAATGACGGAGAAAACGTAGGCACAGCGCTGTTTTATTCCGGCACCGCTGCCGCGGCGCGGGAAGCAGCGATGTTGAACCTGCCCAGCATGGCCATTTCCATCGCCTACGGGGCGGATGAGGACATGCGCATCCATCTGGCCGAGCAGGCACTGACCATCATGGAATACATCCTGCGCCGGCCCATGCCGCGCCTTACCTTCTGCAACCTCAACGGCCCGGCCCTGCCCCCAGGCGAGGTGAAACCCGCCAAAATCGCCCCCATCAGCGAGGCCTTCTTCCTGGATGACTATGAGGAGCGGGTGAACCCCAGAGGGGTCAAATACTTCTGGCTGGAGGACGGCGTGCGCTACGAGCAGCCGGAACCGGGCAGCGATCTGGCTTTGCTCATGGAGGGACACATGACGGTGTCCTTTGTGGGCGGCTTCAAAAACCATAACGATCTCTACCGCCCTCTGCTATGAGCCCGGCGCATCCTGACATCATCGTAATCGGAGGCGGCCCCGCCGGGATGGCGGCGGCGCTGTATGCCAAGCAGGGCGGCGCAAGCGTTCTGCTGCTTGAGCAAAACGAGAAGCTGGGCAAAAAGCTCTACATCACCGGCAAGGGCCGCTGCAACGTCACCAATCAGGCAAGCCATGAGGATTTCCTCGCCAACGTGCCGCGCAACCCCCGCTTTTTGCATGCGGCGCTTTCTTTTTTGTCCCCGGATGACCTGCGGGAGTGGCTCAGAAGGCTTGGCTGCGAGACGCTGGTGGAGCGCGGGCAGCGGGTGTTCCCGGTGGCCCAGAAGGCCTCAGACGTGATCAAGGCCTTCTCCCGGGGCTTTGCCTCAGACGAGGTGCGTCTGCACACACAGGTGCTTGAGATAACAGCAGCAGAGGACCAGGTCACCGGCGTGATGCTGGCGGATGGTAGCCATCTGGAAGCCGGCATGGTGATACTGGCCACCGGCGGGGTATCCTACCCCGTCACAGGCTCCCGGGGCGAAGGCCACCGGATGGCCCGGAACCTGGGCCACGGGGTGGGCGAGCTCCTCCCCGCCCTGGTGGGGCTTGAAGCTGAGGACGGCTGGATCCCCGCCTTAAAAGGCCTGAGCCTGAAGAATGCCGCGCTTCACGCCGCGGCAGGCGGCAAAACCAGGTTTTCAGAGCAGGGAGAACTGTTGTTCACCCACACTGGCATCTCAGGCCCGCTGGCGCTGTCCTTAAGCAGCCAGCTGGCCGGGACCAACTGGCAGGCAATGGAGGTATGGATTGACCTGAAGCCCGCCCTAGGCCGGGACACCCTGTTGAACCGCTTAAGCCGTGACATCAGGGAAAAAGGCCGCAAGCAGCTCTCTTCCCTCCTGCCGGAATACCTGCCCGCCAGCCTGGCCAAAGCTTTCCCCCAGATCGCGGGGCTTGACGGCACCAAGCAGCTGAGCCAATTGACAGGCAGTGAGCGGGGGCAGGTGGCGGACACTTTAAAGCGTCTGCCGCTCCACCTCACCGGCCCCGGCCCCCTGGCAGAGGCGGTGGTCACCCGGGGCGGCGTATCCGTCAGGGACATCAACCCCTCCACCATGGCCTCAAAGCGGGTTGAAGGGCTGTATTTCGCGGGGGAGATCATCGATGTGGACGCCCTCACCGGCGGCTTTAACCTGCAAATCGCCTTTTCCACCGGGGCCCTGGCTGGGGCCAGCGCCGCCGGGATGTTGAAAAAGAAACCTTAAATAAACCAGGAGATTTTATGCGCTATATCGTCATGGACTTGGAATGGAACCAACCCCTCTCAACCCGCAGCAGCCTCTACCGCCGCCTGGGCAGCCGGCTGATGTTTGAGGTGATTCAGATAGGGGCGGTGATGCTGGACGAAGGCCTCAGGATGATCGGCTCCTTCAACCAGTTCATCTCCCCCTCACAATACCGCACGCTGCATCCCCGCATCTCCCGCATCACCGGCATCCGGCAGGATGACCTGGAGGAAGCGCCGGAGTTTGCCGAGGGTTTCGCCCGCTTTGTAGCCTGGTGCGGGGAGGATTTCGTGCTCACCACCTGGGGCTGTGACGATATCTCCGTCCTCCACCAGAACATCGCCTTTTTTGTGAAGGGGCATCCCATTCCCCCGGTGTATGACCTGCAGCGCCTGTTTGGGGAGATCGCTGGCGACACCAAAAACCGCGCAGGCCTCAAAAGCGCCATGAAAACACTGGGCATCCAGCCCTCCTCTGAGCATCCCTTCCATTCAGCGGTGGATGACGCCTACTACACCGCCCTGGTGTTCCAGCGCTTCCCGGACCCCCAGGCTGTGCTGGGCCACCAGCAGAGCATCAGGAAAATTGGCCGGGTGCGCACCCGGGAGCATGAGAAGACCGACACCCTGCGCTTCACCTCTCTGGCCCAGGCGCTGATCAGCAGGCCAGCGCAGCAGCCCAACTGCCCCGTTTGCGGCAAGCGGGCCAATATCCCTGAGGGCTATGTGATGATGGCGCCGGACCGCAGCCGGGCGCTGGCCGACTGCCCGGACCATGGGCTGCTGTTTATCGACCTGATCCTGGAGGAGGATGACCAGAGCCGTGTCCAGGTGAAGCGCACAGCGCTGCTGTCGGATGAGCAAAGCCCCGCCTATATCAAGACCAAACACCTGCAATGGGCGAAAAAAGTAGCTGCTGCCCGGCAAAAGGAGATATCCGCATGAGAGTATTTTTGGACGGCATCCCCGGTGATTTCGCGCCGGGCGTCACCGTGGGCGAAGTGGTGCGCACGCTGATGCCTGACCAGGCTCCCCAGATCATGGCCTGTTTCCGGCAGGGGGATGTGCTGGAGCTGAACCACCCCGTGGAAACACCCGGGGAAATGATCAGCATCAATTACCTGCATGAGGAGGGCCGCAGGATTTATGAGCGCTCCCTCCGCTTCGTGCTGCTGCTGGCGGTGCAGCGCCGTTTCCCGGATTATAAACTGCGCAACGAGCACTCCATCGGCCAGGGTGTGTATATGGAGATGGAGGGGCACCGCCTCTCCGCGGCAGACGTGAGCGCCCTTGAAGGGCTGATGCACGACATCGTGCAGGAGGACCTGCCCCTGACCCTTGAGCGCTGGACCAAGCAGGACGCCATCGCCTACTTCAAGGCCCGGGGTGACCTGGACAAGGCCAACCTGCTCTCCTACCGCCCTTTTGACCATTTCAACATCTATACCGGCGGCGGAATCTCGGAGTATTTCTATGGCGCCATGCTGCCCTCAACCGGCTACACCAAGGTTTTTGCGCTGCACCACCACGCGCCGGGCCTGGTGCTGCTGCTGCCTGACCGGGAGAACCCCAGCCGGCCGGCCCCCTTTGTGAGCCTGCCCAAGCAGATGGCGATCTTCGCCCAGTCCAACTACTGGTGCAAGGTCCTGAACTGCTCCACCGCAGCCGGACTTAACGACCTGATCGCCCAGAACAAGCTGCGGGACTTTATTCGCGTGAACGAGGCGCTGCACAACCAGTCCCTGGCTGATATCGCCCTGGATGTGATCAACCGGGGGGCCCGGGTGATTTTCATCTCCGGCCCCTCCTCCAGCGGCAAAACCACCTTTGCCAATCGGCTTTCCATTCAGCTGAGGGTTTCCGGCCTTGAGCCCCGGCTCATCTCCCTGGATGACTTTTACCGCAACCGGGATGAGTTGCCCCTTGAGGCGGATGGAATGCCTGACCTGGAGGCGCTGGACGCGCTGGATGTCCCCCTGTTTAGACAAAGCATTTCCAGCCTTCTAAGCGGCCAGGAAACGCCCATGCCCCGCTTTGACTTTGGCGACCAGCGCCGCAAACCTGACCCGGTCATGATGCAGGTGAGCGCAAACCAGCCCCTCATCATCGAGGGCATCCACGCGCTCAACCCAGCCCTGCACGACGGCTTTGATCCCAGGATGATCTGCAAGATCTACATCAGCCAGCTCACCAGCCTCAACCTTGACTATCACAACCGCATCAGGACAACCGACGCCAGGCTTTTGCGGCGCATCGTCAGGGACTATCAGTTCCGCCATACGCCGCCGGAAACGACGTTGATCATGTGGGACAGCGTGAGGAGGGGCGAGGAAAAATGGGTCTTTCCCTTTCAGGAGCAGGCGGACATTATGTTCAACTCCGCCCTGCACTATGAGCTGCCCATTCTCAAAACCATCTCCTACAACATCCTCCAGCAGGTGTCCAAAAACACCCCCCACTATGTCAAATGCAGCCGCATTCTCAAAATCCTGAACTATTTTCTCCCGGTCTCCCCCGAGGTTTTCAACGAAATTCCGCCGCTTTCCATCCTGAGGGAGTTTATCGGCGGCAACACCCTGTACATGAAAGACAAAACCAGCCAGATGATGGCTGACTGGCCGGAGAACCTGGGATAACGGGTTTCAGGGCAACCAAAAAGGGCCGGCCGGCCCTTTTTGATTGGTGTCAGACGTTTCTGGTCCTCACCACCTGGATGTCCTTGTGCTGGGTGAGCTGCATCACCATGTCCGCATAGCTCAGCCCCGGTGGCAGGTGCAGGGTGTATAGGTTGGTGTATACGTTGCGCTCGGGCTCATCCGCTTTCTCAAAATGCTCGATGTGGAAGTCCACGTCAAGCACCTGGATGTGCTTCTGGTGCATGTAACCATTGATGAAGGGCAGGGCGGACGCCCGGTTGGTGAAGCGCACCTCCACCCGCTTCACGGTATTCACATGGATCACCTTTTGCAAAACCACCAGCACAATCATCACAAAACCAGCGATAATCAGCGCCAGCCAATAATACCCAAAGCCTATCATCAGCCCAAGGCAGCCCACATTCCAAAGCCCCGCCGCCGTGGTGAGGCCGGAGACCTTTTTCTGGGCCACAAAGATGGTGCCAGCGCCCAGAAAGCCGATGCCGCTGATAACCTGGGCGGACATCCGCCCCAGGGACAGGGTGACCTCACCGCTCATCCCGTCGTTAAACAGCTGCAGGGTAAGCAACCCTTCCAGGATGGCCACCACCGCGGCCCCCAGACACACCAGGCTGTGGGTGCGCATGCCGGCGGGCCGGTTCTTATACTCCCGGTCAATCCCCACCACCGTGCCCACCACCACCGCGGCGATCACCCGGATCAGCACCTCATGCCAGGTGATGGCCCTGGCTGTAATAAAAAAATTCATCCTTCTCCCCCATTCATCAGCATTCTATCACAATGAACAGACCCCTGCAGCAATCAGATTGCGCAGCCGGGGGTGGATCTCCCGGTTGGGGCCCGGCACGCCCTGCATCATGAACACCGCGGTCAGATCACTTTCTGGGTCAACCATCATCCAGGTGCCCTGGGCACCTGCCCAGCCATACTCCCCCACCCGGGTCAGGGCGCCGTTCATCTCAGGATGGGTCAGCACCCGCACCCCCAGGCCGTAGCCATAGCCCGGGCGCTCCGCCATGTAGCCAGCATGCACGGCCCCACCCAAGTGATTGCGGCGCATCAAGCCCACCGCTGCTTCGCTCACCAGCGGCTGGCCACGTTCATCAGTCCCGCCCCGCCTGAGCATCAGTGTAAAGCGCAGGTAGTCATCCGTTGTCATCACAAGGCCGCCGCCTCCGCTTTCAAGATTTGGAAAAGCCAGAAAATACTGGTCCATTCCCGGGTCCTGTCCGAAAGGCGGTTGGGAGGCATAGCTCCTGGCACAGCGGGAACGCGCAGCCACAGGCACCTCAAAAAAGCTGCAGGCCATGCCAAGGGGCTCAAAGAGCATCTCCCGCATACATTCGCCCAGGCTGGCACCGCAAAGGGTTTCAATCAAAACCCCCAGCACATCATGGGAAAAACCATAGCAAAACCGCGTCCCCGGCTCAAAGAGCAGAGGGTCTGCCGCGATGGCCTCCACCGCCTGAGCCATGGTGAACTCACAACCGCGGGCTCTTTGCACCTGGATCAGGCTTTCCCGGTCTGCGTTGTAGTCAAGCCCGGATGTCATGGTGAACAGGTGCAGGATGCGGATGGGCTGCTCCGCATCGCGGGTGTTGTTCCCTACTGCCACCCGCATCCTTGAAAAAGCCGGCAGATAATCCCCCAGGGGGTCAGTCATCAGAAATCGCCCCCTGTCATGCAGCATCATCGCGAGGGTACAGGTGATCGGCTTGGTCATGGAATATACGCGAAACAGCGTGTCCCCACTCACCCTCACCCCAGCCTCCCGGTCCGCGAAGCCGTTCATGTGCCGGTACACCGGGGTATCGCCCCGGCACACCGCCAGATCGGTCCCCACGGCGTGGGTCTTGAGCAAGGCATCCTGATAAGCACGCAACGCCTCAAAGGCCATCCAATCACCCCTTTCAGGGGATTATAGCACATTATCCCTCCCATGAAAGGGGCTCTTTTCAGGCGGATCAAGGCATGTTAAGATAGCCGCGGGAGGGTTGATTATGAAAGAAGCCTGGCTGGTTGTCAGCGCGTTCCTGCGCACCCCTTCGTTTGTGGCGATGGAAACCGCTTTTATGCAGGCGGCGGAAGGGGCCGGTGTCCGGCTTCGCCTGAGGACCAACGCCTCCTTTTTGCGGCAGGACAGCTTTGATGCTGCCCCGCCGGCTGCCCTGTTTTTTGATAAGGATGTGCGCCTGGCGCAGCTGATGGAGCAAAGGGGCCTGCGTCTTTTCAACCGCGCCCGGGCCATCGCCGCCTGCGATGACAAGACCGCCACCTTCCTGGCGCTGGAAAAAGTGAACATGCCCCAGCCCCGCACCATCCTGGGCCCGGTCACCTTCCCCGGGGTGGGATACGGCGACATGGGCTTTTTGGATGACATCGCCGATGAGCTAGGCCTGCCGCTGGTGATCAAGGAGGGCTACGGCTCCTTTGGCCGGCAGGTCTACCTGGCCAAAACCGCTGATGACATGCGGCGGATTCTCACCATGACCGCTGCCAGGCCGCTGCTGTTCCAGCGCTTCATTGCGGAGAGCGCCGGGGAGGACCTTCGCATCTATGTGGTGGGCGGCCAGGTCATCGCCGCCATCCGCCGGGTGAACCAGGCGGGAGATTTCCGGGCAAACCTCGAAAACGGCGGCAAAGCCTATGCCTGCATCCCCACGCCTGAGGAAGCCGCCCTGGCGATCGCCGCCTGCGAAACCGTGCATGCGGACTTTGCCGGGGTGGACATCCTGCGTTCACAGGATGGGCCCCTCATCTGCGAGATCAACTCAAACGCCCACTTCCTGGGGCTGCGGGCAGAAACCGGGGTCAACCCGGCGGAACACATCCTGCGCCTCATCCGGGACGCTTAGCATGCACATCTGGCTCATCTATGACCGGGACAATATCCCGCGCAACCAGTTCTTTATCAACCGCTGGCATGAAGCCGGACGGGAAAAGGGGCTTGAGGTCAGCGTGGTGACCCGCGAGGAGATCATCTTTGGCATCAGGGATTCCCGGCTCTCTCTTTCTGCCGCGTCCCAGCCCCTTTTGCCTGCGTGCGCTGTGGTGCGGACCAATGACCCCCTGCTCTCCAGGCAGTTGGAGGGGATGGGCATCCCGGTGTTCAACAACGCGGCCATAGCGCGTCTGTGCAATGACAAACGCCTCACCCACCAGATGGTTTCCGGGCTTTTCCCCATGCTGGACACGGTGTTTCTGCACCCGGGGGAAACCCGCTGCCCCCTCCCCTACCCAGTGGTGGTGAAGGCTGCCAGGAGCAATGGCGGCCGCCAGGTTCATCTGGCACAGAATGAGAATGCCTTCCGCCAGGCGCTTGCCAGCATAGCACCTGATGATGCCCTGGTTCAGCCCCTGTGTGATACCCTGGGGCGGGATGTGCGAGTGTACATGCTGGGGCAGGAGGTGGTGAGAACCATGATGCGGGTGTCGGAGAGCGATTTCCGCAGCAACCTGGGCCTGGGCGCTTCCACCCGCCCCTTTGACCCGGGCCAGGAGGCTCTGGACCTGGCCCGGCATGTTGCCCAAACCCTTGATGCCGGGCTAATCGGGGTGGACTTCCTGTTTCACCAGGGCAGGCTCCTGTTCAACGAGATTGAGGACGCTGTGGGCACCCGGATGCTCTATGCCCTGGGCGAGCGGGATATCGTCAGGGATTACCTGGCCTTCATCCTGAACAAACTTGGGAAATGACCACATTTTAACAAATTGTTAAGAACTTGATACAGTTTCCCGGATGCGCTATACTGTGTTACACAGCCTGAGGAGGATGACAGCGGATGGAGCTTGACCTGCACGGCAAAACCCTTCAGCAGGCCAGGGTGGCGGTCATGGCCGCTTTGAAGCGCGCCACCACCGCTGATTACCGGCTCAACATCATCCACGGCTACCGCGGCGGCAGCGCCATCCGGGACATGCTGCGGGAGGAGTTCGCCAGCCATCCCCGGGTGATCCGCCTGGAAAACAGCCCAAACCCAGGACAGACGGTATTTGTCCTCAGAGAGTACTAAGGAGTAAGCATGCGTCAACGCCCCGCCAGTCAGCCCCCCCGGCGCGCCCGCCGCAAGGAAAGGCGCATCGGCCTGTTGGTATTTTGTCTGGTCATTGTAGGTATCCTGCTCATCGTGTCTCCAACCGCCCCTGTCCAGCGGGCGCGGAACATCTCAAGCGATGGCAGGCTGATCAGCGATCATGAGGGGCTTCGAATCACCGAGATCATGTCCGACAACGTCTCGGCGCTGCCGGATGAGAACGGAAACTTCCCGGACTGGTTTGAAATTGAGAACCAATCCGGAAAAACCCTTAACCTGAAAGGCATCACCGCCTCCAACCGCCCTGACCGGGCGCGGTTCGTGTTCCCGGATGTCCTGATGGAGCCAGGTGAGCGCATCATCATCCACTGCGACAGCACCAACCAGAACGAACCCGGAAAGCCCTTCCATGCCAAGTTCAAGCTTTCCAGCATCGCCTGCTCAGTCTATCTGTTTGACATCGAGGGATTTGTGCTGGACAAGGTGGAGGACGTGCCCACCCTCAACGCCAATGAAACCTATGCCCTGCAGGAAGACGGCACCTTCCGGAAAAGTGAGATCTACACCCCCGGCTTCCCCAACACCCAGGCAGGCTTTGATGCCTATATGGGCCAATACTTTGTGGAGACCGGGGTGCTGGTGATCAACGAGCTCTCCCCCTCACCCCGCAGCGGGCTCAGGGATGAGGACGACGAGCTAAGCGACTGGATAGAGCTGAAAAACAATGGCGACACCCCCATCCCCCTGGGCGGGGTCTTTGCGCTGTCCGACAACGAGCAGCGTCCGGCCAAGTGGGTTTTCCCCGAGGGCGCTGTCATCCAGCCGGGCGGCTATTACCTGGTGTTCTGTTCGGGCAAGAACCGGGACAACCCCGGCGCCTACCCCCACACCAACTTTTCTCTGAGTGCTGAGGGCGAGACCGTCACCCTCTCCACCCGCCAGGGGCAGCTGATTGACCGGGTTAAGTATGAAAACGTGCCCATGGATCATAGTTTCGGCCGCAACGAGGAAACCGGTGCTTGGCAGATTTTCACCATCCAAACCCCCAAAGCCCCCAACAATGCCGCTGGTTTTTCCATGGCCGAAAGATTCATGCGCGCCATCAACCCTTATGGCGTCTACATCTCTGAGGTCATGAGCAGCAATGACAGCATCGTTCAGGCCACAGGCCAGCCTGTCAGCGACTGGGTGGAGGTGTACAACGCCACCCAGCAGGTGGTGGACATCAGCGGCTGGGGCCTGTCCGACAATGTGGGCTGGCCGCGCAAGTGGCAGTTTCCCCAGGGCACCAGCATCTGGCCCGGGGAATACAAAGTGATCATGATGGACAAGAGCCGGGTTCCCGGCTCAAACGCCGCCGTGCTCCACGCCAATCATGCCTTGAAGCGCGCGGGGGGCGAGGTGGTGACGCTGTCTGACAGCACCGGACGCGTGCTTGACCGCATGGTGCTGCCTGAAATCCCCACGGACATCTCCTATGGCCGCACCACCGGGCAGGACGGCCTTTTTTTCTTTTATGATGCTCCCACCCCCGGCACAGTCAACGGGCCCGGCTTCACAGGCTTTACCCAGGCGCCGGCCTTCTCCCATGCGGGGGGGCTGTACAAGCAGAACCTCTCGGTTTCCATCACCGTGCCTGAGGGCACCCATGTGCGCTACACCCTGGACGGGTCCATCCCCACCGTTTCAAAAGGCATGGATTATACTGGGCCCATCGAGGTGAACGATACCACGGTGCTACGCGCCCGCGCCTTTGCCCAGGGGCTGCAGCCCTCCACCACCATCACCGCCAACTATGTCATGAAGACCTATTTCTCCCTCCCCGTGGTCTGCCTCACCACAGACCCGGTTGAACTGTGGGACGGCACCACCGGTATGTATGCCACAGGCGATGGCATCAGCCTCCTCCAGTACGAAAAAATCCCCTTTTCAAACCCCACTCCGGTCTACCGCCTCCATGGCAAGGAGCACCGGGACGGCTACGCCGAGATGTTTGATTCCGATACCAACTCCGTGGTCTTCAGCCAGGGGGTCACCTTCGGGCTAATCGGGCAGTATTCTCTTGATATGCCGCAGAAGTCCTTCAAAGTACACTCCCGGGCCAAGTTCGGCAGCAAGTTTATCCAGGCCCCCCTGTTTGATGACAGGCCCTTTGACTTTTACAAATCCTTTGTCCTGCGTGTCAGCGGCAATGACGCCGTCTGGACCCGCATGGCCGATGGCGTCCAGTCCCGCCTGGTTGACCGGATTGACACCACCGTCATCCACCAGGCCTGGCACCCAGTCATCGTCTATCTCAACGGCCAGTACTGGGGCCAGTACAACATGCGCGAGCGCATCAGCCGATACTTTGTCGGCCAGCATGAGGGCATCCCCATGGAGCAGGTGGATGACATGACCATCATCGAGGGCAACTCCAAGGCCTATTGGGGCAGCAACGAGGAATACCGGGAGCTGCTGAAAACCGCGCGCACCCTCTCCCCCGGCTCCAAACCGGAGGACCTGCAGTACCTCCTTGACCGCATCGATGTGGACAACTATTTTGATTACATGATTTTTGAGGCCTTCTTCGCCAACACCGACACCGGCAACATCCGTTACTACAAGATCCCCGACAAAAAATGGCGCTGGATCCTCTATGATCTGGACTATGGCCTCTTCAACTCCCAGGCCAACGGCATCCGGAATATACTAAACCCCAAGGGCACAGGCGTTGGCAACCAGATTGACAACACCCTGATCCGCAAATTCCTGGAAAATGCTGAGATGAAGGACAAGTTCCTACGCCGCTTCGGCGAGATTTTCAAGCAGTTCACCACCCAGGTGATGCTGGACCAGATAGAGGAATGCTATCAATTGCTATTGCCTGAGATGAACATGCACTTTGAACGCTGGGCTTCGCTTAACCTCAAGAGCATCTCGTCCGATCAGCCCCAGACGGTGGACGGCTGCATGCGCTATTGGAACATCCGTGTTGACCGCCTGCGCAACGTGGCCAAAAAGCGCCCCACATATTGCTGGGATCAGGTCAAAGAATGGTTCAGCCTCTCCGATGCCCAAATGCAGTCCTACTTTGGCCCCAGGCCCCCGATTCCCGCGGATGCAGTCTAAGAACAACGCTTTCATTGAAAAGGAGCCGGCCAACCGGCTCCTTCAATAATACCGCTGGTATGCTTATTTGCCCAACGCCTTCTTGATGGCGCCGACGATGGCCATCAGCGCGCCGCCGCCCACGCCGCCGCCCAGAATGCTGGCGATGATGCTCTCAATGCTGAGGTTCCCGCCGTTTGCAGCACCGATGCCCAAGAGCCCAAGCAGCTGCCCGCCCAGACCACCGCCCAGAATCCCTGCGAGGCTGTTCCCCAGCGTCCCCAGGGACAGTTTGGGCGCCGCCTTGCCTGCAGCGTTGCCGCCCAGGGCGCCTGATACCAGCTGAATGATAATTTGAACAATACCTGTCATGATAGCCACCTTCTTTCCCAATGTGTCCGTTTGCCCGGCACAGGGGTATTATACCACCAGTCTCCCGTCTCTAACATAAAAACTCAAGGTTTCTTGGTAAAAGCGCCGCTGTTGAGGAAGACCTCCGCCCGGCGCAGCAGCTGGCGCACATCCATAAAGGACAGCTTTTTCATCGCCTGGTCATAGGGCAATAGCTCCGCCGCTACCACATCCCCGGTGTAAAAGCGCTGGGAGGAATCAAATCTGGCCAGAAAATAGTAGAAATGCTTCAGCATCCCCCGGCCCTGGGGATAGACCAGTTCCCCTTCAAACCCCGGTACGATCTCAGCCCGGATGCCGGTTTCCTCATAGATTTCGCGCAGCGCCGCCTCCTCATTGCTCTCACCGGCTTCCACATGCCCCTTGGGCAGCCCGGTGTTGCCGGAAAGCTCCGTCACCACGGCATACAGCCGCTGGCCATCCTTCTCGCAATACAGCACAGCGCCTGAGGAATACTCATGCGCGTAGCCCGCGTACAGCGCCTGTTTGGTCAGAATGCAGGAATGGAGCAGGATGCCCTGGCCGCTGTCCCGGCTTGACACCACCTCAAAAAGGTTTTGCCGATAAAAGCCCAGCGTCTCCTCCACCGTGTCCACCGTCAGGCTCTCCAGCTTCAGCGAGCAGAAAGTCTCCACCATCAGGCGCCTGCCCATGCCCCGCAGCCTGAACCGAGGGTCCACCGAGTGCACCAGCAGCCGGCCACGGCCCATCTTCTGCTCTTCAACTGCCATGATGGCAACCACCGTGCCCATCCGCACAAAGCCATAGACATGATATTGCCCCATGGAACGCCAGCCGCTGAGCATCCGGGCATACTGGCTCTGATCCAGGTGCCGGGTGCAGGGCGCCAGAAGCCCTGATACCCCCGGCATCTCCAGCTTGTTCTTCAGGCTCATGAACACGGTCTTTGGCCGCTGTTCAGCCCTTGTTACCTCAGTCCCCTGGAATGCCATTCCCTGTCTCCTTCTCTTGTCTGCTTTTGAAAGTGTATTGATCTGCCAACATCGTGCACTCATTTTACTATAATGAAGGCGCCTTCCCCTGTCAATCGCGCAGCGCCCTGTCCAGGCCGTGATTTAACAGGCTGTTCTTTTTTAAGAGCGGCGTTCATGGTATACTATGCGGTGAAATCTGGAGAAAGCAGGAGGACAGGTGTGCATCAGGAAGCGCTGAGAGAAAGCTGCAGGGTGCTGGCCCGGCTGAACACCACGGTGTTCCTGCTGGAGCGCGATGGAAGGTGTCTCTTCCCCCAGCAGCCGGAAGCCTTTATCCTGCCGGAAGGCCTGGTGGTTGATGCCTGCCAGGCGCAGAATGGCTACCTGTTCCTGCTCCTGCCCGGCTTGTCCGGCGAGGTGTTGGCGGTGAAGGATTCCCCAGGCGCGGCGGATTTCCTGCGCCTCACCGCTGCCATGATTCAGGCCATCAGCAAGTCCCATGGCGTTGACGCGGGGCTTAACAGCGCGCTCGCTCGCCTGCTCAGGGGCAACCTCACGCCGGCCGAGCAGGCAGCGCTTGTGCATCAGCACGGGTTTGAGCAGATGCTGCCCCGCTGCGTGATGCTGATCACGTTGGAAAAGACCGCGCCAGATGGCGCCCGGGAGATGCTTGATAGCGTCCTGCCCATCCAGGACAGTGACGCGCTGGTGAGCATCGACCAGCACACCGCCGCTCTCATCCGGGGGATGGACGGTGTGAGCGCTGAGGAAATGAGTGAATACGCCGCCGCACTCCAGGACACCCTGATGAATGAACTGGGCCAGCAGGCTCTGATCGGCCTTGGTGAGACGGTGCCCATGCTCTCAGCCCTTCCCCTCTCCTTTGACCAGGCGGGCATTGCCCTGCTCCTCAGCCGCGTCTATCCGCAGGAAGGCGGCGTATATGACTACCGGAGCCTGCTGCTGGAACGGTTTTTGATGCAAACACCCCATGAGACGGCAGAACGGTTCTATCCCCTGCTTTTCAACCCCGAAACCGCCAGGCTGCTCAATGAAGATATGCTAAAGACCATCACCATGTTCCTGGAGAAGAACCTGAACCTCTCCGATGCCTCAAGGGAGCTTTACATTCACCGCAACACCCTGGTCTACCGCCTGGACAAGGTGCAAAAGCAACTGGGCCTGGACCTGAGGAATTTTCATGATGCTATGACCTTTAAACTGCTTTACGATCTCAAAAAACGCGCCACCGCCCTGCCCGGCACCGGCCCGGAGACGCCGGGGAAAGGAACACCATGAGGAGAGACCGCCGCATTCCCTACCTTGCCCTCTTGCTGGCAGCCGCCCTGCTGCTGCCGGTTTTTGGCGCTTTATTCTTCTGGCAGACAGGGGCTGCCAGCACCGGGGAGGATACCATCACCATCTCCCGCAAGGAATATGAGCGGCTGAAGAAGTATGAGATGCTTGACGAGGTGAAAAACTACGTCGACACCTACTTTTATCAGAAGCCGGATGAGCAGAAGCTCATGGACGGCGCGATCCAGGGTTTGCTCTCCGGCCTGAACGACGCTTATTCCTTCTACTACCCGGAGGAAGCTTGGAACAAGATGCAGGAGGAGGATAAGGGCAAGTACGCCGGCATCGGCGTTCAGATGCTGGGAGACTATGAGACCGGCGCTGTCACCATCACCCGGGTATTCCGGGATACTCCGGCTGAGGCGGCGGGCCTCAAAAAGGGCGACGTGTTCATGTCGGTGGAGGATATCCAGGTCACCACCGCCACCATGCAGGACGCGGTCAACATCATGCGCGGCAAACCCGGCGAAAAGGTGCAAATTGAGGTAGTGCGCCAGGGGGAGGTCCTGCCTTTTGACCTGGTCAAGGCGGATATCGTCGTGAATCGGGTGGAATACAAGATGCTGGATGACAAGGTAGGCTACATCATCCTCTTTGAGTTCGCGGGCGGCAGCGCTGATGCCTTCACCAAGGCCTATACGGATCTGAAGTCCAAAGGGATGAAATCCCTGATCATGGACCTGAGGGACAATCCCGGGGGCTGGGTGGATGACGGCGTCAAAATCGCCGATCTGTTCCTGGACAAAACCCTGCTCTACTACGCTGAGGACCGGGACGGCAACCAGGAAAAGTTCTACACCACCAACGGCAAGGACGACATCCCCCTGATCATCCTGGTGAATGAAAACAGCGCCTCCTCCTCCGAAATTCTCACCGCCGCCATGAAGGACTATCACCGCGCGACCATTATCGGGGTCAAGACCTTTGGCAAGGGCATCATCCAGTTTGTCATCCCGCTGTCTGACAAAAAATCCGGCTTCCAGTTCACCTATGCCCAGTATTTTTCTCCGGATGGCAACAAGGTGCACAAGGAGGGCGTCACCCCGGATATCATTGTGGAGATGCCCGAGGAATCGAAAAACGCCTATTTCGAACTGGGCAGCATGGAGGACCCCCAGCTGGCCCGGGCCTACGACGAGGCGAAAAACACACTGCAGTAAGTGGGCATCAATAAAACATGTGGGGGAAGCGCTGATTTGAGAAGCGCTTCCCCCGCTGGATTTTCATGGTTATTCTGCCGGGTTACTGCTCGTCCGCGTCCTCATAATGCTGCGGGGCGCCCGCCACATTCTGGCGGATGGCGCGCAGGTCACCCAGCTGTGCGGAGATGGTGGCGTCCACATGGTCAAGCAGGCCACCCAGCTCGTGCTGGGTCTGGCTGCGCAGGGCCTGGGCATGCTGGTTGGCATTATCCAGCAGCTCCTGGGCCTGGGCCTCTGCCCGGGCAAGGACGGTGGTCTTGCTCACCAGGTCATCCGCCTGGGCCTTGGCATCCTCAATCATGTTTTGCGCCCGGGCCTGGGCGTCTGCCACCACGGCGTTTGACTCCTCCTCAGCCTTCGCGCGCAAGTCGGCATAGTAGCTGTCAGCGTTCTGCTTGGTGGTCTGGGCGTAGGTGTTGGCTTCGGTCACCATGCCCTGAGCCTGGTTCTGCGCGTCCTTCATGGACTGATCCGCCTTGTGCTGGGCGTCCATGATGATGTGCTCCTCGTTGTCCACGATCTTCTGCGCCGCGTCCAGTTGCGGGTCGTAGGCGGAGATGATGCGTTTCACCAGATCAATCGCCGCGTTCTGATTGACCATCGCTGTATCCGTCAGGGGGAGTTTCTTCGCGTTCTTGATCAGCAGCATCAACTCGTCCGCCAGGGCAAACACTTCAGTTCTTGCCATTGTATGTTCCTCCTTTAATGATTGGACTTATCTTCGTTGTGATAGTGCGCCAACACCCCATTGACAGCTTTTTCGGGCACAAAGGGGCTGATATTGCCGTTGAACCGGGCGATCTGCCGCACCAGGGATGAGGATACGCCGCCCAGGCCATTTGCCGCGGGCAGGAAAAGCGTCTCCAGCCCCGGATGCATGGCGGCGTTGGCCCAGGCCATGGCCATCTCGCCGTCCAGATCATGGCCGCCGCGCACGCCGCGGATGATGATGCGGGTATCCAGCTCCCGCGCCAGATCCACCAGCAAGCCTGAAAAACTCACCACCCGGACATTGGACAACCCCTCACAGGCTGATTTTACCATATCCAGCCGTTCATTCAAGGGGAAATCCCCGGTCTTCTCCGGGTTGATGAGGATAGCGATTGTCAGTATATCACAGATGGAGGCCGCCCGCCTGATCAAATCCAGGTGTCCCAGGGTAATGGGGTCAAAACTGCCGGGGAAAATGGCGTTCATGCCCTGTCCTCCTCCATTGTTAAGGTGATAAGGGTGATGGCGCTTTCGCCGTATCGGCGGCTGCGCAGCGTGTCAAAGCCCGCAGGCAAGCTGATCTCCTCCCGGCTGCCGTGTTCAACCACCGCCTGGCCGCCGGGATTCAGAGTGCCCTGAGCCAGGATCTCAAGGAGCACCGGTGCCAGGTCCATGCCGTAGGGAGGGTCTAGGAAGATCAAGTCAAAGCGCTCGCCCTGGCCTCCCAGTTTGTGCAGGGCCTGGCACCAATCCAGCTGCAGGAAAGTGCACCTGTCTTGAGCGCTTAATAGCGCTGCGTTTCTGCGCACCACCGCCATGGCGCCCGGGGCTGTATCGCAGAAGGTGACAGCCGCAGCGCCCCGGCTCAGCGCCTCAAAACCCAGCGCACCGCTGCCGGCAAACAGATCCAGCACCCCTGCATTCCCGCTTGCCCCTTGCAGCATGTTAAACAGCGCTTCCCGCACCATGGCCCGGGTGGGGCGGGTATCCCGGCCCTCAGGCGCATAAAGCCTGCGGGAGCGGTATTCCCCGCCGGTGATGACCAGGTTCGCCTTCACAACAGCTGTTTAGGCTGGCGGACAGCCTGCTTCGCCCTGGCATCCTGCCGGCGCTTTCTGCGCTTGCCCAGGGCAATGCCGCCATGCACCATGGCCCTGAGGCGCTCGCCCCTGCGGTAGCCCAGCCCATAGGCCATGGGCGCCGCCATCACAAGCAGTGGGGAAAAGCGCTCCACCCACAGGATCCCCGCTGGATTGTCCGCCCCCACCAGGTTCACAAAGGGAAACACCATCAGCCGTACGATGAGCCTCAGCGCGTCCGCCAGCACAAAGGGCGTGTGCTGCTGATAGTATGCCAGCGCCAGGCCGATATCCGACCGCTTCAGATAAGGCTCCAGCCACCCGGGCAGAGCGCCCAGCGTGTAGACAGCGGGCCTGGCCATGGGGGCATAGATGAGGCAAAGCAGCACAAAGGGTGAAACACCAACCAGCGCTGTAAAAAACCCCTTGACCGGATGAAAGCAACGGTCCAGGTCCTTATCAGGGATCACCCTGCCCTCCTGCTGGCGGGTCAGGGCGATTTCGGCAAAGGCCGTATCCCCTTCCCCCGCCCTGGCGCCGTCCGAGAAAAAGAGCAACGCCAGCATCCCCAGCACCGCCAGGTTGATCAGCATGCGCAGCCAGGTGATCTCAAGGGCCATCATCTGCCCCAAAAAGAAAAACACAAAAACACTCATCAACAGATAGACCGCCACCCTGCCCCCCCGCCGGGTTGCCAGGGTGCTGGCCCATCTCCCTTTAAGATAGGGCTTATAGATCAGCTGGGCTGATTTTTTCTTGCCTGTCTTCTTCTGCATCCGCACCTTCATTCAGCATAGATCCGGGGCACCCGGCCGTTGATGGCCAGCAGCACCTCATAAGGAATGGTACCCAAAAGCTCCGCCAATTCATCCGCCAAGATCCGCTCATCCCCCTGATCGCCCAGCAGCACGGCGCTCTCCCCCACCCGGATGCGGTCTGCCCCGGTCACATCCACCATCACCTGGTCCATGCACAGCCGGCCGATGATGGGGCAGCGCCTGCCGCCCAGCAACACCTGGCCCCGGTTTGACAGAAGGCGGGAATAGCCGTCCCCATAACCCACGGCGATGGTGGCCAGGCGCATGGGCTCCCGCGCATGGAAAGTGACGCCATACCCCACCGCCTCGCCGGCGGCGACCTCCTTCACATGGGTGACCTCCGCCTCCCAGCGCATCACAGGCATCATCCGCTCGCTGTAGGCCACAGAGGGATAGCCATACAGCGCAATGCCTGCACGCACCATCCCAAACCGCGCGTCAGCCCGCGGCAGGGCGGAACTGGCGGCCGCATGGATCAGGATGCCAGGCGGCAGCAAGGGCAAAAAGGTCTGAAACCGGGCGAGCTGGCCATCGGTAAAGCGGGTGTCAGGGTTTCCGCCGTCGGCAAAGTGGGTGAAGGCACCTGTCAGCCTGATCCCCCTGGCGTGGGCAAGGGCATCCAGCAGGGCGCTGAGTTCCTCTGCCGTCTTCACCCCCACCCGGTTCATGCCGGTGTCAAGCTTGATATGCACCTGGGCCTCAAGCCCGGTGGCTTCCGCTGACTGCTGGGCCATCCGGATGTGGGAGGGGGTGAACACCGCCATGGTGAGCCCGCTCTTGACCGCAGCCCGAGTTCCCGCCTCATTCGCCGGCCCCAGAATCAGGATGGGCAGCCGGATGCCGGCCCCCCGCAGGGTCTCCCCCTCCTCAGCCAGGGCCACACCCAGCCAGTCCGCTCCCGCCTTTTCAGCCGTCCGGGCCACCGGCACCAGGCCGTGGCCATAGGCATCCGCCTTCACCACCGCCAGGAGCTTGGTGTCCCCGCCAATCATGCGGCGCAGCGCCCTCACATTGGCCGCATAAGCCCCCAGATCAACCCGGGCAAACGTGCGTCTGTACATCCCGCTTCCTCTTGCTGTTTCATTCAATATACCACCAAAACAGTATAACACAGGCCACATAAAACGCAATCTTGCCGTTTGCCAGCACCGCAAAAAGGGGTATACTGATCAGGGCGCAAGCCCAGGTCACTAAGAAAGGTGTGTTTTTTATTTTTTCGACCCTTGATTTCAAGCCCATCACCATTGCTGATAAAGACTGGATGACTGATTTGCTCCAGCAAGGCCACCGCGGCGCCCTGGAATACAACTTCACCTCCAACTTCATCTGGCGGGAGATCTACAGGCTCCGCGCGGCCAGGCTGGAGGATCAGCTGATCATCATGTCCGACCCTGATGACCCCACCTTCATTTTTCCCTCTGGCAAGAGCGACCCGGGCCCTGCTGTGCGGGCGCTGGCTGACTACACCGCACGCATGGGCAAGCCCCTTATCTTCAACACCGTCCTAAACCAGGACAGGGAGCGGCTGGAAGCGCTCTTCCCTGGCAAATTTGAATTTATCCCTGATCGCAACGACTTTGACTATATCTACAGCGCCGAAAGCCTCATCACCCTCAGGGGGAAAAAGCTCAGCAGCAAGCGCAACCATATCAACCGCTTCATGTCCTCTGAGCGGGACTGGGCCTATGAGCCGCTGACGCTTTCCAACCTGGCCGAAGCCCGGCAGATGAGCCAGGAGTGGTGCCGCCAGGCTGGCTGCTCGGACGACGCGGAGTTGCATGACGAATCCTGCGCGGTGGAGCAGGCCTTCAAGTATTATGAGCCCCTGGGCTTGGCCGGTGGCCTGCTGCGCGTGGGCGGCAAGGTGATCGCCTTCACCATGGGCGAACCCCTCAACGAGGATACCTACGTGGTGCACATTGAAAAGGCCTTTAATGACATCCAGGGCGCCTACCAGATGATCAACCAGCAGTTCGCCCAGGATGCTTTTGAGGGCTACCAGTACATCAACCGGGAAGATGACGCCGGGGACGAAGGGCTCCGCCGCGCCAAGCTCTCCTATGACCCGGCATTGATGGTGGAGAAATCCTCAGCCCAGCTCAAGGAGGCTCTGTAACATGATCCGCTTCGCCCGGGCCGGCGACCTGCCCGCCCTCTCAACCCTCTGGCAGGAGGCGTTTGAGGCGGAAGCCGGGGAGGCGGCATATTATTTCAAGCATCGCCACCACAACAGCAACATGCTGGTGGCGACGGCAGATGATGAGGTGGCCGGCATGCTCACCATGCTGCCCCTGGATCTCATCACCCAATCGCAGGTCATCAAGGCCCGCTATGTCTTTGCCGTTGCCACCTTCCAAAAGCATCGCGGCCAGGGCATCAGCACCCGGCTGCTGGATGCGGCGCATCAGCACATGCTTTCACAAGGCGTGGCGGCTTCGGTTCTGGTGCCGGCGTCGCCTTCGCTTTTTGATTTTTACCAGAGACGGGGCTATGAAGCCCGTTTTTATCTGGACAGCCTGAAACTGTTGCCGCGGAATATCAATTCAGCAGCAGATGCCGCCCTCACCCCCCTCAGCGCGCCGGACTACCTCCGCCTGCGGGGCGCCGCTTTTTCAGGCAGCGGGTTGTTTGCCCGCTGGGATATGGAGGCGCTGGCTTTCATGATCGCAAGCACCCGGGAGGATGGTGGAGGCGCCCTGCACATCCGCACAGCCCGGGGAGAGGGCTGCTGCCTGTATGAGCGCCTGGACGGTGGCGTGCGCATCACTGAATTGGCTCTTGTCGGCCTGCCCTGGCAGGACGCTGTCTCCATCCTCCATCAGCACCTGAACGCTCCTGTCTACACCCTGCGCATGCCCCAGGGCACCTTGCCAGATGCGGATGTGCTGCCCTTTGGCATGATTCACTGGTTTATTGACTCCCCCGCACTTCAGGGCGAAGCGCCCTATCTGTCCCTTGCCAAGGATTAGGGCGCAACACACCCCAAGGCTCAGGATAGCGTCAACATCAGCTTCTTCCCTCAGTATCAATAAAAGGGTCTGAATTCTGCGATTCAGACCCTTTTGGTGGTGCTTACTGGACTCGAACCAGTGACCCCATCGATGTGAACGATGTGCTCTACCAACTGAGCCAAAGCACCAGACACATCACATTTGATGCTGAATTAGAATAGCATGACAAGAAAAAAAGGTCAAGGGAAAAAATCTGAAGCTTGAATTCCTCTGTCTCTAACGGGAGTTGCAGGGTCAAAAAAGCAGACCCACGCTTTGTGCCCAGGTCTGCTGCTCGGACAGTTTGCTATCAATCAGTCATCATCGTCATCGTCGTCGTCATCATCGTCATCATCATCATCGTCATCGTCGTACCGGCCATCGTCATCGTCATCGTCGTCGTCATCATCGTCATCGTCATCATCATCGTCGTCATCATCATAATCATCATCGTACCGGTCATCGTCGTCCCAGTCATCATCATCGTCATCAAAGAAGTCGTCCCGGTCGTCATCCCAGTGATCGTCATCATCATACCAGTTATCGTCCCAGTCACTGATGATCACTTTAGCAGGGCCAGGAGCGTTGATGGGGAAGGCGGAGGACTCCATGAGCTTCGCGGTCTTGGTATCAAGGCCCATCACGCTGCCGTCCTGGGCATTGATCAGGATGCGGAAGCGGTTTTGCCCATTGTGAATCTCCACCAGATACATGTAGCCCTGGCTGGTTTTGCCGAACTCCACATCGGTTACCACGCCGCCGCCGACCTGGTTAATGGCCTGCTGGATGGCCTGCTCACGGCTGAGGACAGCCTCGGGCACCTGGCCTGCCTGGGGGTTGCCGCGCATCACATAGTGGGTGAGACGGCCGTTGTCCGTGTTAAGGCGGGCTTTGTAGAAGTGGCCGTCCTTTTCAAAGATCACCACGAAGTACAACTCATCTTCGCCTTTGGCCTCGACATAGGTTTTGCTGATGGCAGCGCCGGGGAAATTCTCCAGGATCCTCGCGTTAACAGCGGCTTCTTCCATGCCTACCTTCTTGCCACCCGCTTCGTTGGTGGATTTCATGTTCACGCGGATCACATACAGCGGAGACTTGTTGAGCACCACCATATACTCGTTGTCAGCGCGGTCTTTGAAGGTGAGTTCCAGTTTGTTTGCATCCTCGCCTGTGGAGGAGAGCTTGGCGCCTTCCGGCACATGCTTCGCGGCCTCGGTCACGGCTTCCTGGGGTGCCGCCAGGGCAGCAACGCTCGTCATCAGCATGGCCAGCGCCAGCACCAGAGACATGATCTTTCTCATCGTTCTTCTCCTTGTGTTTGATCGCTTGCTTCCAAGCCTTGATGACAGTGTAATCAGGCTTGTTGCGAAATGGAAGGTTTTTGGCCCTTTCCTAACAAACACCTTACACTTTGGCTGGATTGGCCAGCTTCCATCAACTTTTCTGCAGATGGAAAGGGCCGCGCTTTCCACGCGGCCCTGATTTGCATCCCTATGCCTTTGTCATCGAATCAGTCATCATCATCGCCGTCATCATCGTCATCGTCATCGTCATCGTCGTCATCGTCATCGTCATCGTCGTCATATGTCGGGCTTGGGGCCGGGGTTCGGATGGGTGCCGCTGTAGGCAGTGGCGGCGGGGCGGCATGGCCGGCTTGCCCCGGCGGCACCGGCCGGTCTGCGGGCCTTTGAACGGGGCGTTTGGACGCTGCCTGCTGCTCTGTAGCCGCCGGGCCTGTCCCGGTGTTTGCTTCAGCGGCGCTGCCCAGCACCTTGCCGGTTTTGGCATCAATGGTGTAGATATGCTCCTCCCCCTCCATAAAGAGGTTGACCAGGTAAAGCACACCCGCTCCGATGCGCTCCATCTGGATATCAGTGAGCACCGCATCCTCCATCCCACCCAAGGCCTTGTCCTTTGCCTCCTGAAAGGTGAGGATGCCTTCTGCCGGGCCCACAGGCCACATCACATCCACCATCAGCCCTCCGTCCTGGGCGTTATAGAAGCTGCGGTGCAGGCGGCTGGCCTCCCGCTGGGTGAACACCACCAGAAAGCTGTACAGCCCCTCCAGCTGGCGGGTGAAAATGCCATCGATGCCAGCGTCAGGGTATTCCTCAACGACCACACCCTTGATGTCAACGGGCGCCAAAGTCACCCGGTCCGCCCCCTTCTGGGCATAGGCCACCAGGGTGCGCTGCAGAAAGGCGGCATCCTCCCGGGCGATCAGCACCTCATAACTGTGCTGCCGGAATTCGTCAATGAAGCTGAACGCCAGCACATGCCCCCGGTCCTCCATGCCCTCGGGCAGGGCGGAGCCGGGCACAACAAGCGCTGCTGCCCGCCAACCCCGGCTGACATCATCAGCCCGGGCCCGGGCACTCCCCATGATCAGAAGCGCTGCCAATATCAGCAGCAGAGCGCGCTTCATGCTTTGCTCCCCTCCTTGTTCCCGCGGTCTCCCGGGAAATCCACCGTAAAGCAACTGCCTTTGTCAGGGGCGCTGTCCAGATGGATTTTCGCGCCGTAACGGTTGGTGATGCCCGCCACTATGGCAAGCCCCAGGCCAGTGCCGCCCTCCCGGCGGTCCCTGGCGGCATCCGCCCGGTAAAACTTCTCAAATATCCGGGGTTGATGCTCAGGCGCTATGCCCATGCCGTTATCCCGCACGGTGAGCCGCCTGCCCAAAAGCTCCACCCTGACCCAGCCCCCAGCCCTGCCATAGCGCACGGCATTTGACATGAGGTTTCTCAGCAGCTCCCGCATGTCCACCTCCTGGGCAAAAACACTCGCCTCCCCCTCCACCTGGATCTGGATATCCTTGCGGGCGGCCTGGGGCATGAGCGTGGAGGCCACCTGAAGCGCCACCTGGCGCAGGTTCACCAGGTCCTTCTCCTGGCTCTCCTCCCGCTCCTGACGCTCCAGCATCAGAATATCGTTGATCACATCCTGCATCCGTTGACACTCCGCCAGAATATAGCCCAGGTATTCCTGACGCTGGGCCAGGGGCATATCGGGCTCGTCATGAATCATCTCAGCAAAGCCCAGCACAGAGGTAAGCGGGCTTTTCAGCTCATGGGAGCTGTTGTCCACAAAGTCGCGCTGCATGTCCTGAGCCTTCCCGATCTGCTCCAGATCATAGCGCAGGCGGTCTATCAGGTAGGTGATGTGCTCCATCGCCGGGCGGATCTCCGGAAAATAGGCCTCCGGATCGATCTCGTCCCGCTGGGTGGTGCCCTCCAGCAGTGCCTGCACCTGCTCCAGCTGATGGACAATCCGGTGGGTGACCGGGTTTAACAGCCAGCGGGAGATGGCCACCATCACCCCCACCAGAAGCAGGGTGAGCGGCAGATACACGAACAGCACGTAGGAAATCTCCTGGATGGGCTTTTTCAGGTGCAGGATCAACCGGCCGCCCAGCAGCACCGCGGCGTTGATGGTGGGGTGGATCAGGCTGTCAGAAAAGGAGATTTCCTCCCCTACCTTGCCTGACAAGGCCGCCAGCACCTCCGGCCGCCTCACCATCGCCAGGCCGTCCTGCTCCCCGCCGCCGCTCTCCGCCAATACGATGCCCCCCGGCATCAAAAAGGTCACCTGCAGCGGGCTTCCCGCCTCTGAGATCCTGTCCGCCAGATCCTGAAGCGGGCTCCCGGCCTCGGTTGTCCAGGCGGAAGCGGTGTGCAGGATGGCCCGCAGGCTCCCCCGGTCACTGGCGATGTCATAGGACACCATCACTGCCACAAAGGCCAGCACCATCAGAACCGTCACCAGGTTGCCCGCCCAGTAGGCGCGCAGCAGGCGCTTTCTCATCCTTCGCCCTCCAGCAGCAGACGGTAGCCGCTGCCATGCACCGTTTCAATGTAGGTGGGGTGGAGCGCGTTATCCCCCAGCTTTTTCCGCAGCGCCCGGATGTGGTAGTCCACCGTACGGGTGGCGTCGGTGTCCGCCTGGTAGCCCCACACCTCCTGAAGCAGCTGGGCGCGGGTCACCAGTTTGTTGGCGTTTTTCGCCAGATACAGCAGCAGCTCAAACTCCTGCCCGGTGAGGCTCACCTCTTGGCCTTCAAGGGTCACATGACGCTGGTCAGGCTCAATCACCATGGGTCCCAGCGTCATCTTCTGCGCGGCTGGGCTCACCCTTCTAAGCGCGGTGTTGATGCGGGCTTTCAGCTCCCTGACGCTGAAGGGTTTGGTGATATAGTCCTCCGCCCCCAGGTCAAGCCCCTTCACCTTGTCAGTCTCCGTGGACCGGGCGGATAGGATAATCACAGGGATTCGGCGGGTTTTGATGTCATTCTTCCAATCCTTAAGGATTTGGTAGCCGTTTTTTCCCCTTAGCATCAGGTCAAGCAGCATCAGATCTGGCAGGCCCTTTTTCATGCCCCTTTCCAGCTCTGTGGCGTCGTTGTAATGCTGGCTCTCATGACCCATGGATGTAATCGCTTTTTGAATCAGGATGCTGATGGTTTCCTCATCTTCCACTGTCCAAATCATCGCCATTGCCCATCTCCTCCCATTCGGTTGTATTGTCGCCTGATCCACTGGTTTTTTACAAGGAACTCCATCATATTCTTACACGATTCTAACACCAAGCGCGGGATTAGGAAAGGTCAGCGCCTCTCTTGCATAAATCTTGTACCTTTGCTATGATGGATTCGCCGTATGTGATGTTGGGCCTCGTGCGATTCCATGGTGTGAATCCTGTCAGGTCCGGAAGGAAGCAGCAGTAAGCGCAAGTTGGGATGTGCTGCGGGTTTACCTGACATCCCATACGGTTTTTGATTATGAATCAACAGGCCTCAGCCTGTTAAAAAAACAATAGGTATTATGGAGGATCACAGCATGTGGAACATCCCTGAAGCACTGAGCATTGACCCGGAAATCAGGCAATCCATCGCTGATGAGTGCGAGCGCCAGGAAACCCACCTGGAACTCATTGCCAGCGAGAACTTCGTCAGCCCCGCGGTGCTGGCCGCCATGGGCAGCCCACTGAACAACAAATACGCCGAGGGCTACCCCGGCAGGCGGTACTACGGCGGCTGTGAATTTGTTGACGTGACCGAGAACATCGCCCGGGACAGGGCCTGCGCGCTGTATGGCGCGGACCATGCCAACGTGCAGCCCCATAGCGGCTCTCAGGCTAACATGGGCGTGTATTTCGCCTTCCTGCGGCCCGGTGATACCGTGCTTGGCATGAGTCTCAACCACGGCGGCCACCTCACCCATGGCAGCCCCGTCAACATCTCCGGCACTTACTTCAATTTTGAGTCCTACGGCCTTGACCCTGCAACGGAAACCATCGACTATGAAGCCATGGCCAAAAAGGCCCGCGAAGTCAAACCCAAGATGATCGTGGCCGGTGCCTCCGCCTATCCCCGGGTGATTGACTTCAAGCGCTTCCGCCAGGTTGCAGACGAGGTGGGTGCGCTGCTGATGGTGGACATGGCCCACATCGCGGGCCTGGTGGCGGCGGGCGTTCATCCCTCCCCCATCCCCTACGCGGATGTGGTGACCACCACCACCCACAAGACCCTGCGCGGCCCCCGGGGCGGCATGATCCTGTGCAAGGAACAGCACGCCAAGGCCATCGACAAAGCCATCTTCCCGGGCATCCAGGGCGGCCCGCTCATGCACATCATCGCCGCCAAGGCCGTGTGCTTCAAGGAAGCCATGGAGCCCGGGTTCAAAGCCTATCAGGAGCAGATCGTGAAAAACGCCAAGGCTCTGGAGAAGGCCTTCACCAGGCTGGGCGTTCCTATGGTTTCCGGCGGCACCGATAACCACCTGCTGCTGCTGGATTTTTCCGATATGGATGTGACCGGCAAAGAGGTGGAAACCCTGCTGGGCGAGGCCAACATCACCGTCAACAAAAACATGGTGCCCAAGGATCGCCGCAAGCCCAATGAGACCAGCGGCGTGCGCATCGGCACCTCCGCCCTCACCACCCGGGGCATGAAGGAAAAGGACATGGAGCTCATCGCTCAGCTCATCGCCCGCATCATCACGGAAAAAGAAGCCGCCATCCCGGCGGTCAAGGAAGAAGTGCTTAAGCTGACCAAGGCGCATCCGCTGTTTGATTGATAGTTAGGAAGACGATTTTTCGGGGGATTTCGTTAACGAAATCCCCCCAACCTCTTCAGCACCTCATTTTAGTCCCTTGGTCATCCCCGCTGTGCCAGGGCATCCGCCCAGCTGAGGGGGTATTTTTCTTTCATGAACCGGGCAAAGGCATCCTCTTTGTCCAGCAGGCCATGTTTGAGGATGGTGGCTTTTTCTTCCCGGCGCACCCAGGCCAGGGCTTTCTCGCTCATGTGTGGATAGCGGGTGATTTCCAACTGGCCAGTGCGTTCCTGTTCCAGCAGCGCTTCCAGGGCATCCGGGATATAAGCAGCACCTCTCACCGGCACCGGGGCGAGGCTGATCCATTCGTTGGGTTTTTTTGTGGTTTCATAATGCCCCGCTTCACAAGTATATAACCACGCGGGTTTTCCGCCATACAGAACACGAAGCGCATCAGGAAAATACTCCTCAAAATAAATTCCCTGCGGCTTCCCGTCTATCCAGTGGTAGCCATAAGTGTACTCAAAATGCCTGATGGCATACATCAGCGCCATGGGCAGCGATGTGGTCATATAAACCACCTTCTGGTTATCAAATAGCTGGCTGACCCGAGGCTCCAGGATGCTGATGCCTCCCTGGGGTGAACAATGATAATAAACCATGCTTCAAATCATAATACAAACCTGTTTTATGGACAAGCGCCCGATATGGTATAATGCCTGGGAGGTGATTGATTTGCAGGAAACCTGTGTGCTGGTAGACGGACACAGCTTGATGTACCGGGCTTTTCACGCGTTGCCGCCCATGGATGCGGACGGGGTGCCCACCAACGCGGTTCATGGCTTTTTGAGCATGCTGTTCAAGGCCTTTGAGGAACAGGCACCCCAGTATTGTGTGGTCTGTTTTGATTCCCACGGGCCCACCTTCCGGGATGAAATATATGACCAGTATAAAGCCACCCGCTCCCCCATGCCTGATGATTTACGGCCCCAGTTTGAGGTGATCCAGGAGATCCTCACCGCCATGGGCATTGGTGTGGTGGCGCTTCCAGGCTTTGAGGCAGATGACCTGATCGGGACGCTGTCAAGGCAGCTGAAGGAACGGGGCGTGCGCGCCCTTATCCTGACCGGGGACAAGGATGACCTGCAATTGGTGGACGATGGCATCTCCATGCTTTTCACCCGCAAGGGCATCTCTGAAACCGTGCTCTTTGACCCGGCCGGGGTCAAGGATTATTTCGGCGTCAGCCCCCAGCAGGTGGTGGACTGGAAGGGCCTGATGGGCGACAGCTCTGACAATATCCCGGGGGTGCCGGGTGTTGGCGAGAAGACCGCACTCAAGCTCCTGCAAGAGTATGGCAGCCTGGACAATACCCTGGAAAACGCGCCGAACATCAAGGGAAAGCTGGGCGAGAGGCTGGTCACCTATGCCGATCAGGCAAGGCTGAGCAGAAAGCTGGCCACCATCGACCAGCATGTGCCCATCACCCTCAGCCTCAAGGACGCCAGCCTTGACCGCCTGGGCAATGGCATCCCCACCATGCTCAAATACCAGCTCAGCGGCACCTCCGAACGCCTGCGTAGAATGGCCGGCGCCAAAGCGCTGGCAGCCCAAGCCACGCCCAAGGCGGAGACACCCTGGGAGATGGTGACGGATACCGCGGGGATTGAGGCCCTGTTTAAAAAAGCACCCAGGACAGCACCAGCGGTGTTTGCCACCCAGGAGGAGATATCCATCGCCTGGCCCGATGGCCCTGGCGTCCAGGTTCAGCTCGCCAGCGGCCAGCAGGACATGTTTGGCACATCCTCCGGCGGCCTCACAGCCTCGGAAACGCTTAAAACCCTGACGCCCCTCCTGAAAAACGGCGTCATTGCCCATAACGGCAAGGGGCTTTTCCACCAGATGCGCCTGGAGAACAGCCCTCCCCCGCCCCTCGTCTTTGACACCATGGTGGCCGGGTACCTCCACAACTCCCAGGAGCGCAGCTACGCGCTGCAGAACTTCGCCCAGCGCAACGCCCGGGGTGTGGTTGAATTGTATGAAAAACAGCGCCAGCAACTGAGCGATGAGGGCACTGAAAAGCTCTATCAGGATATTGAGCTGCCCCTGGTGCGGGTGCTGTATGACATGGAGACCGAGGGCTTCCAGGTGGACGGCCAAGTGCTCTCCGACCTGGGGGCGGATTTTTCCCAGCGTTCCGAGTCCCTGAGGGATGAGATCTACCAGCTCACAGGCGTTTCGGGCTTTAACCTCAACAGCCCCCAGCAGCTGGGCAAGGTGCTGTTTGAGACCCTGGGCCTGCCTGCCCAGCGCAAAACCAAGCTGGGCTACAGCACCGATGCCGCGGTGCTTGAGAGCATTGCGGAGTTGCACCCTGCCATTCCCCTGATTCTGGAATACCGCCAGGTGACCAAGCTCAACAGCACCTATATCGATTCCATGCTGCGCAAGATGGACGCCTCCGGCCGTATCCACACCACCTTTGACCAGACCGGCACCGCCACCGGGCGCATCTCCTCCATCGACCCTAACCTGCAAAACATCCCCATCCGCACGGACATGGGCCGGGACATCCGCCGCGCCTTTGTCGCCAAGCCTGGCTTTGTGCTGGTGGACGCGGACTATTCTCAGATTGAGCTGCGGATTCTGGCCCACATGTCAGGCGACGAGGCCATGTGCGATGCCTTCCTGAAGGATCAGGACATCCACCTGCGCACCGCGGCTGAGATCAACGGCGTACCGCTGGACGCGGTCACCCCGCGGATGCGCTCTGACGCCAAGGCGGTCAACTTCGGCATCGTCTATGGCATCAGCGACTTTGGCCTGGCCCGCAACATCAACACCACCCGGAAGCGCGCATCAGACTTCATCTCCCGCTACTTTGAGCGTTACCCCAAGGTGCACCAGTTCATGCAGGACGCAGTGAAGTTTGGCTATGAACACGGCTACATCGCCACGATGTTTGGCAGGCGCAGGCTGCTGCCTGAGCTGAAGAGCGGCAACGCCAACACCCGAAACTTCGGTGAGCGCGCCGCCATGAACACCCCCATCCAGGGCACCGCTGCCGACATCATCAAGGCCGCCATGGTACGTGTCCACGAGGCGCTTCAGGAGCATCAGCTGGGGGCGCGCCTCATCCTCCAGGTGCATGACGAGCTGATCATCGAAGCGCCTGAGCAAGAGGTGGAGCAGGTGATCAAGCTGCTCAAAGCCAGCATGGAGCAAGTGGCGCAGCTGAAAGTCCCCCTCAAATCCGACATCAAATCAGGAACCAGTTGGTATGATACAAAATAAGCCCTACCTCATCGGCCTCACCGGCGGCATCGCCTGCGGAAAATCCCATCTGGCAACCACACTCCGCTCACTGGGTGCGGTGGTGATTGACGCAGACGAGATTGCCCGCGCCCTCACCCTGCCAGGCGGCAGGGCACTGCCGGGCATCCGCGCGGCTTTCGGAGAAAAGGTGTTTGATGGGGAAGAACTGAACCGGCAGAAGCTCGCCAGCCTGGTGTTTTTTGATGAGGAGGCGCTGGCGCAGCTCAATGCCCTGACCCACCCTTTGATTTTTGATGAGATGGAGCGCCAGCTCAGGCAGAATCTTCACAAGCCAGCCCTGGTGTTTGATGTGCCCCTGCTTTTTGAGACCGGGCTTGAAAAGCGCTGTGACGAGGTCTGGTGTGTCTTTGCGCCCCGGGAGACACAGCTTGAACGCCTCCTCAACCGGGGGCACAGCGAAGAGGAAGCGCTGAAACGCATAGAAAGTCAGATGCCCACAGCGGAAAAGGCCAAGCTGTCTGACCATGTCATCTACACCACCGGCACCAAGCAGGAAAGCGCCGCCCGGGTGACTGCCCTGTGGCAGGACGTGTTAAGGAGGCTGAGCCTTGTCTGAATCCCCCTGGAGTGTCAACCGCAAAACCCAGCCCGGCGCTAAGCCCTTCACCCCGGAGGGCGCGCAGGTGAAGCATATCCCCCACCACAACCCGCCCAAGGCCGACCCCCGGCCTCAGGCGCGCAGGAAGCCACGGCGTCAGCGGCTCATCCAGAAGCCTCAGCCTCAGGAGGCTCCGCAGCAGGCCGGTCGGCAAAAACGATCGCAGGCGAAAAAGCCTCCAAAAGGGCGTTTCCCCGTGGCAGCGGGCGTGTTCTTTGGCATCCTGGCGGTGGTCCTGGCGGTTCTTGCCATCGCGCTCATTCAGCAAACCGGCAGACTCCATGCCCTGGAGGAGGAGCGGGAGGCTATCCGCCGCCAGCAGGAAAGCAAGGTGGAGAACCATCTCAGGCACCGGGACCAGTCCGGTTTCCAAGGGTTGATCAACTCCTATTCGGCTGAATACCAAATCAACCCCGCCTTTGTGGCGGCGGTGATCAAGTGTGAGAGCAATTTCCTGCCCCGCGCGGTCTCCTCAGCCGATGCCCGGGGCCTGATGCAGATCATGCCGGACACCGGCGTGTGGCTCTCCGGCCGCCTGGGCACGGCCAACTACAGCATCGACCGGCTTTTTGATCCCCAGCTGAACATCCAGTACGGGGCCTATTATCTGAGCTATCTGAGCAACCATTTCGGCGGCGAGCCTGTGATGGTGGCAGCTGCCTACCACGCGGGGCTCAATAACGTGAAGCTCTGGGCGCTCAAATATGCCCATGACAAAAAAACGCTCACCGTTGATGAGCTGCCCATGTCAAATACCCGGGATTATGTGAGGAAGGTGATGGACGCATATGCGATATATTTTGAACAGGACCAACTGGAAAAGGGCGCTGTGCCTGGCGTTGTGCCTGATGTTTCCCTGGCTTCAGGGCTTGGCCAATGGCAATCAGCAGAAGGATACCCTGATTCTGGGCATCGTCTCCACCACCACTGCGCGCTTCAACCCCCTGATGGCGGTGGAGCGGGAGTTTATGTCCCTGAACGCCCTGGTGTATGAGGGGCTGGTGGCCCTGGACGATGAATACCTGCCCCAGCCCGCCCTGGCTGAACGGTGGGAGCCCTCCGCTGATGGTGCCAGCTGGCAATTCAACCTGCGGGAAGGGGTCACCTTCCATGATGGCAGCCCGCTGACCGCGGCTGATGTGGTGGCCACCATCCAGGAGATCCTGCGCCTGGCCAATGATGAGACCAACGCCAACAAGGGGGTCTACTCATCCCTCAAGTATTTTGTGACGGAGGCCTCCGCCAGCGGGGATAACACCGTCATCATCAAAACCCCGCGGCGCAACTTCGGTTTTCTGTATGCGATGAATTTTCCCATCCTGCCCGCCGCCCAGGTGCAGGCGGATGTGCCGGCAGGCACCGGGCCCTATGTCGTGGAGCAGTTCCTGACCAAGGACTACCTCTGGCTCACCGCCAACTCCCGCTGGTGGAGTGCCGCGCCCAAAATCAAGGAAATCAACGTGATCTTCCACACCGCCAACCGGGAACTCATCTCCAGCTACGAGTACAACCGGGTGGACGCGGTGCTCACCCGGTCGCTGACCGCGGCCCAGTACCGCTCCGGCATCAACTCCTTGCACCTGAATTACCGCACCAAGCAGCTGGAGACCCTCCAGCTCAACCACCGCTCCTATGAGCTGAAGGACATCAAGGTGCGCCAGGCCATCCGCTTTGCGCTCAACCTGGATGCCATCGCCGAAAATGCCTATATGGGCATGGCCCAGCGCACAGACACCCCCCTGCCCAGAGGCACCTGGATGTACCGGGCGGAGGATGACGCGGTGCACTACAACCCCGAGGAGGCCAAGCGCCTGCTGGACGAGGCCGGATGGACCGACAGCAACAACGACGGCGTCCGGGACATGATGCGTGATGGCAAACTGGCCAATCTGTCCCTGCGCTTTTACGCCTATGAGGAGCAGGACAACAGCGCCCGGCTTGCAGCCGCGGGGTTGATCGTCTCTCAGCTGGCGGCAGTGGGCATCGAGGCGCGGCTCACCCCCATGTCCTTTAAGGAAGCGGTGGAAAAACTGGAAGCCGGGAGCTTTGACCTGTGCCTGGCCAGCTTCAACATGGACTTCACGCCGGACCCCGGCTTCATGCTCATCAGCGGCAACACCGGCAACTTCACACGCTATAAGAATACGGCCATGGACAAGCTCTTTGATGAGCTGCGCAAAACCATGAGCCGGGAACAATACCGGGAGAAGCTGGGCGCCATCCAGAGCCTCTTCCTCCAGGATATCCCCTTCATCAGCCTGTATTACAGAAACGGCGCCATCCTCACCCGGCGCATGTTCACCAGCGTCCGGGACGTCAGAGAGCCGGAAGTGCTGCGCGGCATTGAAAGCGCGTATTAGTTCTCAGGAGGAAAGCATGTCCTTTATCAGCGTCAAGCCCGGCACCCTGCTCAACCCCACGCCGGTGGTGATGGTATCCTGCGCAGGGGATGCTTTGCGCCCCAACATCATCACCGTGGCCTGGGCGGGCACGGTCAACTCCGATCCGCCCATGGTCTCGGTCTCCATCCGCCCGGAGCGCCATTCCCACGATATCATCCGGAACACGGAGGAGTTTGTGGTCAACCTGGTGAACAGGCCGCTGCTGAAGGCCTGTGACCTGTGCGGCGTGCGATCAGGGCGGGACCATGACAAGTTCGCTCTGTGCGGGCTCTCGCCGGTGCCGGTGGCGGGGCTGCTGCACGCCCCCGCCATCGCCCAGAGCCCGGCTTACCTGGCCTGCCAGGTGAAAGAAGTGCTGCCCCTCGGCTCCCACACCATGTTCATCGGGGAGATCATCAGCATGGGCATCGAGGAATCCCTGATGGATCAGGCGGGAAAAATCGACTTCCATAAAGCAGACCTCATCGCCTATTCCCATGGGGAGTATGTGGGGCTCACGGCGGCGGAGGGCTTCTTTGGCTTTTCCATCGCCCGGCCTGAGGTGATCAAGCGGCGGATGCGCAAATAATGCGAACTCTTGTTCTTGTTTCGCTGTCCAAACCCTTGTTACTGTCCGCCGCGTATGGTAAAATAAATGAGTGTTTGAGATGATGAGGGGCGGGACAAGATAGCAGATGAATGTAGGGGTCATTTCCTTGGGCTGTGTTAAAAACCGTGTGGATACGGAAGAAATGCTGTCTTTCCTTCAAGAAGACGGTTTTAGTTTTGTGACCGATCCTGCCCAGGCCGAGGTGCTGATCGTCAACACCTGCGGCTTTATCACCTCCGCCAAGGAGGAGTCCATCGACGCCATCCTGGAAATGGCCCAGCACAAGAAGACCGGCCGCTGCCAGGTGCTGTGCGTCACGGGCTGTCTGGCCCAGCGCTATGAAAAGGAGCTGCTGGCGGATATCCCGGAGATTGATGTCTTGACCGGAGTATCCCAATATCCGCAGCTGGCCGGGTTTATCCGCAGGGCGCTCCAGGGGGAAAAAGCCAGTGACACCACGCGGGATAACCATTTCAACGCCTGCGGCCGGGTGCTTACCACCCCCTCATATTCCGCCTATGTGCGCATTGCTGAGGGCTGTGACAACCGCTGTGCCTACTGCGCGATCCCGGGCATCCGGGGCGCGTTCCGCTCCCGGCCCATGGCGGATATCCTGGCGGAGATGCGGGGCCTGGCCAAAAGGGGTGCCCGGGAGCAGATTCTGATCGCCCAGGACACTTCACGCTATGGCCGGGACCTGAAAGGCGCCTCCCTGAGACAGCTGCTTGATCAGGCATCAAGCATCCCCGGCATCGACTGGCTCCGGGTGCTGTATTGCTATCCGGATGAGATTGATGAGGCGCTGATTGACCTGATGGCCTCCCGCCCCAACATCTGCAAATACCTGGATCTGCCCCTGCAGCATGCCGCCCCCCAGGTGCTGCGCGCCATGAACCGCCGCGGGGATATCCAAAGAACCCGGAAGCTTTTGGCATACGCCCGGGAGAAGGGCTTTGCCCTGCGCACCACGGTGATTGTGGGCTTCCCCGGCGAGAGCCAGGCGGATTTTGACCAGCTGACAGCCTTCATGCAGGCCGTGCGCTTTGACCGGCTGGGCGCTTTTGCCTTCTCCCCCGAGGAGGATACCCCGGCTGAAAAGATGCCGCATCAGGTGCCTGAGGGCACAAAGGCCAACAGGCTTGAGGCGGTGATGCAGCTACAGGCAGGCATCAGCCTTGAGCGAAACCGCCTGCGCGTGGGGAACCTTGAGCGGCTTCTGGTCACCGGCCGGGAAGGCGGCCGCTACACCGCCCGCTCCCAGTGGGAGGCACCGGACAGTGACGGCATCATCCGGCTTGACAGTGAAGATCCCTTGCGCCCCGGCGATATGGTGATGGCCCGCATCACCCAGGCCGATACCTACGACCTGGAAGCCCAGGCAAGCAAAGAATGAGGTAACACGCATGAATCTGCCCAATAAACTGACCCTCCTGCGGGTAGCGATCATCCCGCTGTGCCTGCTATTGACGATGAGCGACCTGAACGTGCTGGCGGCGATCCTTTTTATCACCGCCTGCCTGACCGACTTTTTTGACGGCTACATCGCCAGGAAGCAGGGCATTGTCACCAACTTCGGCAAGTTCGCGGATCCGGTGGCAGACAAGATCCTGGTGCTCACCATGATGGTGGCATTGCTGGCCCGGGGGGATTATTACTGGTGGGCCGTCTGCATCGTGGTGATCCGGGAGCTGGCGGTGGATGGCCTGCGCCTGGTGGCGGTGAACCAGTGCATCGTGATTCCCGCGGGCAACCTGGGGAAAATCAAGACCAACATCCAATTCCTCAGCATCCTGACCGCCCTTTTAGGGGCAGCCCAGTGGCTGACGCTGACGCTGGCGGTTTTAATGGCCCTGTTCACGCTGATCAGCGGCATCCAGTATTTTATCAGCGGCAAAGACCTGTTCCGACAGGATATCATCAAGCAAAGCGCGCACAAATAAGGCGCTGAAAGGAAGACACAATGGCAGCAAAAGAGACCAAGGCCCAGGCAGCGGCAGCCCAGGCCCAGCAGAACGAGAAGACCCAGGCGCTGGACCGCGCCCTGGCAGCGCTTGACAAGCAGTTTGGCCGGGGCACGGTGATGAAGCTGGGCAGCCAGCCCAAGCTGCAAGTGGACGTGATCCCCACGGGCTCCCTGGAGCTGGACAGCGCCCTGGGCGTGGGCGGCATCCCCCGGGGGCGCATCATCGAGGTGTATGGCCCGGAATCCTCCGGCAAGACCACCGTGGCCCTGCACATCATCGCTGAAGCCCAGAAGATGGGCGGCCTGGCCGCCTTCATCGACGCAGAGCACGCCCTGGACCCCAGCTATGCCAGGCGCCTGGGGGTGAACATCGATGAGCTCTATGTGAGCCAGCCCTCAACGGGTGAGGACGCGCTGGAGATCGCCGAGGCGCTGGTGCGCTCCGGCGCCATTGACATCGTGGTGGTGGACTCGGTGGCCGCCCTGGTCCCCCGGGCTGAGATTGACGGTGAGATGGGCGACACCTTTGTGGGCCTCCAGGCCCGCATGATGAGCCAGGCCATGCGCAAGCTGGCAGGCGTGGTGAGCAAGACCAACTCCGTCGCCCTCTTTATCAACCAGCTGCGGGAGAAGGTGGGTGTCATGTATGGCAACCCCGAGGTCACCCCAGGGGGCAGGGCGCTGAAGTTCTATTCCTCCGTGCGGCTTGATGTGCGCCGGGGCGAGCAGCTGAAAAACGGCACCGAGGTAATCGGCAACCGCACCAAGGTGAAGGTGGTGAAGAACAAGGTGGCGCCGCCCTTCAGGGTCTGCGAGTTTGACCTGCTCTATGGGCTTGGCATCAGCAAGGAGTCCTCGCTCCTTGACATGGCGGTGGAGCGTGAGCTGGTGCAGAAGTCCGGCGCCTGGTTCTCCTACAAGGACGCCCGCATCGCCCAGGGCCGCGAAAACGCCCGCAAATTCCTGGTGGAAAACCCGGAAATCGCCAGGGAGATCGAGCAGGCTATCCGGGAAAGCCTCAACCTGAACGTCCACACTGAGGGCGAGGAAGAGGGCAACACCAGCACTGAGGACTAATATCCGTCATCACCCCAGGAGGGCAGCCATCCGGCCGCCCTCCTGCTTTTTTTACCATGTTCAATCGCCAGGTCACCGGCAAGCCAGTGACTTGGCTCATTTGCCTGGCACTAGTTTTCCAGCGTCTCTCCCGTCAGGCGTTCCCAAGCCTTGCGCATGGCTTTCTGGTTGGAAAGGCCGTAGTTAGGATCATTGCGGGTGACCTCATCCAGATCCCTCAGGAAATGCACGCACAGGTGCCCGTCAAAGCCGTTGTCCTTGATGTTGCCGGAAAGGTGGGGCTTGTTGTGCATGCTGGCCATGGTCCAGCGGCCATCAGGCAGCCTGACATAAACGATGTTGATGTTCCAGGAGGCAGGGCCAAAGGCCTTGTTCATCAACTGGGTGTCCCTCAAGGTCAGCGGCTCCGAATCCGCGTGGGAGCCGCGGGAATAAACCCGCAGGGTGAAATTGATGCGGCTGGCCGGGTGGTAAACCTCCAGGCGCTGGCCTGTGGACACTTTTGGCTTGATATCATTGTACCAGTGCAGCAGTTTCACCTGTCCGCCCGAGGGCCCGTTGCCAATGGCTCCACTGGTGTCAACGGCACCTGGATCAGCACTGCCGGTATCGCCAGCGCTATCAGCCCTCTTGGCAGAACCGCTTTGCAGGACGCTGGCTGATCGGCTGCCCAAAACCCCGTCCTCTATCAAGCCGTTCAAGGATTGGAAACGCTGGAACGCGGCCCGGGTGGCCTGATCAAAGTTTCCGTTCACAGGGCTGTCATAACCAAGCGCCTTCAGCTTCTCCTGCATCAGCCGCACATCATCCCCCTTATCCCCGGCACGCAGAACGCGCGGAAAATCGGCAGCAGGGGCATTTGAGGGGTCTGGTGCAGGCGTCACCTCCGGCGTGGCAGGGGCAGCTGGCGCGCCATAGCGCAGGAAGGAGTTCATCACCCAGCCCATGCCGCCCTCAAACATCACCTGGCTCCAGCTGGCGCCGGAACTGAGCACGATCAAGTCCCCGCCATGGGGAATGGTGCCGATGATGTTGTTGCCGGTGCGCGCCTGGGCACGCAGGTTGAGGGAGCCGCCATTGGGGGTGAAGGCCGTGGCACGGGCGGCATGGCTGCCCGCTGTTGGCGCGGGGGTCACCGCGGGTGCCTGTGTCTGGATGGGGGCGGCGGTGGGCACGCTGCCCGCCGGCTTAAGGAATGAGGACTGCACAAAGCCCACCCGGCCATCGGTCTCCACCTGGGTCCATTGTCCGCTGGTGCCAAGGATATTCACAATGGTGCCATAGGGAATCTGATAGAAGGTGTTCTGCCCTCGGCTGGCTGTGCGCCTGAGGTTCAGGCTGCCCCGATTGGCGGTGATCACCTGGGCGGTGCCGGAGGAGGGCCGCTCCGTTTCTGGCGCCTGGGGCGCAGGGGTCACAAGGGGCGGGGCCGTGACCACAGGTGCCACTGGCACGCTGCCAGGGCGCAGAAAATCCTGCTGCACATAGCCTACGCGGCCCTGGGCTTCAACCCGCACCCATTGACCGGAAAGGCCCAGCACCCGCACCACCTCGCCATAGGGAATCTGATAGAAGGTGTTCTGACCCCGGCTGGCTGTGCGCCTGAGGTTCAGGCTGCCCTGATTGGGGGTGTAGACCGTGGCGCTGTCATAGGAGGCAGCGGCCTCGGGCTGGGGTGCCGCAGGCTGAGGGCTGACCGGCTGGTCGCTTCCCTGCTGCCCAGGCTTGAACTGGGGCGCCAGGCTATACAGCGCCGTCAGCGTCCTGTCCCCTGCCAGGCCGTCCTGACGAAGCCGCATCCGGGCTTGAAACAACTGCACGGCGTTGGTGGTCTGCTCGCCATATTTGCCGTCATCGTTGAGCGGATAACCCAGAAAGGAAAGGGCCCGCTGCATCTGGCGCACATCTTCCCCCTGGTCGCCGGGTCTGATGGTCTGAAAGTTCACCGCATAGGCGGGCATGAGCCCGGCCATCAGGGTGACCACCAGTACCAGACCCAGAAAACTCCTGACGGAAAATGCGCGTTTCATCATGACACCTGCCTTTAATGCTTGATGAGCACACAATACCATATTGTTTCTTATTTGTAAATAGATATTACATAATTGTTACAAATCTGTTTAATTCCGCCTTGAAATCTGTGTGAGCGCATCGGACAGGGCGATGAATTCATGGAGACTCAGCCGTTCTCCCCGGACGGTGGCCGGCAAGCCCAGGCTGGTCACCATGTGAGCCGCCGCCTCCCGGCTGAGGGAGAAGGCAGGCATCAGGTTGTTCACCAGGGTTTTTCGGCGCATGGCAAAGGCGACATTCAGCAAACGGAAAAACATCTCCTCATCCCGGGGCCGTGGGCTCCTCTCCCTGTGATATGGCAAGGTGATAAAAACGCTGTCCACCTTGGGCGGCGGGGTGAACATCCGGGCGGGGACATGGACCGCGGCGCGGACCTCACCCCGGTAGGCCGCCAGCACCGCCAGCGGGCCATAGTCCGAACTGCCGGCCTTTGCCGTCAGCCGCTGCGCCGCCTCCAGCTGCACCATGACGCTGATGGAGCGGATGGGTAAACCCGTCTTCAGCAGCAAGGTCAGGATGGGGGTGGTCAGATAATAGGGAAGGTTGGCCACCACATGAAAGGGGGTGGCCGCCCCCATCAGCGCTGCCAGGTCCAGGTCCATAATGTCCCCCTGGACGATGGACACCTGGGGCATATCCGCAAAGCGCTCATGGAGGATTGGGATCAGCCGCTCATCAATTTCCACCGCGGTCACATGCTGCACGCGCCCAGCCAGGGCCTGGGTCAAATCCCCCCGGCCAGCGCCGATTTCAAGCACCCGGTCCTCCGGGCCCACGGCACTGGCGTCCACCAGCCGCCTTAGCAGTGCCTGATCAAACAGGAAGTTCTGGCCCAGGGAGATTTTATACTCAAACCGGGGCATATCCCCCCTCAAAGCGCCCGGCACCTTTCAAACAACGCCCTGGCGTCAGGCGCGCTAAAGGCCGCGGTGCCCATCACCAGGCGGGTGGCACCGGCCTGGGCCACCATCTGGCAGTTGCCTTCCCCCACACCGCCATCAACGCTCAGGAGGCCCGTGAAGCCCGCTTGGCGCAGCTGGCCCAGCTTCCCCAGCAACTCCGGCATCAGCTTCTGCCCGCCAAAGCCTGGCTCCACCGTCATCAATAAAACCAGGTCACAATAGGGAAGGTAGGAAAGCACCTCCTCCACCCGGGTGGCAGGCTTGATGGAGATGCCCGGCTTTTTCCCAAGGTTTCTGATGCGCTCAAGCAGACCCGGCACATCCTCCTCAACCTCGCTGTGCACGGTGATCTCATCCGCCCCGGCCTTTGCAAAGGCATCAATATACTGCCCCGGGTTTGAGATCATCAGGTGCACATCCCGGGTGACCTCCGGGAAGTCCCGGCTCAGGGCCGCCACCATCCCGGGGCCAAAGGACAGGTTGGGCACAAAATGCCCGTCCATGATGTCCAGATGCAGCACATCTGCCCCGGCAGCCACCAGCCGCTTCACATCCCGGTGGACATACAGCGGATCCGCCGCCAACACCGATGGTGCAATTTCAATCATATCGTTCCCTCCAATTATCCTGCGCCTGCGATAACAGCTGGCGGTATCGTTCAAGCCTGCCCGTGTCAATCTTCCCTTCCCTGGCAGCCTGATCCACGGCACACCCCGGCTCCCGGTCATGCAGGCAGGGAGCAAAGCGGCACTGATGGGCAAAATGCGCAAAGTCGGGATAGTCCTGCCTCAAGTCCTCAGGGGGCATCTCCTCGGGAAGATCAAGCAGGCTAAAGCCCGGAGTATCCAGCACCTGCAGGCCCTTTTTCTCAATCAGGCTGATGTGCCGGGTGGTTTGCCTGCCGCGCCTGATGCGCTGGCTGATCTCGCCGGTCTCCAGGTCTTCCCCGGTGAGGGCGGCGATCAGCGTGCTTTTGCCAACGCCTGATTGCCCGGCAAAGCAGGTGATATGCCCCGCCATGGCGCGGCGCAGCCCCTCCAGCCCGTCCCCGGTCTGGGCGCTGAGCGCAAGCGTCTTCACCCCTGCCCCGCGGTAGGCTTGTTCAATCTCTCCGGGCATATCCGGGTCCAGATCCGCCTTGTTCACCGCCAGCACCGGCTCAATCCGCTGGTGGAAAGAGAAGACCAATAGCTTATCCACCAGCAGCAAATCTGGCACCGGCTCCGGCGCGAGGGTGATGACCAGTTGGGTGATGTTGGCCACCGGCGGCCTGAGGCAATAGGACCTCCGGGGATGGATCTCCTCAATCCAGCCGTGCTCCTCCCCCCTGCCGGGGGTGAAATCCACATTGTCGCCCACCAGTGGCGTGATGTTCGCCCGGCGGAACTTGTTCTTGGCCCGCAGCACAAAGCCTTGTCCGGCCTCGTCCCGCACCGTATACAGGCCGCCCCGGCCCTGGATGATCCTGCCCTTCTCCATCTCAGCTGCCACCGGCGGTGGGGGTGGGGCTGGCTTCGGGCAGCACATAGAGCACCAAATCCACCGAGGTGCCTGTCATCACCAGCTCTCCTGCCTGGGGATACTGGGAGGCTACCCGGCCTTGCTGGGCGGGGTCACTCATTTCCACCGTGCTCAGCCCGCCTGTTGGCAGGCCGGCTTTTGCCAGCATCGCCACCGCGTCCTGCTGCCTGAGGCCTGTGAGCAGCGGCACAGTCACCTCGCCCCCTGACACCACCACCTGCACAATGGCTCCCGCGTCCATCTCGGTTCCCGCCTCCGGGTACTGCTCCAACACTGTTCCCATGGGGCTCGGGTCCATGACGGTGGAGGTTACCATCATCCGCAGGCCAATCCGTTCCAGCTTCTTTTGCGCGCTGGCCTGGAGGATGCCCGTCACCTGGGTCACCGGCTTTCTGATGGGGCCAGAGGACACTGTGAGCAAAATGGTGTCCCCCCGCTGCATGGCAAAACCCAGGTCGTGGGATTGGGTGATGACCATGCCCACCGGCTCATTGCTGCTGATGCGCTCTATGCGGGGGCTAAGCCCCGCCCGCTCCGCCATGCGGATGGCGGTTTCCTCGGTTTCAGCGATGAGCAGCGGCGCCCGGGTGGCATTCACAATATCCCGGTAAATCACAATCCCTCCCACCCCGATGCCCACGATGATCGCGAGGCTCAGCAGGAGGATCAGGATCTTTTCCCTTAGCCTTGAGTGGAAACTGCCCCGGCGTTTGCCCTGCTGCCGCTGCTGGACAGGGAAGACCGGGGTGTCCTGGGTGGGTTCCTTTTCGGCCAGAAGGGCGGCGTGCAGCGCCTGGGCCATGAACATGGCGGAGACATAGCGCTGCTTGGGGTCCTTCTCCATGGCTTTGGCCACCACGTTTTCCAGGGCCTGGGAGACGGCGGGGTTCAGCTCCCGGATGGGCTTGGCCGCCACCTGCACATGCTGGATCGCGATGGCAACCGGCGTCTCCCCTTCAAAGGGCACGGTGCCGGTCAGCATCTCATACAGCACCACGCCCACGGAATACAGGTCTGAGGACACCGTTGCGGTCTCCCCTCTTGCCTGTTCAGGGGAGAAGTAGTGCACCGAGCCCATGATGGAGGGCTTGCCATCGGCATCCTGCATGGTGTTGGCCCCCACCATGCGCGCGATGCCAAAGTCACTCACCTTGATATAGCCCTGGCGGTCCACCAGGATGTTCTGGGGCTTGATATCCCGGTGGATGATGCCCGCCTCATGGGCATGCCTGAGCGCGGAGAGGATGCGGATGGCGATCTGCACCGCCGTGGCCTGGGGCAGCCGGCCATGGTCGGTGATGATCTCCTTGAGTGTTTTGCCGTCCACAAACTCAAACACCAGGTAGGGTGCCTTGGGGTCATCGCCGATGTCAAGGAGATTCACGATGTTGTGGTGGGACATGCGGCTGGCAGCGGTGGCCTCCCGCCTGAAGCGGTCCAGAAACTCCGGGTTTTTGTGGAATTCCTGGCGCAGGAACTTCACCGCCACCCGGTGCCCGGTGCGCAGGTCAAGGGCCCGGTAGACGCTGGCCATGCCGCCTTCGCCGATCAGCTCCTCCAGCCGGTAGCGGTCCATCAGCACGGTACCGGTCACTTGGGCACCTCAAGCAGGAGCATGGTGATGTTATCCCGCCCGCCGCCCGATAGCGCCAGGGCCATCAGCTGCTCTGCCGCCTCATCAAGGGGCAGCCGCAGCGCCTGTGCGATGGCCTCGCCATCCGCATACTCCGTCAGCCCGTCCGAGCACAGCATCCACCGGTCGCCTGGCCGTTTGTCCTCCCGGGCAATATCGCTCTCCAGGGCCTGGTCGGTGCCCACTGCCCGGGTCACGATGTTGCGATAAGGGTAGGTGCGGGCATCCTCAGCACTCAATACTCCCGTGCGCATCAGCTCCCCCACCAGGGAATGGTCAGCCGATACCTGCCGGAGCGTCCCCTCCCGGAACAGGTAGGCCCGGCTGTCCCCCACATGGCCCAGCAGCACATGGTCATCCCCCTCCCAGAGAGCCGTGAGGGTGGTGCCCATACCGGACAGGCTCATGTCCCGCCGCTGGCGCTCCCAGATCAGGCGGTTGGCACGGTCAAAGGCCGCTTTCAGCTTCGCCTCATCCGGATGCTGCTGGGTGTCGATCTCGCTTAAGCAGTCCACCGCCATGGCGCTGGCGATGTTGCCGCCCCGGTGCCCCCCCATGCCATCTGCCACCGCAAATACCGGATATGGCCCTGCGGTTTCAAGCAGGGCATCCTGGTTGCTGGGGCGCACCTTGCCGGTGTCTGTCCTGCCAAGGGCGATCACGGGCTTTGATCCTCCTTTTTCGGGTTCAGCGGGTTTTTCAGATACTGGGCGCGCAGCTGCCCGCAGGCGCCGGAGATATCAGCCCCCATCTCCCTTCTTATGGTGGCGGAGATGCCGGAGCCCTCAAGCGTCTGGCGAAAGGCATTGATCTCCCCCGGGCTTGCGGCCCTCAGGTTCCGCTCCGGCACATCATTTAGCGGAATCAGATTCACATGGCAGAGCATGCCCCGCAGCCGGCCGGCCAGCTCCCGGGCGTGCTCCGGGGAGGCGTTGACCCCTTTGATCAGCGCATACTCAAACACCACCCGCCGCCCGGTCATTTGAGCATAATCCCGGCAGGCCCCAAGCAGTTCCTCCATGGAAACGCTCTTTGCCACCGGCATGATCTGCCGCCGGACATCATCATTGGGCGCGTGAAGGGATACCGACAGGGTGACCGGCAGCCCCTCCCGGGCCAGCTGCCGCATCTTTTGGGGCAGCCCACAGGTGGACAGCGAGATGCGCCGGATGCCGATGTTCAGGCTGTCCGGGGAGGAGATGATTCTCAGAAAGCGCACAACCTCATCGTAGTTGTCCAGCGGCTCACCACTGCCCATCAGCACGATGTTGTGCACCCGCTCTTCCCCGCACAAACGGTTCACAACCAGCGCCATGCCCACCATCTCCCCGGCTTTCAGGTCCCGCAGCTTGCCCTCCAGAGTGCTGGCGCAAAAGGCGCAGCCCATCCGGCAACCCACCTGAGTGGACAGGCACAGGGTGAGGCCATAGCGATAGCGCATCAGCACCCCTTCCACACAGTGGCCGTCCAACATGGAGAACAGGTATTTCTCCGTGCCATCCATGGCAGATACCTGGCGGCTGGCAATCTGCACCGGCTGGGCGATGGCGCGCCCCGCCAGTTTTTCCAGAAAAGCCTTGGGCAGGTTTCCCATGTCCTCAAAGCCACTGCCCTTTTTGAGCCAGTCGTTCACCTGCCGGGCGCGGTATGCCGGCTCACCCAGATCCTTCACCAGGGCTTCCAGATCAGGAAATGTAAGCCCCGGCAGCAGCAGCTTTTCGCTCATGCCTTTTTCATCCGGGCGATGAAGAAGCCCTCCACCCCATCCCGGTGGGGCAGCAGCTGAAGCCCCTGGGCCCCTGAGTGGGCCCGGAAGCTTTCAGGAATGCTCTCTGGCAGCCGGTCCAGGCTGAACTCCGGGTGCTCACGCAGGAAGCGCTCGATCTGCTGGCTGTTCTCCTCAGGCAGCAGGCTGCAGGTGGCATAGACCAGGGTGCCGCCTGACTTCACATAAGGCGCGCAGGCATCAAGCAGCCGATGTTGGATGTCTTGCAGCGCCGCCAGACCTTCCGGGGTGAGGCGGTATTTCACATCGGGCTTTTCCGCCATCACGCCGGTGCCGGAGCAGGGGGCGTCGATCAATACCGCGTCCATCTCGCCGTCAAAGCGCTCCTGGTGCACGCTGGCATCCCGCACTGCCGGGCGCACGTTGTAGATGCGCAGACGCTCCAGCTGCGCTTCCAGCAGCTTGATGCGGTGCTCATGCACATCCCAGGCGTGGATGCGCCCGGTGTTCTGCATCATCTCAGCCATCAGGCAGGTTTTGCCGCCGGGTGCGGCGCAGGCGTCAAGCACCCGGGCGCCTATGCCCGGCGCCACGGCCAGGGCCGCCATCATGCTGCCCTCCCCCTGGATGGAGAAGGCCCCCTCCAGAAAGTGGATGTCCCGGGCGATGGAAGCGGCACCTGAGACATGGTGGACATCAGGCAGAAGGCCGGGGGACAGCTGCCAGACCTTTTTCCCCAGGACTTCATCAAATTCCTTTTGGGAAAGGCGCAGGGTGTTGCGCCGGATGGTAATGGCGTGCTGGGATTTCCGGAAGGCCACGATCTGCCGCGCGGTCTCCTCCCCGTAGCCCGCCGTAATGCGCTCTATCAGCCAGGCGGGGATGGAGTAGGTGATGCTTAGGTAATCCGGGTCACCCTCCTGGGGCCAGGGGATGTTGTCCTTCTCCCTCACCAGCGAGCGCAGCACGCCGTTGACCAGCCCCGTCATCGCCTCAAGCCCCATTCCCCGGGTCAGGTTTACCGCCTCGTTCACCGCGGCAAAATCCGGCACCCGGTCCATCAGCAGCAGCTGGCAGGCGCTCATGCGCAACAGGTTCAGCACCCGGGGATCAAGCTCCGTCCGGTCCTTGAGGAACCGGTCCAGCGCAAAGTCCAGCTTTAGCAGGTTTTCAAGGGTTGTATACACCAGGGCTGTAGCCAGCCGCTTATCCCGGGGGCTGAGGGTGGCCTGCTGGAACTGCTCATCCAGCGACAGCGACGCAAAGCCCTCGTCAATCAGCACCCGGTTTAAGACAAGCAGCGCTGATCGCCTGGCGTCAGGCGACAGGATGGGCGCGGCAGGGCGCGGCGGAACTGGCCGTGGGCTCATCGGCCCTGGTTGGCGCCGGAAGGCTGGTCTCCCCTCACCCACTGGCTTACCGTAAGGGCCACTGCGCGCAGGGCGCTCTCCCGCTGGCTTGCCATAGGGGCCACTGCGCGCAGGGCGCTCTCCCGCCGGCTTGCCATAGGGGCCGCCGCGGGCAGGGCGCTGCCCCTCCGGGGCGCGCTTCGCAAAAGGCTTGCCGTCTGCGGGCTTGCCATACCTGGGTTTCCGCCTGTCCTGTCCGTCCATCACGCTTCTCCGTTCATATGCCCGGCACCCGCGGGCAGGGGATGTCCCCTGAGAAAATCCTCCGGCGCCATGGCCTTGCCGCCTGGCGCCTGCATGGAGATGATCCGCACCGCGCCCTCACCGCCTGCTATCACCAGGCCCTCCTTGGGGCTGGCCAGCAGGATTTCACCCGGCATGCCGCTGCCTGCCGTCTCCTCCGCCCGGTGCAGCTTCAACTGCCCCCAGGGGGAAGCGCTAAAGGCTGAAGGCCAGGGGTTAAGCCCGTGGATACGGTTCACGATCTCCCGTGCCGGGGCTCGCCAGTCTATTCTGCCCAGCTCCCGGGTCAGCAGGGGGTAGTAGCTCATCTGGCTTTCATCCTGCGGTGCGCGGGGGCAATTGCCCTTTTCCATCGCCTTTACCGTATCAATCAGCAGCTTTGCACCGATGGCTGCCAGCCGCTGGATCAGCTCCCCTGCGGTTTCTCCGGGCAGGATGCGGGTTTCCGCCTGCAGCAGAATGTCCCCGGTATCGATGCCGGCGTCTGTCATCATGGTGGTGATGCCGGTCTTTGATTCCCCGTTGATGATCGCCCAGTGCACCGGGGAAGAACCCCGGTATCCGGGCAATAGCGAAGCATGCACATTGACGGTGCCCAGGCGGGGGATATCCAGAATCTCCTGGGACAGTATCTGGCCAAAGGCCGCTGTCACACACAGGTCTGGCGCCAGGGCGCGCAGGGTCTCCACCCCTTCGCCGCGAATGCGCCGGGGCTGATAGACCGGGATGCCGTGCTGCTGTGCCAGCGTCTTCACCGGCGGGGCGATCACCTTGCCGCTCCGGCCCTTGGGCTTGTCCGGCTGGGTGAAGACACCCACCACCTCATATCCCGCGTCAAGCAGCGCCTGGAGGGAGGCGGCGGCATAGTCCGGGGTGCCCATGAAGACGATGCGCATCAGCCCACCCGGCGCCGGGCGCGCCGCCTGGCGGGAAGCTCCGCCACAGGGGCCTCCTCCTCTTCATCATCCTCAAATACCTCGTGGTCCATCTTGTCCACATACAGGATGCCGTCAAGATGGTCAATCTCATGCTGGATGGCACGTGCCAGGAGGCCGTCCGCCACCACTTCAAAGGGTTTTCCAGTCTTGTCCTGGGCTTTGAGGGTCACCTTTTCGCTGCGGGTCACAAAGCCGCGGCGGCCAGGCACGCTCAGGCACCCCTCCACCATGCCGCACTCGCCCTCTGCGGCTATGATCTCAGGGTTCACCAGCTCCATCAGCCCTTCCCCCACATCAATCACCACCAGGCGGCGCAGGATGCCCACCTGGGGGGCAGCCAGCCCCACGCCGTTGGCTTCATACATGGTATCCGCCATATCGCGCAGGATTAGCGCCAGGCGGGTGTCAAACCTGGTGATGGGGCGGCTTTTTCCCCTGAGCTCCTGGGCGCCGATGGTAAAAATCTTTTTCCTGGACATGTCTGCTTGTCTTCCTCCGTCGTCTCAGGCCATGCTGGCCGGGTTTACTTCTAAGTTTACCCGGCAGGGCCAGGGTTCTTCTGATAAGTCTTTCAAAAACTGCAGCACTTCATCGCTTTCCGGGTGCACCAGCAGCTTCATAAACACCTGCGCGCGGGAGAGCCCCGCGATGCGCTTGATGGGCGATTCATCCTCCCGGGCGAAAATCACCCGGCGCTTGAGCCGCGGGTTGTCCGCCAGCATCTGGGTCACCCGGGCATACAGCTTGCCCGAGACCTCCCGGGCCTGACGCTCCTGCCTGGCCTCAACCAGCAGCCGCACCAGCATCGTGAAGGGTGGGTAGAGCTTCTGTCTGCGCCTTGAAAACTCCTGGTTGAAAAAGGCGCGGTAGTCCTGCTGGGCCGCGGCCTGGATGGCGAAGTGCTCTGGCTTATAGGTCTGGATGATCACTTCCCCGGGCCGGTTAGCACGGCCTGCCCGGCCCGCCACCTGGGTGAGCAGTTGGAAGGTGCGCTCCTCCGAGCGGTAGTCCGGCAGGTTCAGCGACAGATCCGCCAGCACCGCCCCCACCAGCGTCACCTGGGGAAAATCCAGCCCCTTGGCGATCATCTGGGTGCCCACCATGATGCGGGCCTGGCCAGAGCGGAAGCGGTCCAAAAGCGCCCGATGGGCATCCTTGCCAGTGGTGGTGTCCAGATCCAGCCGCACGATCTCCACCTCCGGGTAGCGCCTGCGCAGCTCCTCCTCCACCTTCTGGGTGCCAATGCCAAAGGGCTTGATAAACCGGCTATGGCAAACGGGGCAGCTGTCAGGCAGCGCCTGGGTGAGCCCGCAGTAATGGCAGCGCATCAGCCCGTCTTGCTGGTGGTAGGTCATCTTCACATCGCACTGGGGGCAGGGCACCACATGGCCGCATTTTCGGCACAGCACCCCAGGCGCATAGCCCCGGCGATTCAGGAAGATCATCGCCTGTTGGCCAGAAGCCATGCAGGCGTCCAGCCGTTCCTGCAGAAGTGCTGAAAACATGCTGCGGTTGCCCAGCCGCAGCTCCTCCCGCATGTCAACCAGGGTCACCTGGGGAAGTGCGCTCACACCCACCCGGTCGGGCATTTCAAGGAGCATATAGTCTCCTCGGCTGGCCTTGGCGAAAGAGAGAATGCTGGGCGTGGCGCTGGCCAGGATCACCACCGCGCCCTCCCGCCGGGCCCTTTGGAGCGCCATGTCCCGGGCGTCATAGGCCGGGGCATTTTCCGCCTGGTAGCTGGGTTCATGCTCCTCATCCACCACAACCAGCCCCAGGCGTTCCACTGGCGCAAACACCGCGCTCCTGGCCCCGATCACCACCCGGGCCTCAGCCCGGCGCACCCTGCGCCACTCGTCAAAGCGTTCGCCAGCTGACAGGCGGGAGTGCATCACCGCCGCCACATCCCCGAACCGGCCCCTGAACCAGCTCACCATCTGTGGTGTGAGCACGATCTCCGGGATCAGCACGATGGCGCCCTTGCCGCTTTTCAAGCAGGCCTTGACAGCGCGGATGTAGACCTCGGTCTTGCCGGAGCCCGTCACCCCATGGAGCAAAAAAGCGCCGCTGCCCCGCTTGATGGCGGGCAGTATCTCGCCCAGCGCTTCCTCCTGCCCGGCGGTCAGCACCGGCTCCGGCTCCTGCAACGACACGCTGGGCAGGGGCTGGCGCAGCACCTCCTGATCAGACACAGCCACCAGGCCCTTTTCTTCCAGCGCCCGCAGGGCTGGCAGCGGATCCCTCACCAGGGCTTTCAGCTCTGAAACCGGGTGTGAAAGGCCGTCGGAGAGCAGCTGCAGCAACAGCCTGCGCTTGGGCGAACGGGTTTCGGCCTTGATCGCCTGCGCCACCGCGTCAGGCGCGATCGCAAGTTTTGCCGCCAGCTGTGTTTTCACCCGCACGCGCCCGGTGCGCATCTCAGCGGGCAACATCAGCCGCAGCGCCAGCGCCAGGGGGCAATGCCGCTCCCGGCTAATCTCCTGCGCCAGCTCCATCAGCTCCGGCAGGAGAGCGGGATAGTCCTCAAGCGCTGAGGTCACTGGCTTGATGCGCTCCTGCGCCAAGTCGGTTTCATCGCTGAGGGCCAGCACATAGCCCTCCAGCTCCCGGTGACCAAAGGGCACCGATACCCGGGTACCCGGCACCAACGTCATCCCCTCCGGCACCCGGTAGGTGTACACACGGTCGGTGTCAGACACCGCGATATCAACAATCACCTGGGCATAGCGCCCCGCCTGGGGCATGGCTATTCCCCTGTTCCCAGCGCCTTCACCTCGTCCAGGATCCGGTCTGCCAGCTCCCGTTTTGTCATCTTGGGCAGCTTGGTCACTGACTGGGGCCTGACAATGGTGGCGATGTTTGTGTCAACGCCAAATCCGGCGCCGGGCTGGGTCACATCGTTCAGCACGATCAAGTCAAGGCCTTTGCTTATCAGCTTTTTTTTGGCGTTGTCAATCAGGTTTTCGGTCTCCGCCGCAAACCCCACAAAGACCTGCCCCGGCTTTTTGTGCTCCCCGATGGCCCGCGCCACGTCCCGGGTGGGTAGCAGGTGCAGCGTGAGGCCCTGATCGCCCTGCTTTTTCAGCTTCTGGCCAGCCACTTCAGCGGCCTGATAGTCAGCCGGCGCTGCCGCCTGGATCACCGCATCCTGCGCCGGGGCCAGCCGGCTCATGGCCTCAAACAGATCCTGAGTGGTGGTTACATGCACCATCTCAGCGCCTGGCACCGGCGGCAGCGCCACCGGACCGGACACCAGGGTGACCACAGCCCCCCGGGCGATGGCAGCCTGGGCCAGAGCATAGCCCATCTTGCCTGAGGAATGGTTGGTGATATAGCGCACCGGGTCGAGCGCTTCCCGGGTAGGGCCGGCGGTGACCAGCACCTTCTTGCCCGCCAGGTCCTGTTTGCCTGCCAGAAGCCGCAGACATTCCGCCGCGATGGCCTCAGGCTCGCTCATGCGCCCGGGCCCCACGTCCCCACAGGCCAGCCAGCCCCCATCAGGGCCGATGGTCATGGCGCCCCGGGAAACCAGCTTCCCCAGGTTTTCCTGGGTGGCGGGATGCTGATACATGTGGGTGTTCATCGCAGGGGCAATCAGCAGCTTTGCTGTGGTGGCCAGCAGCGTGGTGGTCAGCATATCATCCGCTATGCCATGGGCCAGCTTCGCGATCACATTGGCGCTGGCGGGGGCGATGACCACCAGGTCTGCCGCCTTGGCCAGAGCGATGTGGTTCACCTCCCTCGCGTCTTCCGCCTGGAAGGTGTCCAGCGCCACCGGGTTTTGGGAGAGCACCTGAAGCGTCACCGGCTGTACCAGCTTGCAGGCGCTTTCCGTCATGATCACATGCACTGCAGCCCCCAGCTTTTTTAGCCGGGATACCAGCTCACAGGCCTTGTAGGCCGCGATGCCCCCGGTGATGCCCACCAGGACGGTCTTGCCGGACAGGGGCAGCATATCAGTCCTCATCCTCCAGATTGCGGTGGAAGGTGACCAAACCCCGGTCTATCTCCTCAATGGCGATGGCGATGGGCTTTTGCCCCTCCCGCTCCAGCAGCGGCTGGGCGCCGTCAATTAGCTGACGGGAGCGCTTTGATACCATGGTGACAAGGGTGTAGGCGCTGTCCGCGCGCTCTATCAGGGTCTGGATGCCTGGTTCGTTGATGGCCATATCTGTATCTACTCCTCCAAAATTATCGGTTGGGCTTGGGCAGCTCCTCGGCGATCTCCGGCAGATAGCGCAGCGTGCGCTGGCGCTCTGCCATGATGATGCAGGTGAGCCTGGAAAACGCGACGTCCAGGTCATCGTTGACCAGCGCGTAGTCATAGTGCGGGCATTGCTTGATCTCAGCCCGGGCGTTGCGCAGACGTTTTTCAATCTCCCGGTCGTCATCGGTGTTGCGGGTGTGCAGGCGCTGCCTCAAGGCCTGGAAACTGGGCGGCAGGATGAAGATGGACACGGTATGTTCCATTTTCCCCATCACACCCATCGCCCCCTGGGAGTCCACATCCAGCAGGATGTCCTCCCCGGCTTTCAGCGCCTCTTCAACAGGCCCGCGCAGGGTGCCATAGCGGTGGTCATGCACGGTGGCATACTCCAGAAAGGCGTCCTTTGCCAGCAGCTCATCAAAGGCCGCCTCGGTCATGAAGTGATAGTGCACCCCATCCACCTCCCCCTCCCGGGGTTCCCGGGTGGTGGCGCTGACAGAAAAGGCGATGTGCCCATCCTGCTGGATCAGCCGCTCACACAGGGTGCCTTTCCCCGTGCCCGATGGCCCGGAAATAATGATCAGCATACCACGGCGCTTTTCTTTCATCCCACTCTCCTGAAGTGATTTTCTCATTCTACGTTTTGGATCTGCTCGCGCAGTTTTTCCGCCGCAGCCTTGCATTTCAGCCCCAGCCGGGTCACCGGCAGGGAGGCGGATTTGGAGCAGATGGTGTTGGACTCCCGGTGCATCTCCTGGGCCAGGAAGTCCATCTCCCGGCCCACGGGGCCCGTGGCCTCAAGCAGCTGCGCCATCTGGTCACAGTGGGCCAAAAGCCTTGTGATCTCCTCGGTGATGTCGCATTTGTCCGCAAACAGCGCCACCTCCTGGGCCAGGCGCTGAGGCTCCACCATGAGGTCCGGCATCGTGCTCAGGCGCTTCACCAGCTTCTCATAAGCCTGTGCAGGCTGCGCGGGCGCTTCGGTCTGGAGGGTCTGGGCAGTGTCCTTAAGCTCCCCCAGCTGCTCCCACAGCACCACCTTGAGCTGCTCGCCCTCCCGCTCCCGGTCGTTCAGGGCGGCCTGGCAGGCGGCGTCGAGCGCCTCCTCCACCGCCTCCATCATGGCTTCCGGCTCCGCCGCCAAGGGCACCAGGTTCAGCACCTCGGGCAGTGACAGCAGGGTGTTGAGCTTGATGGAGCCCTTGAGGTTCACGGCTTCTGCCACCTGCTGGGCGGCCTCAAAATACTCATGGGCCAGGGGCAGGTTGGCGCTCACCAACGCAGCCTGAGTGCCGCCCGCGTCATGGGTGATGGTCAGTGTCACAGAACCCCTGTCAAAGCTGGCTGAAAGCCGCTTTCGCAGCGGAATCTCCAGCGCCGCCAAGGTCTTGGGCAGCCTGATGGACAAATCCAGAAAACGGTGGTTCACCGTTTTGATTTCAGCGGAGATCAACTGCCCTCCGCTGGCCGATTGGCCCCGTCCGTAGCCGGTCATGCTGCGCACCAAAACACACCCCCTTCCCTCAAGGGAGTATACCACGGCAAAGGAAATCTGCAAAGCGCGGCACGGATTAATGTGGTATCATGTCTGCAGAATATCAAGGAGGCACAGGCCATGTTGGAAGCGGGACTTAAGCACAGCGTTGTGATCAGCGTTGAGGAGCGACAGACGGCAGCCGCAGTGGGCAGCGGGGGTCTGTGGGTGTTCAGCACCCCTTCCATGATCGCGCTCATGGAGCGCTGCGCCCGGGATGCCATCCAGCCCCATCTGGAAGAGGGCCAGGGCAGTGTGGGCACCCTGGTCAATGTGCGCCACCTGGCCGCCACCCCGGTGGGCCTTCAGGTGCGCTGCGAGTGTGAGTTGCTTGAAGTGGAAGGGAAACACCTGCTGTTTGCTGTGCGCGCCTATGACCCGGATGGCCTCATCGGCGAGGGCCAGCATGAGCGCTATATCATTGACAACGACCGGTTCATGAAACGGGCGCAGGAGAAGCTGGCAAAGCACAACGCGGATTAGCCCTTGACGCCCTTATCCTGAGGGGGTATACTCCTCCCATCCGTGGTTGATGGGGATCACACCGCGGGATACCGCCCCCAAGAGAGGCGCGCCAGGGCTGAGAGCGCGCCGGGCAGGATCCCGGCAGGCACCGCCCCCGGACATGGACGCGGGATGCGCGATACAGCATCACGAAGCGGCCGGGCAACCGGCAATGCGGGTGGAACCGCGGAGAGAAACATCCGTCCCGATGGGGGCTGGATGTGTTTTATTTTAGGAGGAGAGACCGATGCTGATCACCGTCAATGATAAACAAAAGGAATTTGATCAGGGCACAAACGCGCTGGATATTTTCAGAGAGCTGGACCCGTCCGCCAGCAAGGCCGCCATCGCCGCGCGCCTCAATGGCGAACTGGTTGAACTCATGCAGCCGCTAAACGAAAGCGGCGAGCTGTCCCCCATCGGCTTTGAGGATGACGATGCCCGCCACGTGCTGCGCCACACGGCCAGCCACGTGATGGCAAGTGCTGTCAAAAACCTGTTTCCGGGCACCCAGCTCGCCATCGGCCCCGCCATTGACAACGGCTTTTACTATGACTTTGACATGAAGGAGGTCCTCACCCCTGAGGACCTTCCCCGCATCGAAAAGGAAATGCAGCGCATCATCAAGAAAAATGACCGGGAGGAGCGCTTCACCCTGCCGCGGGACGAGGCCATCGCCTTTATGCAGGAGCGCGGGGAGCCTTACAAGGTGGAGCTGATCAACGACCTGCCGGAGGATACCGAGCTGTCCTTCTACCGCCAGGGCGACTTTGTCGACCTGTGCGCGGGCCCTCACCTGCCCTCTACCGGGCGCATCAAGGCCTTCAAGCTCACCAGCCTCGCCGGCGCCTACTGGCGGGGGAGCGAAAAAAACAAGATGCTCCAGCGTGTCTACGGCACCGCTTTTACCAACAAGGAAGACCTGGAGGCCTACCTCAAGCAGATCGAGGAGGCTAAAAAGCGCGACCACCGCAAGCTGGGCCGGGAACTGGACCTGTTTGACCTGATGGAGGCAGGCCCCGGCTTCCCCTTCTTCTATGCCAAGGGCATGGTGCTGCGCAACACCCTGGAAAACTATTGGCGGGAGATCCACCGCAAGGCAGGGTATGAAGAGATCAAGACACCGGTCATCCTCTCCCGCACGCTGTGGGAGCAGAGCGGCCACTGGGAAAACTACCGGGATAACATGTATACGCTTAAAATTGATGATGAGGACTATGCCATCAAGCCCATGAACTGCCCCGGCGGCATCCTGGCCTATAAGCGCCGCCTGTGGAGCTACCGGGACCTGCCAGTGCGGGTGGGCGAGCTGGGCCTGGTGCACCGGCATGAAAAATCAGGTGCTCTTCACGGGTTGATGCGGGTGCGCTGCTTCACCCAGGATGATGCCCACCTGTACATGACCCCCGACCAGATCAAGGACGAGATCATCGGCGTCTATCAGCTCACCGACCAGGTGTACAAGGACTTTGGCTTCAAGTACAAGGTGGAGCTGTCCACCCGGCCGGAGGAGAACACCATCGGCACCGACGAGATGTGGGAGCTGTCCACCAATGCCCTCAAAGACGCCTTGGATGAGCTGGCTGTGCCCTACACGATCAATGAAGGCGATGGTGCCTTCTACGGCCCCAAAATTGACTTCCACCTGCAGGACAGCCTGGGCCGCAGCTGGCAGTGCGGGACGCTGCAGCTGGACATGAACCTGCCTGAGCGCTTTGATATGGAGTATGTGGGCCCGGACGGCGAAAAACACCGCCCTGTCATGATCCACCGCACGGTGCTGGGCTCCATGGAGCGCTTCATCGGCATCCTCACAGAGCACTTTGGCGGCGCCTTCCCCCTGTGGCTGGCCCCGGTGCAGGCCAAAATCCTCACCATCACTGACCGGGCGAACGAGACGGCAAAGGCCCTTCAGCATAAAATGGACGATGCTGGGCTTCGGGTTGAACTTGACCTGCGCAACGAGAAAATCGGCTTTAAGGTGCGGGAAGCCCAGATGATGAAAATCCCCTACATGCTGGTGATCGGTGACCGGGAGGCCGAGGAGGGCACGGTGTCCGTGCGCACCCGCCAGGGAGCCACCATCAACGGCGTCAGCCACGGGGAACTCATCAAGGCCCTGTGTCAGGAGGCGGCCAGCCGCTCCCTTTCCCCCAGCTGGGAAGCGGAAAAGTAACCATGCCGCAAGCCAAAACAAACGCCATGCGCCTGCTTGAGCAGGCGCATGTGTCCTATGAAGTGCTGGCCTATGAATATGACGAGGATGACCTCTCTGGCGTCACCGCCGCACAGCGCCTGGGCGTTGACCCGGAGATGGTGTTTAAAACCCTGGTGCTGCGCGGCAGCAAGCAGCCCATCATCGTCTGCCTGCTGCCCGTAGCGGCCACGCTTGATCTCAAAAAACTGGCCGTGCTGTGCGGCGAAAAGCGGGTGGAACCGGTGCATGTGAAGGAGCTGCTGCCCCTCACCGGTTACATGCGCGGGGGCTGCTCCCCCATCGGGATGAAGAAGAACTTCCCCGTCTGCGCAGACAGCAGCCTGGCATCCCAGCCCCAGGTGCTGGTGAACGCCGGCAAACGGGGCGTGCAGCTAAAGCTTGATCCTCAGGATTTAATTGCCTTTTGCCATATTACCCTGGGGGACATCACTTAGCGTGCCCACGACTTTCCGAAGCGCGATAAACACAAACACCAGCGCCAGCCCCAGCAGAATATGGGTCAGGCCAGCTAGGCCCGAAACCGCGGCATCAAGCCCCGGGGACAGGTCTGTTTTCAGCACCTGCATCACCCCGCGCACGCCCAGCATCAGCGTCATCGCCGGCAAGGCAATGTCATGCAGCCGGAGAAAAGAACCAAAGCGCTTGTCCTCAAGCAGCGGCAGATGGCGGGTGAACAGCGCCAGAATCAGGCACAACAGCGCCCCCATGACCAGCAAGTGCGGGTGCATGAAGGCCAGCGCGGTTCGCCCGGTGAAACCGTTCCACTTGGTAAACTCGCGGTAGAAGACGCCTGCTGCCAAGCCCAGCATAGCGTAGATAAACGCCCGGTTAATCAGCTTTTTCATGATTTTGCTCCTTTTGTGTTTCTATCATATCACGATAACCAATCACCACCGTCCACACATAGGCGATGGTCTTTGGAATCATCAGAATCCCCACAAGGGGAAATGCGTCCGCAAACAGCACCACGGGGATATAAAAAGCAAAGCTCAGCACAATGGTCAGCCACATCCACCGGAAAGCGGTGTCTTCCCGCTCCCTGGCACTCCTGTAAAACAGAAGGATGGTGATCACGCCCAGCGCAGCAAAGGGGATGTTGCGCAGAATCGCCCAGGACAGCGGCGGGGCAGGAGAGGTCCACGCGTTCTGCGGAAAAAGGCAAAGCGCAATGCGCACCATGGCCAGCCCATACACAGCCGCGCTCAAACCAAGCTGATTTTTCACCTGGTAGCGCTCCCGCCAAACATGGTAGAGCAGAACATAGAACACCGTCATGGTGATGGAGGTGATGAACTTGCCCGTCCCCAGCGCTGCCGTATGGTTTTCCAGGCCTGTTGTGAGCAGCGCATAGGCTCGCGGCACCAGATGAAAGGCATCACCGGCGCCAAGGGTCACCGCCATCACCCCAAACAGCAGGTATTGCTTGTTCTTCCGATGGTTCTTGATCATCAGGATGCCCAGCAAAGTCACAACCGTCAAGTAACAGACGTCAAACAGTGTCTCAAAAATCCCTTGTATCATGGCCTTTTCCCACTCCTCCGCAATTTTTCGTGCATCCTTTTTTTGCACGCGCATCGCCTTCGATTTTAGCACCGCATGCTTGGCAAAGCCGCAAAAATTGGAGGCGTTTACCAAACATGAACATCGTTCATTATAGCGATAAAGCCATGCCTGTCAAGCCTGTTATTCTGTTTTGTAAACTGATATTTGGGGGTCAGTAAAGCGCGCGGCGCAGCAGCCCGATCAGAGGCTGGATGTCGTCCTCCTGCCTGAGGGTGAGCGAAACCACCGTCGCAAACACCAGGTCAATCATGCTTTGGGGGCTGAAACCCTCGCCAAAGGTGCCGGGCTTGATCGCTTCATCCCGTTCCAGGATTTCCAGCAAATATTTTTTGATTCTGCCAAAATAATCCAGCATCATCTGGCGGCCTCCGGATTTGTCCGGCGGGGCGAAGCTCATGGCGTGGAGCGTAAAAAACCCGGGATAAGTGACCCGGCTTTGGCAAAGCCTGTCAAACACCCACTGCACCGCATCCGTAAAGCGGTCCAAGCGCTCCGCTTCCTCAGTCGTTCGGAAAATGTCGTTCCATACGCTTTCAACGGTGCCTGCAATCAGCTCGGTCTTTGATGGAAAGTAGTTATAGATCGTCCCCACCGCCACCCCGCAGGCCTGGGCCACGCTGCGCATGCTGATGGCTGAAATTCCATTTTCCATCACCAGCTTGCGGCCCTGCGCGAGAATCGCCTGTCGGCTTGTTGCAGCAATGTTCATATAGGGGTATCATCCTTTCCATATTAAGCGTATTCATTGTAGCGGTTTCCTGCTTGATGTCAACAGAACACTCCCCATTGACGCCCCATTGACGGGCAGCCGGTCTCAGCGGCTGAAATCTTTCCCATTTTTTACAGCAAATTCATCAATGAATTGGAGTCTTTCAGGCATTTCGGTTATAATTAATTGTCCCATTTGGGACAAACAGGAGGTATCACCATGCCACGAAAGAAAAATCAAGCGCAGGGACCGGATCAGGAGCTGTCTGCCCTGCTGCATCAACAAGTGTGGGACACGCTGCCGGAGGATCAGGAAGCGGCGCTGAAGACAAAAATCGAGGAGACCGCCCAGGAGCGGGGCTTGCCGCTGTCAAACCCTGTCACCCCCCGGGAGCATCAAGCCGATAACCAGGTAATGATGCAATACTTTGAATGGTTCCTCCCCGATGACGGACAGCACTGGAACCGGCTGAGGGATTCGGCTGAGCACTTGAAAAGCCTCGGGGTGGGCGGCATATGGATGCCTCCCTTCTGCAAGGCCACCGGCACCAACGACGTGGGCTACGGCATCTATGACCTGTATGACCTGGGTGAATTTGACCAGAAGGGTTCTGTGCGCACCAAATACGGCACCAAAGACGAGCTGAAGGCCGCCATTGATGCCCTGCACCGCCACGGCATCCAGGCCTATGGCGACGCTGTGCTCAACCACAAAGCGGGTGCTGATGAGTCTGAGGTTTTCCAGGTGGTGACGGTTAACCCGGACAACCGCCAGGAGGTGATCAGCGAGCCCTTTGACGCCGAGGGCTGGACCAGGTTCACCTTCCCCGGCAGGCAGGGCAAGTATTCCCCCTTCCAGTGGAACTTCCATCACTTCAACGGCATCAACTTTGACCAGCGCACAGGCGAAATGGGCATCTACCGCATCCTGGGCGAAAACAAGGGCTTCTCGGAAAACGTCAGCGATGAGCACGGCAATTTCGACTACCTGATGTTTGCCAACATTGACTACCGCAACAAGGATGTCATCGACGAGACCCTGCGCTGGGGCGAGTGGGTGGTGAAGGAACTGGACCTGGACGGCCTGCGCATGGACGCCATCAAGCATATTGACGCCAACTTCATGGAGGTGTTTGTACGCCATGTGCGCTTAAACGCCCCCAAGCCCCTTTACTTTGTGGGCGAATACTGGCATGCCGATGATGACATTTTGAGCGACTACCTCAAAAAAACCGAGGGACTCATGGCGCTGTTTGATGTGGCGCTGCACTTCCGCTTTGTGGAGGCAGCGGACAGGGGCAAGGATTTTGACCTGCGCACCATCTTTGACGGCACCCTCATCGCCCGCCACGTCCTTTCCTGCGCCACCTTTGTGGACAACCATGATTCACAGCCCGGCCAGGCGCTGCAAAGCTGGGTACAGGATTGGTTCAAGCCCCTTGCCTATGCCCTCATCCTCCTGCGTCAGGACGGCTATCCCTGCGTGTTTTATGGCGATTACTACGGCATCGGCGGTGAGCACCCCATTCCCGGCAAGCAAGACATCCTGGATAAGCTGCTTGTCGCCCGCCTGCACCACGCCTATGGCGAGCAGGTGGACTATTTTGACCACCCCAACACCATCGGCTGGGTGCGCCTGGGCGATGAAGCCCATGAGAACAGCGGCCTGGCCTGTGTGATCACCAATGGGGACGACACCTTTAAACGCATGACCCTGGGTGATCTCAACGCAAACACCACCTGGCGGGAGATGACCGGCGCCTTCCCCGATCCCATCACCCTGGATGAGGGCGGCTGGGCGGACTTCCCCTGCAAGGCGGGAAGCCTCAGCGTGTGGGTGAAGGCGTAAGGGAGAACGGGAAGAGCATCAATTGGGGGTCTTTCTTTTGAGAAAGACCCCCAAACCCCTAAAGAACACCAAATACTAAGTGAATGTATGTGTTCTAAGAGGGGTTAACGAATTAACTCAAACTCCGGCACAATGGGAACACCTTTTTGATATTGTCCCACCACGGGTGCTTCTGTTAGTTCACCGGTTTTGGCGTCAAGCCTGATGGCGGCATAGTGCGGAACTGCTGTGCTGTCCCCACCATACAGGGCATAAAGAGGCAATAGGTAATCTTTCTCGTAGGTATCAGAGGGCTTCCCGTCAAACTCCGGCCAGTAGTGCCGTTTCTGTGCGTAGAACAGATGGTATACCGGTTTATCCAGCTCCTTGGAAAAGTAGTACACCTCAGCTAAGCGGCCAAACATGTCCAGTTTTTCCTGGGTCCACCCGGGCAGCGCCAGCACGGCGGCCTCCGCCTTTTCCCAGGCTTGTTTAGCAGATATGGCGCCTTCCTCCGGCATGCGGATGTCCTGTTCTATCAGGTTTTTGATGATGTCATACATGCCGCCCCAGTGCGTGGTGTGCTGTTTCATCTCAGCAAATTGATCCGTCCATTCGGCCCGCAATGTCATCAGGCTATCAAGCGCATAGGGCTCCGCCTCCCGGAAGGCCACAATGACGTCATCCCACATCTGGGAGATATGCTCCGGCGCTGCGTTTTTCTTCGCTTCCTCCGCCTGCCGGGCCGGGGAGCTCACGGATTCCACCTCGCCATTCTCAGCCTTGATCCACACGCTGTACTGGCTTGGCTCATCATAGACCCCTGCACCCTTGCGCATGTAGAATATATGCCAGGTGCGGTGATCCTTCTGATCGGCGTAGCTGCGCAGCTCTATATACAGCGTCATGGCTTTGAGGCCTTCATCGGTTTCTCCAAACTCCTTTTTAATGGCTTTATTGGTAATTTCAAGGGCTTCTTCCTGGGAGATGTCCCCCTCCCCCGGTAGCCAGTACATCTCTTCGTCATGCCCCAAGGTCTTGGTTTTCACCAGCATTTGGGTATAAGCAGCCTTGTCCTCCATGCTCCAGTCGGGCAGGGGGCCTTTTTCCGCCTCCAGGATGGAGATGGCGGTGATGGTGTCCTCCCGCATGCCGGGATATTTGTCCAGAATCAGGCCGGTGGCGATCGTCTTCTTGTCGGCATCGGTGGTATGCTTGCTTGCCAATTTGTTTATTGAATCTTTGTCAAATTCAATGCCCTCCGCCTGCATCGCCAGCACAAATTCCGCCCTTTTTTCCCCGCTCCAGCTATCAAAATAGCCGATATCGCCTTCGTTCTGGGCAATTTTGTGGTAGTAGCTCTTCCACAGCGTGACAGCCAGGGCCGACACCGCCAACAGCACCATGGCCAAGGCCAGCACAAGGGCCAATGATAGTTTCTTTTTCACCTGGTTTTCTCCTCTCATCTGCCGGAGCATGTTCATGGTCTCCTCCGGCGTCCAGTCCAGCCCTGAAAGCTGGCTGTCGAGAATGGGCTTCACGTTACTCTTCATCGAAATACCACCTTTCAAGCTTTTTAGCCAATTTTTCCCGGGCGCGGCCGAGGCGTGACTTCACCGTTCCCTCAGGGATGGACAGCGCTGTCGCAATGTCCGCGATCTCCATCTCCTGATAGTAGCGAAGGAGAATCACTTCCCGGTGCCGGGTGGACAGCGCCATGATCTCCCCCATCACGGTGGGGTCAGGCGTCTCGGGGGGATCTGACGGCTCAGGCAGGCTTTCCAGGGCGACTTTTCTATCCACATGGCGCCACCAGGCGCTGCGCTGCATATCCCGGCAGACGTTGACCGCGATGCGGGTCAGCCAGGTTTTTTCGCTGCTCTCTCCGCGGAAGCTGTCCAGGGCCTTATAGGCCTTGAGAAAAGTCTCCTGTGCCGCGTCCTCTGCCAGCGACAGGTCTTTCAGGTACAGGAAGCACAGGCGTTTAAGCTCCCGGCCATGGCGCTCCATCAGCCGGGTGATCCGCTCCTCCCGGACTTTGCATGGTACCGCTGCAAAATCCATCTGCCCACCTCCTTTCACCCATATAGACGGGGGCAGTGTGCCCCCGCGTTCCATTTCTCGGTTATAATACCTGTCACAGTGTATCATGGGATGAGACAAAAATCGCTTCGCCTTCGTTAATAAGGTGAAGGGAGGTGAGTGCGTGGAGGACAACAAGGCCGTGGAGCTGGACCGGCTCATCCGGGCCTACGGGGATGACCTGATGCGGATATCCTTCGTCCATTTAAAAGACCTGCACCTGGCGCAGGACGCCGTGCAGGACGCCTTTTTGAAAGCATTCAGGAAGCTATCAGATATTGATGGAAAGGAAGAGCCGGTTAAAAAGGCATGGCTGATCCGCATCGCCATCAACACCTGCAAGGACTATCGCCGCAGCGCCTGGTGGCGCCATGTCGACAGAAGGATCACCCCGGAGGAGCTGCCCCAGGCAGGCATCTGGGAGCCTGGGAAAAATAGCGATATCCTGGATGAGGTCATGCGCCTGCCGCTCAGGCTGCGCCAGGTGATTATTCTGTGCTATTACCAGAGCATGGACGCCGACACCGCTGCATCCGCCCTTGGCATCTCCCGCGCAAGCTACTACCGCAGGCTCAAAACCGCCCTGGAACAGCTTAAAATCCATGCAGAAAGGTGGGCTTCCTATGACTGAAAACGCCTTGCGCCAGGCGCTAAAGCAGCGGCTTGACCCGGTCACATTCCCCGAGGAAGGCCGCCTCAGTGTGCTTCACCGCATCAAAGGAGACAAACCCGTGAAAAAGAAACTATCCTTAGGCCTCATCCTGGCCTTTTCCCTGATCGCCATTGGCCTCACCGCCCTGGCCCTCACCCAGACTGACTTGCTACAGTATCTGATCGGAAGCCCCGAACAGGCCAGCCAAGCGCTCACCGGCATCGTTCAGCCCCTCAATATCCAGGCAGAACAGGATGGCATCCGGGTCAAGATCACCGGCGCCACCTATGACGGGGAAAAACTAGCCCTCTCCTGGGTGACGGAAAACACCCAGCCCGATAGACCCGTTACCCTGTCCATCCAGTCTGCCAGCGCCAACGGGCAAAGGGTTTACCCTAACTTCAGCGATCTGTATGAAAGCTGGCGGCCAATGCTGTTTTCCATTGAGGATCAGGGTTTTGACCGGAATGTGGTGACAGGCGGCATGATAGGGTTAGTGGATGGCCCGCCGCTTTCAGGGGAGGTGGAGATGGTGCTGAACATCGCCATATCCCGCCCCAAAGGCCCCCTGGTGGTGGTGGACGCCAGCCTCTACCCAGATGAGAATGAGGATGAGCTTGGCCGCATCTACCGGCTGGAAAAAATGTCACGCATGAAGGAGAGTAAGCTTGCCATCGCGGACCAGGATCAGCTGGACCCATCCTATTGGATCAGCCAGGGCTATACCCCCCTTGATGCCAGCGGCTGGGTGCAGGAAGAGGATATTGCCATGACGACTGACGGCACCCAACACATCTATCAAAAGACCATGGAGGAATCTTCCGTCATCGCGTTGCGTTTCACCCTGGATGCTGACCTGGGCCTTGCCCAAGTGCGCAGCCTGGTGACAGAGCAAAAGGACATCAAGCTGGAAGACTGCACCGTGCGGATCAACCGCCTTAGCCTCTCCCCGCTGACCACCAAGGCGGACATTGACCTCATCCCCCATGACGGAACCGCCGAAAGCGCCCTCATCCTGCAGGAACGCTATGGCAGCATCATGCCCACCTCCGGCGGAAAAAACCTGGATTTTGCCGAAATGGAGTTTGAAAGCGGCGGCAGCAGGCACCAGCTAAAAGACAGCACCTGGAGCTACCATGTGTTTGTCTTCATGCCAGGGCAAAACACTTTCCCTGAGGAAATCACCCTCTCGCCCCAATGGGACTATTTTGGCAACAAGCGGGAAGGCGACATCAGTGAAGAGGATATGGGATATATTGAGGCTTTTGAGAAAGCATTGACCTTTCAGGTGAATTAAAAAGAATCGGGGGATTTCATGAAGGAAATCCCCCGAACCTCTTAGGGCCTTGTTATTTTACCCCAGGGGCAGAAGTGCAGTCACCTCGCCAAACAGCGGGATGGTTTTGGAATCGCCTGCCAACTCCTTGATAAGGGCTTCGTCCTCAATGATATTGAAGACAAGGCGGGCGCCAGCCACGGCATAGGGTTTGTCCTCGGCACCCGTGCCAGGGGTGGCGGCATAGACGGCCACGCCGCGCCCATCACGCAACAGGTTTTGCTTGGATTGGTTTTCCGCCAACACCAGCTGCACATAAAATTTACCGTTCAGTTCCTTCAGGCCATAGATAAAATATCCGGCATTGGGGGAGCCGTCCGGGTTGGTGGTGGACACCAGATAAAAACCGGAAAATGAGTTGACCGCCTTCAGCAGATCATCACCGGTCAGGGCGAAATCCTCATAGTGGTCCTTCACTGAGGCTGATGTGAACGCATCGGTTTCCATGGATGCGGGGAAAACCACCAGCAGGGAAAGCAACAGGGCCAGGGACAGAATCCGTTTCATGATATGGGTTCCTCCTTGTTATTTGTCTAAACCCACCCGGCGAAAACCGCGAAGCAGGTTCACACACGAATATTGATAAGCATATCGCTATGCCTTCATCACGCTCAAAGTCGCCTGCTTCCCGTTGATGTCCCATGCCTGGGCAAAGGCATCGGCAGGCGGGGAGGCCTTTTCAAGGCGAGTGGCCAGCACCACGGAAGTTACTGTGTCCGCCCACTCAGAAAGGGCGTTTTCCACCTCCGCGTCCGCCTGATAGGTCACCCGGATGCGGTCAGTCACCTCAAAGCCGGCGTCCTTGCGCATGGTTTGCAGTTTGCTGATCACCTCCCGGGCGAAGCCTTCGTTGATAAGCTCGGGGCTTAGCACCGTATCAAGCGCCACCGTCACGCCGCGCTCCTCCTGGGAAACAAGCCCTTCTTTCTGGGTGGTTTCCACCAGCACATCATCCTGGCTGAGGGTGATCTCCTCCCCCTCCAGATTCAGCACCAGGCTATCCCCCCGCTCAAAAGCGGCCACAGCAGCGCTGCCGTCTGTTTCAGCCAGCAGCTTGGAAACCTGTCCCAGCCGTTTTCCAAAACGGGGACCCAGGGTGCGCAGCTGGGGCTTGAGCTTATAGCCGGTAAAGGCAGCGGCGTCATCGGTAAACACCAAATCCTTCACATTCAGCTCGTCCCGGGCCAGTTCGCCATACACCTCATCAAAGGCCACTCCGCGCACCAGGATTTTGGCTGCGGGCTGGCGCACCTTGAGGCTGGCCAGGTTGCGGCAGGCGCGGCCCAGCTGGATCACTTCCAAGAGCGCTTTCATCTGGCGCTCCATGTCGGCGTCAACCAAGGTATCGTCATAGGCGGGGAAATCGCACAGGTGCACAGATTCCGGCGCATCCTGATCCACCGCGCGCACCATGTTCTGATACATGGCCTCCGCCATGAAGGGGGTGAAGGGGGCAATCAGGCGGGTGATGGTTTCAAGCACGGTGTACAGCGTTGAAAAGGCCGCCTTTTTATCTTCCGCCATGCCCTTGCCCCAGAAGCGGGCGCGCCCGCGCCTGACATACCAGTTGGACAGGTCGTCCACCAGCTCGCTGATGGCTCCGGCGCTCTCAGGAATGCGGTAGTTGGCCAGCCCCTCATCCACTGCCTTGATGGTGGTGTGCAGGCGGCTTAAAATCCAGCGGTCCATCAGCGTCAGCTCAGACAGCTTGAGGGGATGATCCTTGGGCACAAAGCCATCGATATCCGCATACAGGATATAGAAGGCGTAGGTGTTCCACAGGGTTCCCATGAAGCGGCGCTGGGCTTCGCTCACCGCCTCATCATAAAAGCGGCTGGGCAGCCAGGGCGCGCCCGCGGTATAGAAATACCAGCGCACGGCGTCCGTGCCCTGCTTGTTCAGCACACTCCAGGGGTCCACCACGTTGCCCAAGTGCTTGGACATCTTGTGGCCGTCCTTGTCCTGCACATGGCCCAGCACCAGGCAGTTCTTAAAGGAACACTGGTCAAACAGCAGGGTGCTGATCGCCAGCAGCGAATAGAACCATCCCCTGGTCTGATCCACGGCTTCCGAAATAAAGTCAGCCGGGAAGCGCTCTTTAAACTCCTGTACGTTTTCAAAGGGATAATGCCACTGGGCAAAGGGCATGGAGCCGGAATCATACCATCCGTCAATCACTTCCCTGGTACGGTGCATGTCGCCGCCACACTCCGGGCACTTTAGCACCACCCGGTCGATATAGGGGCGATGCAGCTCTGGCAGCGTTTCCTGGCTAAGGGGGGTCACACTCATCTCTTCCAGCTCTTTGCGGCTGCCCACCACATGGATATGGCCCTTATCACACAGCCATGCAGGCAGCGGCGTGCCCCAGTAGCGCTCCCGGGACAAAGCCCAGTCCACCACATTCTCCACAAAGTTGCCCATGCGGCCTTCCTTGACGTTTTCCGGATACCAGTTGACTGAGCGGTTGTTGGCAACCAGCTCATCTTTTACCTGGGTCATGCGGATAAACCAGCCAGCCCGGGCGTAGTACATCAGCGGCGTGTCACAGCGCCAGCAGTGGGGATAGTTATGGGTGTACAGCGCGCGCTTCAACAGCAAACTCCGCTCCTTAAGATCCGTCAGGATCAGAGGGTCAGCCTCCTTAATGAAGGTGCTCTCCCAAGGCGTGCCCGCGACAAAATGGCCCTTGGTGTCCACCAGCTGCACAAAGGGCAGGCCAGCCGCCCGCCCGATGCGGGCGTCATCCTCACCAAAGGCGGGGGCAATGTGCACGATGCCGGTGCCATCAGACAAAGACACATAATCATCCGCCACCACATACCAGGCCTTTTCCGCTGGTGCCACCAATCTCCACAGCGGCTCATATTCCATGCCCAGCAGGGCCTCGCCCTTCATGAAGGTTTTGTCGGTCATCTGCTCGCGCTGTTCCTCAGAAAACAAGGCGGGAATAAGCGCGGTGGCCATGATCATGGTGTCGCCGTCCAGGGTGAAGCGACAGTATTCCTCCTTGGCGTTCACGCACAGCGCCACGTTTGAGGGCAGCGTCCAGGGCGTGGTGGTCCAGGCCAGCAGGTAGGTGTTGCTCTCCCCCTTCACAGGGAAGCGCACATAGGCGGAATACTCCTCCACCTCCTGATAACCCTGGGCCACCTCGTGGCTGGAGAGTGCTGTGCCGCAGCGGGCACAGTAGGGCACCACCTTGTGCCCCTGGTAGAGCAAGCCCTTTTCAGCAATCTGCTTCAAGCTCCACCATACCGACTCGATATAGCTGTCATAATAAGTGACATAGGCTTTGTCCATGTCTACCCAGAAGGCCAGGCGGTCGGACATCTCCTCCCACTCCTTCTTATACTTCCAGACCGATTGTTTGCACTCCTGAATGAAGGGCTCGATGCCAAAGGCCTCAATCTGATCCTTGCCGTCAAGGCCCAGTTTCTTCTCCACCTCCAGCTCCACCGGCAGCCCGTGGGTGTCCCAGCCGCCGATGCGAAAGACATCCTTGCCCTTCATCACCTGGTAGCGGGGAATCAGATCCTTCATGGCCCGGGTGATCACGTGCCCGATGTGGGGCTTGCCGTTGGCAGTTGGCGGCCCCTCGTAAAAGGTGAATTTCTCCTTGCCCTTATTATGGGTCAGGGCTTTTGCCATGATATTGTTCTCTTTCCAAAACCGGGCGATGTCCTTCTCCCGGGAAACGAAATCCATGTCTGTGGAAACTTTGTGATACATGTGCTTCCTCCAAATAAAAAATCCCGCCCCTTTGGGACGGATGACCGCGGTACCACCCAAGTTGGCGCCATGCGCCCGCTTAGAGCCTGTAACGGGGGCCACCGTGGCGGATTAGGCCATGCTCCGGGGTGATCTGGCAAAGGGCATCTCCCGCCGGGCTTGCACCCTCCCCGGCTCGCTCTGGGCTCATCCCCTGCCCGTCCCCATCGACGCCTTGTCATTATGCAACACAATCTGCCATTTGTAAAGCCAGCGGCGTAAAGGCCCGGACCAATGCCCGGAAGAGTCCTGATGCTCTCTTGACTTGATGCTATTTTGATATTATTATGATATCAAGCAAAAGACGGAGGGAATGCCCATGGAGACGAAGTACACCCAGGAAATCCCGCAAAAGGCCAAACCCGGTCTGCCCCGGTTGATTCAGTTCATCCTGCTGCTGGTGCTGGCGCTTGTCCTTGTCATAGCAGCTGGCATCACGCTGGAAAACACCGAGGGCAAAAGCATTCCGGCCATCATCCTGTTGATTGTTGGCATCCTCTACCTCGTGGTGGGCTGGGTGCCGTTCATGGGGCTCAAAATTGTGAAGCCTCAGGAAGCGCTGGTGCTCACCCTGTTTGGCAAGTATACCGGCACACTCCGCAATGAAGGCTTCTACTTTGTGCATCCTTTCTCTTCGGCGATTAATCCCGCCGCACCCAGTGCCACGTTGGCTGCCACCCAGGAGGATCAGCCCACCCATGCGATGACCGGAAAAGACAATGCCGCGGCGATGTTGGCAGTCATCAGCAAAAAGAGGATTTCCCTCAAAGCCATGACGCTCAACAACAACAAGCAAAAAATCAACGATAAGCTGGGCAACCCCGTGGAAATCGGCATTGTGGTCATCTGGCGGGTGGTGAACACCGCCATGGCAGTGTTCAATGTGGACAACTACATCACCTTCCTATCCATCCAGTGCGATTCGGCGCTGCGCAACATCGCCCGGCTTTATCCTTATGACCTGGCGGAGGATGATGACGAGATGACCCTCCGGGGCAGCAGCCAGGAAGTGGCTAAGAAGCTCAAGGAAGAAATTCAAAGCCGCGTTTCCAATGCCGGCCTTGACATCATGGAGGCGCGCATCACCCACCTGGCCTATGCCCCTGAAATCGCCGCCGCCATGCTCCAGCGCCAGCAGGCCTCTGCCATCATCGACGCCCGGAAAATGATTGTGGACGGCGCCGTGGGCATGGTGGAAATGGCCCTTGAAAAACTCAGCGAACGGGAAATCGTGGCGCTGGATGAGGAGCGCAAGGCCGCCATGGTCTCTAACCTGCTGGTGGTGCTGTGTGGCAACAAGGACGCCCAGCCCGTGGTAAACAGCGGGACGCTTTATTAAATACATGGCTGAGCCAAAAACCCCTGAACAGGGCAAGAAAAATATCCCTCTGCGCCTTTCTTTCGCACTGTGGGAGGAGATCGCTGCCTGGGCGGCGGATGACTTTCGCTCCATCAACGGGCAGATTGAGTACCTGCTGACCGAGTGCGTCAAAAAACGCAACAAACGCTTTGGAGGAGACAGCGATGCAGCTGCTGATCATCAGACACGGCCAGTCCCAGGCGGATCTGCTTGATGTGCATAAGGGGCGCGCTTTATTGCTTCAGCCGCTTCACCGCATGATACTGCTTCTCCCCGCCTGAGAGGTTGTAAACCCGCTTAAACCCTTTGCCGATCAGGATGTTCTGCGCGGCGTTGCCGGTGGTTCCCCGGTTGCAATAGGTGAGGGTGATGGCCTCCTTATCCAGATTTTCACATTGCTGGCGCAGCTCCTCCTGGGGGATACAGACAGCCCCTTCCACACATCTTTTCTCGAAGCTTTTCTTCTCCCGGGCGTCAATCACCTGGATCTTCTCCCCTTGCTTTCGCCGCTCCTCCAGCTCCTCAGCCGTCATCAGGGGCCTTCCGCGGCTGATGACCCCGTCCAGGATCATCCCGGCGTACATCACCGGGTCCCGGGTGGTGGAGAAGGGTGGCGCATAGGCCAGGTCCAGATGCGAAAGATCCTCAGCCATGGCGCCATAGGTGAGGGCGGTCACAAACACGTCGATCCGCTTGTCCACCCCCTCATAGCCCACGATCTGAGCGCCCAGGAGTTTTCCGGTTACTTTATCAGCCACTGCCTTGATGGTCAGTTCCTTCCCACCCATATAGCCGGGGCGGGATAGTTTGGACGCGTGGCTGACCGCCACGTCAAACCCCACCCCCCTGGCCTCCCGCTCAGATAACCCGGTCTGGGCCACGCCCAGGTCGAACACCCGGAAGATGCCCGTCCCCATCACCCCCCGGAAGCGCAGGTCACCGCCGGTGACGGCGTCCCCGGCAATGCGGCCGGTCTTATTGGCGGTGGAGCCCAGGGGCAGCCAAACCGGCTTGCCGGTGAGGATATGCGGGGTTTCAATGCAATCCCCGCAGGCGTAGATATCTGGCTGGGATGTCCGCATGGCATCGTCCACATGAATGGCGCCAGTCTCTCCCAGGGCGATACCCGCTTCTTTGGCCAGCGCCACGTTGGGCTTCACGCCGGTTGACACCAGAACCAGATCAGCAGGCATACGGCTCCCTTCATCCAGCAGCACCTCTTTTTCCGTGATCTGCGTGGCGGTGGCGCCAGTAAACACCTTGACGCCCTTTTCCTCCAGATGCTTCTGAACATGCACCGCCATGTCAGGGTCAAGCGCTGGGATCACCTGGGGCAGTTTTTCAATCAGCGTCACCTCAAGTCCCAGGCCGCGCAGGCTCTCGCACATTTCAAGGCCGATGAACCCGCTTCCGATGATGGCAGCGGTTTTAGGCTTATGCGCCTCAATAAAGTCGTGGATCTGCAGCATATCCCCCACCGTGCGCAGGGTGAACACATGGGGCTGATCCTTCCCCGCAATGGGCGGTGTCACCGCATACGCGCCGGTGGCGATGACCAGCCTGTCGTAATGGTCTGTGAACTCCTCGCCGGTGTTCAGGTTTTTCACCCGCAGGGTTTTGTCCTTCGGATGGATCGCCATCACCTCATGGCGGGTGCGTATGTCCACATTGTACTTCTTCTTGAAATAGCCGGCGTCCCGGGGATAAAGCTCCTCCGCCTCCTCCACCTCCCCGGAGATGTAATAGGGCATCCCGCAGCCGGAATAGGAAATGTGCCGGTCCTTCTCATACACCACGATCTGGGCATTCTCATCATTCCGCCGCGCCTTGGCCGCGGCTGAGGTCCCCGCCGCCACCGCGCCTATCACGATAATACGCATTTGCGCCTCCTTTGCTGCCTGGTGCAGCGCCTGTTGTCAGGGGGGGTAAAAGCTTGCGCTCTCCTTCATTTATACCCATCCGGCACACATATAAAAAACCCCTGAAACAATTGACGCTTCAGGGATTTCCTCTGGCACCTCCGACGGGATTCGAACCCGTGTTGCCGCCTTGAGAGGGCGGTGTCCTAACCGCTAGACCACGGAGGCAAATTGGCTGGGGAACCTGGATTTGAACCAAGACTATGCGAGTCAGAGTCGCAGGTGCTGCCGTTACACCATTCCCCAATGCACAAGGCGCAAAAAGGATTATAGCCAAGGGGTATGGGCTTGTCAAGCAAAAAAGCAGCAAAATCTCTGAAATCCAGTGCTGCTTGGCTTGCTTTGGTTTTACCTTCCGTCATTTGACTGAAGTTTTTGAAGAAAATGCAAGGGGAGAAACTCCTCTCAAAAAAAGCTTCTCCCCGAAAGAACCCTGTCGTTTTCTCGCTTTTCCGTGTCTCAGGTCGCCCGCTGAGCGATCATCTCCTTCACCTTCATCAGGCGCGTGAGCGCCCCGCGCTCGTTTTCCTCCAGCTTCATGGTGATATAGCGGATGGTCTCCTCAAACTGGGGGATCATCACATATTCCAGGGCATTCACCCGGCGGCGGGTTTTCTGGATCTCGTCAGCCAGGAGGGTGGCGGTCTTTTCTTTCTCCGCCAGGGCGATGAGGTTGGGCAGCGCCTGGGCCATGGTGGCAATGGCGTTGTCCAGCTGGGCTGAGGTCTCAGCCATGCCGTAGGGCAGCTGCGCTTCCCCCAGGCCGCCTTCATCCACCGTGAACTCCGGCACCCGGACGGAGAGGATGTTGCGCCGGCCGGCCTTGATGGCGGCCTGGCGGGCGGGGTAAAGCAGCGCCTGCCGTAAGGCGCCCGGCTCCATCACGGCGCGGGCCAGGGCAAAGTCCTTGAGCGCTATGCCCAGCTCACCCTCCACCTGCTTTCTCAGCCGCAGATTCTCCCGCACCAGGGTGATAAACTGACGAACCAGCTCATCCCGTTTGTCCTTGAGCAGCTTATGCCCACGCCTGGCGGTCACCAGGCGGCGCTTCATCTGCGTCAGTTCCATCCGGGTGGGGTTGACGTGCAAGATGGCCATTTAGCCTTCCTCTCCTTTTTCCCCGTGGCTTTTGTCCTCAGGCAAAAACTCATCCAGCAGGCTGTCCCTGATGCGTTTGAGCTCATTGCGCGGCAGGATGGTGAGCAGGTCCCAGCCCAGATCCAGCGTCTCCTCAATGGAACGATCGGTATCATAGCCCTGGGATACATAGCGCTTCTCAAAGGCCTCCGCAAAGGCCGCAAACTTTTTGTCCAGGTCAGTCAGCGATGCCTCGCCCAGGATGACCGCCAGCTCTCTGGCGTCCTTACCGCGGGAATAGGCGGCAAAGAGCTGGTTCATGGTGTCAGCGTGGTCTTTTCTGGTCTTCCCTGCGCCGATGCCCTTGTCCTTCAGGCGCGAGAGGGAAGGCAGCGCGTCGATGGGCGGAGCGATGCCCTTCCGGTGCAGCTCGCGGCTTAGGATAATCTGGCCCTCAGTGATATAGCCGGTGAGGTCAGGGATGGGGTGGGTTTTGTCATCCTCAGGCATGGTGAGGATGGGGATCTGCGTGATGGAGCCTTCCTTGCCGATGATACGCCCTGCCCGTTCATACATGCTGGCCAGGTCGGTGTACAGGTATCCGGGATAGCCCCGGCGGCCAGGCACCTCCTTGCGGGCGGCGGACACCTCCCGCAGGGCCTCGGCGTAGTTGGTCATGTCGGTCATGATGACCAGCACATGCATGTCCTTCTCATAGGCCAGGTATTCAGCGGCGGTGAGGGCCATGCGCGGGGTGGAGATGCGCTCAATGGCCGGGTCATTGGCCAGGTTCATAAACAGCACCGCGCGTTCGATGGCACCGGTGCGCCTGAAGTCAGAGATGAAATAGTCGGCCTCTTCAAAGGTGATGCCGATGGCCGCAAACACCACGGCGAACTTGCTGTCCTGGCCCAGCACCTTGGCCTGGCGGGCGATCTGGGTGGCCAGCTGGGCATGGGGCAGGCCGGAGCCTGAGAACACCGGCAGCTTCTGGCCGCGCACCAAGGTGTTGAGGCCGTCGATAACTGAAATGCCGGTCTGGATGAACTCGCTGGGATAGTCCCGGGCGGCGGGGTTGAGGGGCTCACCGTTGATGTCCATGCGCTTTTCCGGGATGACAGCAGGCCCGCCATCCTTGGGCACGCCCATGCCGTCAAACACGCGGCCCAGCATCTCCATGGACACCGACAGCTCTATGCCACGGCCCAGGAAGCGGGCGGCGGAATTGTCGATGCGTAGGCCATGGCTCGGCTCAAACAGCTGCACCAGGGCCTTGTCCCCTTCGATCTCAAGCACCTTGCCACGCCTGATCTCACCGCTCTCCTGGCGGATTTCCACCAGCTCGTTATAGGCGACCCCCGACACTTGCTCCACCAGCATCAGCGGGCCCACCACTTCTTTTATGGTGCGGTATTCTTTGAGCATCTTACATCCCTCCCCGGTTGATGAGCGCGGTGACCTGATTGGCCAGCTCTGTTTCGATTTCCTGGAAGTAATAGAGGGAATCCTCTGGGATATACTTCGCCCGGCCAATGCGCTCGCGCACGGGCATGTTGATCACATCAGACAGATTGCTTCCCGCGTCAAGCGCCATCTGTCCCTTCTCACCGTAGTCCAGGATCAGCCGCAGCATCAGGAACTGTTTTTTGAGCGAGGTATAGGTATCAATGTCGTCAAAGGCGTTCTGATGCAGATAGTCCTCACGGATGGAGCGGGCCACCTCCATGGTCAGCCGGTCTTTCCAGGAAAGGGCATCGGTGCCCACCAGGCGCACGATCTCCTCCAGCTCGCTCTCCTCCTGGAGCAGGCGCATGGTGTTGGCACGCAGCTCGTTCCACTCAGGCGAGACATTGTCTGTAAACCAGCCGGCCAGGTTATCCACATACAGGGAGTAGGACAGCAGCCAGTCAATCGCCGGAAAATGGCGCCGGTAGGCCAGCTGCGCGCTGAGTCCCCAGAACACCTTCACGATGCGCAGGGTGGCCTGGGAGACCGGCTCTGAAATATCACCGCCCGGAGGCGACACGGCGCCGATGGCGGAGATGGAGCCGGTGCGCCCTTCCTGCCCCAGGCAGGTGACCAGGCCCGCCCGCTCATAAAACTCCGCGATGCGGCTGGACAGATAGGCGGGATAACCTTCCTCGCCCGGCATCTCCTCAAGCCGGCCCGACATCTCGCGCAGCGCTTCGGCCCAGCGGCTGGTGGAGTCGGCCATGATGGCCACCCGGTAGCCCATGTCACGGAAATATTCGGCGATGGTGATGCCAGTATAGATGGAGGCCTCCCGGGCCGCCACCGGCATGTCAGAGGTGTTGGCGATGAGAACGGTGCGCTTCATCAGCGTTTCTCCGGTGCGCGGGTCATGCAGCTCCGGGAACTCCTTGAGCACGTCCGTCATCTCGTTGCCGCGCTCACCGCAGCCCACATACACGATGATGTCCGCGTCCGCCCACTTGGCCAGCTGGTGCTGCACCACGGTCTTGCCGGAGCCGAAGGGCCCGGGAATGGCAGCCACGCCGCCTGAGGCGATGGGAAAGAGGGTGTCGATGACCCGCTGCCCGGTCACCATGGGCTGCTGAGGAAAGAGCTTCTCCCGGTAGGGACGTCCCTGGCGCACCGGCCAGCGCTGGGTCATGGTGAGCTGGTGCTCCTTGCCCTGGGCATCCTCAACCACAGCCACGGTATCCCTGATGGTGGCCTTGCCCTCGTGGATCTGTTTCACCGTGCCGGCAACGCCGTTTGGCACCATGATGCGGTGCTCCACCACCGGGGTCTCCTGCACCGCGCCCAGCACATCGCCCGCATCCACCTGGTCGCCCACCCTGGCCCTGGGCACAAACTCCCACTGCTTTTCCTCGTCAAGGGCGGGCACCTCAATGCCGCGGGTGATGCGGTCACCCGCTTTTTCCCGGATCAGCTGAAGCGGGCGCTGGATGCCGTCAAAGATGGACTCTATCAGGCCAGGCCCCAGTTCAAGGGACAGGGGCGCGCCGGTTGACTCCACCGGCTCCCCTGGGCCCAGGCCGCTGGTCTCCTCATACACCTGGATGGAGGCCTGATCCCCGCGCAGCTCGATCACCTCGCCGATGAGCCGGTGGCGGGACACGCGCACCATGTCATACATGCGTACGCTGGCCATGCCTTCTGCCACAATCAGGCTGCCCGCGACTTTTACGATTTTCCCCTGGGCCATGCTATTATTCCTCTTTCTTCTCTTGATTGATGAGAATGTCAGCGCCGATGGCTTTGATGACATTCTCGCGCACCCGCGCTTCGCCGTATCCGTCCGTCCCCATGATGCCAGGGATGGGGATGACCGCCACATCAGGCGAAGTCTCATAGCGCGTCAGCGCCTCGGGTGCTACGCGGGCGGCCTGCTCGGTGATGAAGATCACCGGCACTTTGTCCTGGTTCAATTTGAACAGGGCAGCGGCCACCTCATCAGCCGTCACGGCGGGGATGGCAACAGCGCCAATGGCCTTAAACGCCAGGATCGCATCTTCCTCCCCCACCACACCGATGCGCAGCACTTTATCTGACATAGGCTTCACGCAGCCTTTCCCTGATCAGTTCAGTTTCAAAGCCATTGAGCTTGCCCGCCAGGATCAGCCTGACGGCAGCGGCCTCCCGCTCCAGGGCCAGCAGATGGCCTGGCAGCACTTCAGCTGCAAAGGGCTCATTGCGGTAAGGCCTGAAAAGCCCCAGCAGATAGTCATCCATCTGACGCTCAAGGGCTGGCAGCGCCTTCTTGTCCGACATGGCCTTGACCAAAGCGCTTTGTACATCGCCCCCAAAGCGGCTGAACAGATAGGGCAGGCGGTCAGGGCTCTCGGCAACGCCGCGCCAGTCACGCCTGTCAACCCCGCCGCCGGGCACCAGCAGGTTTTCCAGTTCAAGGCCCGCCAAGTCCGTTCCGCGCATGCGCAAAAAGGTCAGCAGGTTGACAAAGTCCGCCTTGGCGCGGAAATACTCCCGTGCGGTCCTGGATTTGACCTGGGCCATGTTCTGACCGATGAGCTCAAACAGCGCCTGGTCGATGCGCACGTCAATGAGCATGGGATTAACCTGTGTCGCGGTCTGCTTTTCCAGCTCGCTCATGGCCCTGGCAAAGGGCTCAGGCAGCCGGGAGTAGGAGCGCTCAGCCACGGCATGGGAAAGGAGACTCCTGGGCAGCGTCCCGCAGTTTGACAGGGCCTCAGGCGTCACCTCGAGGATGCGCGCTTTAAACAGCGCCTTCAGATTCTGGGCGTCATGGCGCAGCATGAAGCTGTCAGTCAACTTGGGCTCTGGGGATATCTCCCGCACCAGATTGCAGGTTCGCTCAAGCAGGGAGACGCTCGCGGCTTCAACGCCCTTGTCCTCAAGCTCGGTCCAGCCCATTTCACTGAGGATGTGCCGGGCCTCCCGGTAGTCAGCTGCTGCCAACAGGCGCTCCAGCTGTGCGCCGGCCAGCGGTTTTTTGGCCAGGGAGCGCACGCGCCCCACGGCATAGGCTATGCTGGGTTGGGGCATGGATGCCCTCCTTTCCTCTCAGGGTTCAAAAAGCAGTCTCGCCAGGCCGGTTTCCAGATCCAGGCGCTTTTGCTCAAGGGCGCTCTCCAGGCTGCAATACACCTCGCTGCCCTGGCTGTACAGCACAAGGCCGGTAACCCCCGGTGCCCTGCCGCCCATGTCAGAAAGCGTGCCCGGCTTGCCCAGGTCTTTCAGCCTCGCGTTGGCCTTTTCAAGGAAGCCAGGCGTGAAAAAGCCGTCGTTGACTGCCCCGGCCTGCACCTGTTCATCCCCCTGGGCCTGTTCCAGATGCTTGATAAGCCACTGCGCAAACTGCGCATCAGGCAGCGTCCGCAGCTTTTCAAGCGCCTGGTCAAAGGCCTGGTTCATCAGCGTCCGCTGGGCCGCCAAAAGCTCCTTGCGCGTTTCCAGCTCAGACAGGCGCTGCATACGCTCCTCCAGGCGCAGGCTTTCCGCCTGGGCCTCCTGCTGCGCTTCTGCTTTCTGCTGGGCCAGCTGCAAATCAGACCTTTCGTGGATGGAAAGCACCCGGTCCTCGGCTTCCTTGAGCACATCGGCCACAGCATCCCGCGCGTCAGCCTCTATTCTGGCCAGGATGGGCTTTGTGTCCATCAGCGCCCCCTCACAGCGTGATGGCGTTGACCATCAGGAAGGAGGCCAACAGCGCCAGCACGGCGTAGGTTTCCACCATAACGGTCATGATGATGGCCTTACCGGACATATCCGGGTGCTGGCCCACCAGCAGCATTCCCGCAGCAGCGGCCTTGCCCTGGTGAACCGCGGAGAAATAACCCACCACGCCAACCGGGATCGCAGCGGCAAGATAGGCGAGCCCCTGGGTCAATTCCACGGCTTTCATGTCACCGCCCAAAGCGCCGATGTTCACCAGGATGATCACGCCGATCAAAAAGCCATAGATACCCTGGGTGCCCGGCAAAATCTGCAGCACCATCAGCTTGGGGTTCACCTCGGGGTTCTCGGTTGAAACACCCGCTGAGGTCTGCCCTGCCAGGCCCACCCCTTTGGCGGAGCCCATGCCCGCCAGGGCAACGGACAGCGCCGCGCCAAACAATGCCAGTACCTGCCCGATAGACATGCCTAAGATTTCCATGTAGTACTCCCTCCCGATGATTGAATGTAGATGCGGTATACGGCGCTAACGCGCCTTACGAAGCGTCCTGGACGCGAACGTACCGGGGTGAATAGCCAAGGGGCATAAAGGCGGTGCCGCCCTCCTCGTAGAACTTGCCGAAAAACTCGATGTATTGAAGCCTGCTTGAATGCACATAGGCGCCCAGGACGTTGATGGCTGCATTGAACAAATGCCCGCCCACAAACAGGGGGATGCCGATGATGATGCCGATGATACCGTTTTGCATCACCATGCCCACCAGGAGGTTGATGACCATGCCGATCACCCCGGTGGCAAGCCCCATGCCAAACAGGCGCATGTAGCTGAGCAGGTCGCTCAGCCAGCCGGACACATTGTACAGCGCCCCCAGCCCAGAGAGCAGGCGCTTGAAGGGATTGTTGGATTTGCCCCGGCCGGCGGTGACCAGGATGATGCCAGCCCCGGCAAGCGCCATCCATTTCCCAAGCTCTGCGGTCTGGGGCAGCAGCAGAAGCCCCAGGCCAACCACCAAGGAAAACCAGCTGAACTGGTCGTATATGGCGTCAAGAAATTGGCCGCGGCGGATGTTGAGGTAGGCGCCCAGGCCAAGGCCGGTGAACAGGTGCAGGGCGCCAAGGCCGATGCACAGCGCCATCACCGGCAGAGAGTTGTTCACCGGATCAAACACCGTGGGCCAGGGCGCAAAGCCAAACCAGGTATTGTACATAGCGCCCCAGAACACCGTGAAAATGCCGCCGATGCCGACGATCCAAAACAGCTTGCGCCCTCCCTTTGAGGGCTTCATCAGCTTGATCAGAATGGGTACCAGCAGGGCCATCATCAGCCCATAGCCGGCGTCAGACACCATCATGCCAAAAAAACAGGCGAAGAAAGGCATCATCACCGCGGTGGGGTCAAGGCTTGAGGGATGGGGCATGGAAAAGCCGGTGATGATGGACTCAAAGGGTGCTGTCACAGGATGGTTGCGCAGCAGCACTGGCGGCTCCTCCCCCTCCTGGGGGTCGAAAAAGGAGATGGCAGCCTCGGGAAAGCGCTCCTTGATGGCCGCCTCCACTCCGGGCGCCGCCAAAGCGGGCACCCAGCCCTGCAGCAAGCTGGCGGTGGCGGTGTGCGCCATGCGGCCCTGGGCTTCCTCCCGGGCATACTCAGCCTTGAGCGTTTCATAGCCCAGGCGCAAAACAGGCAGCTGTTCCGCCAGCTTCCTCAAGTCTTCCTCCAGCGCCTTTTGCTTTTCAGCCAGCGCTTCCAGCGCCTTTTCAGCCGCTTCCCGCTGGGCCTGGGGCGTGCCCTGGCCTTCCGGCAGGCTGATCTGCTGAAAGCCGATCTCCTGCAGATCCTGCAGGAAGCGCGTTGCCTCCGGCAGGTAGACCGCGGCCCAGAAATGCTGCAGGTCCTTGACCGGCTCAAGCGCCCTGATCACCGCCGCCTGGCCTGACCAGGCCGCCATCAACTCCTTTAAGCCATTGGCTGTGACAGTGCCGGTAAAAATGGTGACCGACTGGGTGTTATGGTTTATTTCAGTGGGGATATCCAGCTGGAGCCAGGGGGTCAGTTGCTCGATGGCAACATGCAGACGGCTTTCCTGACCGCGCAGGTCGCCAGCCCTTCGCTCCAGCTCTTCAGCCTGTTGGATCACCTGCTCGGCGCCCTTCAGGTCACTTCCTTCCAGATCATCCACGCTCACCTCCGGCAGCGCAGAGAACATGGACTGCTTCACCGGGTCATATTTCACCAGCTTGCGGATGGCCCACTGATACCGGGCGATCTCCGCCTCAATCTCAGCCGCCCGCGCGCTTTCTTTTCTGAGCATCAACTCCTCAGGCACCTCTGTCTGGGTGACCTGAACGCAGCCCAGGCGCTGGGCAAACTTCAGCAGCCGGTCGTGATCCCGGCGCATGATGATCAGGCCGATGCGCTTCATCTCAGCGATCGCCATCAGCCAGCACCTCCTGCACGATCATATCCGCCGCCTGGTCAAGCCGCCCCCGGGCGGCCTGGATGGCAGTCTGAATCTCCTGGCGGCGGGCGCCAGCCTGGGCATCCAGCTGCTGCTGCACCTCCTGGCGCTTGGCCTCCACGATCTGCCGGTACAGCGCCCGGTGCTCAACCGCGGCCTTACGCTCCTGCTCTCTGACCTCCGCCTGTGCGCCCTTGATGGCTTCGCTCGCCCCTGCCTGCGCTTCTGTTAGCATCGCATGGGCTTTTTTCTCTGCATCCAGTATGTGCTGAAGGATATTCTCCGCCATCCCCGTCACCTCTTAACTATCAATTGTCAGGGAGTATCTTAACATATACAGCGCCGGAAAAACAAGCCGAAGCACAGCTTCACGATCTATATTATGTTTTTATACAGCTATTTCTTTTCGATACTGACCCGCCCATTAGTAGAAGAAAGGAAACAGGTCAGCCATATTGATCCTTGATGCAGGGAGAAAGGCATGGGTACAATTCATAACAGATGCGAGGGCATCCCCTGGGTCACCATGGGCACCGCGGATGTCATTGGCGCAAGCGAAATCCAGGCGGAACCCCTCCCCCGCGCGGCCGGCGCTGGAATGGCTTTGGCACAGGTGGCGCCTTATCAGACAGCGCCTCAGAGCGGGATGAGGCCGCGACCCCAAGGGCAGACAGCCCAAAACATCGCACAGGAGGGTTTTATGCGCAGTCAGACGATGATCGCGGTGAAGGATGTGGCCGCCAGCCGGGCGTTTTATGAAAGCGCCCTGGGCCTGGTATCCGGCCACGGCGGGGATGAGTATGACCAGCTGTATTCCGGGGATGAGCTGGTGCTTCAACTGCACGACCTGAAACCGGACATGAACCATGGCCCCTTGCTGGGACCAGGGGAGAAAGCCGGAGCCGGGGTGCTCCTGTGGTTTATGACGGATGACTTTGATCAGGTGATCTCAAGGCTTAAGGCACTGAATGTGCGCTTTATCAAGCCGCCCTTTGAAAACCCCTATGCCCGGCACATGGAGGTCTGGTTTTTTGACCCTGACGGCTACCGGGTGGTGGTGTCTGCCCCCTCTGCCCACGGCAGCAAAGCCCCTCAGCCCGTGAAAAACCCTTGACCGGACCTCCCCTGTGTGCTATATTATGCGTTGCCGCTCGGGAGAGGCTTTAAATGCGCGTACGCTGCCTCAGGGCCTTCCGCCTACAGCCCGGCGAGTTTTGAAACGGAGGTGCTGCACATGTACGCAATCATCGCGACAGGCGGCAAACAGTATCGGGTCTCCGAGGGAGACGTCATCTACATTGAGAAGTTGGAAAACGAGCTGGACAGCGAGGTCACTTTCCCGGTTTTGATGCTGGGCGGCGACAAGGTGGTCTTGGGAACTCCTGAGGTCAAGGGCGCCAGCGTCACCGGCAAGGTGCTCCAGCATGGCCGGGGGCAAAAGATCGTCGTCTACAAGTTCAAGGCGAAGAAAAACTACCGCCGCAAGCAGGGCCACCGCCAGCCCTTCACCAAGGTGGAGATCACCGGCATCACCGCCTGAGATGACCACCATCCGCCTGCTTTATACCGATGACCGCCTGTGCGGCTATGATGTTTCCGGCCATGCCGGAGCAGGCACGGAAGGAAACGATCTGGTCTGCGCCGCGGTGTCATTCCTGGCTACCACCTGTGCCAACGCGCTTGAGAGCGTGGCCGGCGTGAAACCCCGGGTGATGCAGGCAGACGGGAAGCTCACCGTGAACCTGCTGAAAAACGAAGCAGCCCATGAAGCGCTCGTGATCCTTGAAACCTTCCGACAGGGTGCCAACGACCTGGCAGACGCCTATCCCAGAAATGTCCACCTGATTAATCAGGTGCTATGAAAGAAACGGAGGAAACCCCATGCTGAAGCTGAATCTTCAATTATTTGCCCATAAAAAGGGCGTTGGTTCCAGCCGCAACGGCCGTGACAGCGCCAGCAAACGCCTTGGCCCAAAGCGGGCTGACGGGCAGTTTGTGCTGGCCGGCAATATTCTGGTGCGCCAGCGCGGCACCCACATCCATCCTGGCGAGAACGTGGGCCGGGGCAAGGATGATACCCTCTTTGCCAAGATCGATGGCCTGGTGCGCTTCCACCACAAGGGCAAGTTCCGCACCCAGGTGAGCGTGCTGCCCGAGGAGGGGCAGGCCGCGGGCTGAGCCATTGCAGCGGATCTCTTTGAAAAGGGCTTGAAGGCCCTTTTTTGTTTTTTCGCCCTCTAATCCCGTAAAATTTTGCATTTCTGTTAAAAATTGATGAATTCCACTGATTAAGTCCTTTTTATCAGCGGTAAATTGATGTATACTGGAAGTGAAATAAGAGGATGAAAGGAAAGGGAGCGCATGAACATCACCAGCCGTGTGGAATCCTTCTTCTGGAATATCCTCAACCGGCCGGTGCTAAAAGACTGGATTGATATCGCCATCCTCGCCCTTGTGCTCTACAAGGTGTTCATGCTCACCCGGCAAACCCGGGCCAGCCAGGTTCTGAAGGGTTTTGCGCTGCTGGTGGCTGCCACCTGGCTGTCTGACCTGCTGGGCCTCAAGGCCCTGCATTGGTTGTTTACCAGCGTGGTCAACAACGGTGCCATCGTGCTGATGATTCTCTTCCAGCCGGAACTGCGCCGGGCGCTGGAGCAACTGGGCCGGGGCGCGAAAATCGATCATCTGGTTGACAGCCCCGATGAGAGCAGCCGGATTGTGTTTGAATTGACCCAGGCCGTGCAAACCCTCTCCCACCGCAGGGTGGGCGCCCTGATTGTGTTTGAGCAGAAAACCGGCCTGAGGGATTTTATCGAGACCGGCACCACCATCGATTCCCGGATATCAGGCCCGCTCCTGGTCAATATATTTGAGCCCAATACCCCGCTTCACGATGGGGCCATCATCATCCGGGGCGGCCGCATCATGGCGGCGGGCTGTGTGTTGAGCCTGAGCGAAAACAGCTCCCTGGGGCGTGACCTGGGCACCCGCCACCGGGCAGGCCTGGGGGTGACGGAGAGCACGGACGCGGTGGTGCTCATCGTGTCGGAGGAGACTGGCATCATCTCCATGGCCCAGGGCGGCAGGCTCACCCGCCACCTGGATGGGGAGGCGATCAAAGAAATCCTCAGCAATCTTTATCAGAGTGACCGGGTCAACCTGTTCGAAACCGTGCAGGGCCTGGCGCGGCGTTTCAAGCGGAAAGGAGAGCGCAAAGATGAACGAGCATCTTGAGGACAAGGGCTGGCGCGGTGAGCTGAGCGCCTTTGGCGCCCGCCTGAAAAAATCCATGAGCAGGAACTGGGGGCTGAAGCTCACCAGCCTGATTTTTGCCATCGCCATCTGGGGCGGCCTCATCAGCCAGGATGCCACCCTCACCCGGGAGAAGGTTTTTGTGGATGTCCCCGTCAACATCGTCAACGCCGATGCCCTGCAGCGCAGCGGCTTTATCGTCGTGTCCGATCTTTCAAAGCTGGGCCCCATCCGCCTGCATGCCAATGTGCCCCAGCGGGTGTATGACAGCGCCACCCCGGCCAACTTCAACGCCAGACTGGATCTTTCCCGCATCACCACCACAGGCGAGGTGACGCTGCCCATCCAGACCACTGACACCATCAGCTACGGCAATGTGACCTGGCTTTCCCAGACGGAGGTGACCCTTGAGGTGGATGAGTACATCACCCGCCGGCGCATCCCCGTGCAGCAGATCCAGGCCACCCCGGCGGAGGCGCTGCCGGCAGATATCTACGCCGGTGCTGCCGGGATAGACCCCAGCACCGTGGTGATCTCCGGCCCCAGGAGCCTGGTGGCTGGCGTTGCCCGGGTGGTGCCCGCCTATGACATCGCCAGGCTCACCCCCATTGTGGGCACCCAGTATAACGCCGTGCCCTTTGCCCTGGTGAACCGGGACGGGCAGGAGATCAAAAGCCCGCTCATCACTGTTACCAGCGAGAACGTGCTGCTGGACACTTTGCTGGTGGAGCAGACCTTCTATCCCAAGAAGAGCGTACCCATCAACTTAACCGGCGCTGTCACCGGGCAGGTGGCCCCTGGCTACCGCGTCGCTAGCGTCACCGCCGCCCCTGCCCAGGTTCAGATCGCGGGCTCCTCTGAAGCGCTGGAGAAAATTCCCGTGGTGGACCTCACCGCCCCCATCGATGTGTCCGGCATGAACGAAACCATCATCCGCGCCGCCAAGGTGACCAAACCCGCTGACGCGGTCTATCTCAGCGAAAACGCTGTGTACGTGACGGTGGAGATCCTGCCCATCTCCGCCCTGGACCAGGCTGCGCCATGAATGTCATCGCTGACCGCCTCTTTGGCCTGCTTCTGGGGTGGACCCGGGGCCTGTTCAACAGCCTCTGGAACCTGGTCACCAATCATTCCTCAGGCATTGTGGGCTTTTTTGAGCGTTTCTGGCTGCCGATGATCGTCATCCTCCTTTTAGTGGGCACCTTGGCAGACTATATCGTTTGGATTATCCGCTGGCGCCCGTATTATGTGTGGCGCAGCTGGTTTATGCGCCGGGACAGGGAGAAGCGCATGCAGGCCACCCAGGCCTATATGACAGATCTGGACCAGGCGCCGCTGGATCTGGAGCTGGACCCCATGGAAGCCGCCCCCTTCACTCCGATGTTTCCGGCTGATGAGGCGGTGGTCTTCCCGCCCGGGGATGACTTCCCCTACCCCCATCAAGCGCCTGATGAGCAGCCTCCCCACCAGGAACAGCCAGTCTGGCAGCCCCAGGAGCTGGTGATGCCATCCCCTGACCCAGGCTACGCAGCGCCTGAGCCGGAATTGCCCTTCGCAGCCTGGACGGTGCCGCCGGAGGAACAGGCGGCTTATCAGGAACCGGAGGCGCTCGCCCCGGCCTGGGACCAGCTGCCTGTGGTGGAGGCTGAGGATTATCACCTGGCCCCTGAGGAAACAACGCCCGAAAAGCCCGCCTCCCGGCGCCGGCGCCGCATCCAGACCAAGCGCCAGCGCCAGCCCGGTCTCTTGCGCACGCTGAGGGAAACCCTCATAGACCCCACCGACCCTTCAGAGCAATTGGACAGCCTCCCGCCCCCCATCTCCCAGGAGGACGCCTTCCACCAGCCCTATTATCCAGAGAATTACCGCTATCGCCCCGCCCCCTCAGAGGAGGAGGACGGCAGCGGCTTATGACAGGTTTGCCTTCAGGCTTTCTCGATCAGCTCAAACCGCTGCTGGGTGATGACCTTGAGCGGTTTATCGCCAGCTTCGATCAGCCAGCCCACCGCGGCATCCGCTTTTCCACAAGGCGGGTGCCGCCTGCTGTTTCCGGCCTCCTTTCCCCCATTCCCTGGGCCGGGAATGCCTGGTATCTGGCAGAGGACGCCACCGCCGGCAGCCATCCGCTGCATGATGCCGGAGCCTATTACCTCCAGGAGCCCAGCGCCATGGCCGCTGTCAGCGCCCTTGCCCCCCAGCCTGGTGACCTGGTGCTCGACCTGTGCGCCGCCCCCGGCGGCAAGGCCACGCAGATCGCAGACCGGCTGAAGGGGGAGGGCGCCCTGGTGGCCAATGAGATCAACCCTGCCCGCGCCCGGATTTTAGCACGCAACCTGGAGCGCATGGGCATTGTCAACGCTGCTGTCACCTGTGAAAGCCCCGCCCGCCTGGCTCAGCGGCTTCCCGCTGCCTTTGACAGCATTCTGGTGGATGCCCCCTGCTCGGGCGAGGGCATGTTCCGCAGGGAGCCGGATACCCGGGCCCAGTGGCGCATGGAAAGCCCCGCTGGCTGCGCCCTCCGGCAGATTGAGATCCTCCGCAGCGCCGCCCTTCTGCTGCGCCCGGGTGGGAAACTGGTATACAGCACCTGCACCTTTAATGAAGTAGAAAATGAGGCGCTCATCAGCGGTTTTCTGGATGAGCATCCGGGCTTGAAGCTGCAGCCCTTCCACCTGCCCGGCCTGCCGGAGGCGCAAGCGGGCATGCTGCGCATCTGGCCGCACCTGCACCCTGGCGAGGGGCATTTTGTGGCGCTGATGACTTTGGACGGGGATGCTGCCCCCAGGAAGATGCCGCCACCACGGAAGTGTTTGCCTGAGATCAGCGCCCTGGTCGCCAGCTGGGCGCATGCGCCGGTGCCAGCCAACCACATCGCGGGAAGGACAGCCATTCATGTCTCCCCCGCCCTTCCGGATCTCACCGGCCTGCGCGTGATCAGCCTGGGACCTGCCCTGGCGGACCTCTCCAGCCCCACGCCCAAGCCTGCCCACGCCCTGGCCCTCATCAGCCAGCCGCGCCAGATGATCGAACTAATCCTTGAAGACGCCCTGCGCTTCCAGCAGGGGCATCCGCTGTCTGTCCCCGCTGCCCTCACCAGCTGGACGGCGCCCTGTCTTTCGGGCTGGCCCCTGGGCTGGGGCAAGGCCAGCGGCGGCATCATGAAAAACCATTATCCCAAAGGGCTGCGCAGGCCGCTGTAATCCCCATCCGCTTCTGTGCCATCCGCGTTAATCGCGGTTTTTTATTTCATGCTTGACAAAGAAAATTTTTCGATATATTATGATCATGAAAGTTGGTGATAGAATGTTTGAAACTTATGAAATCTCTTTGATCCAGGCTGAGCAAAGCCCTCTGCTATCTTCCCAGCCGCTCAGGGATCTGTTCCTAGATTACAGCGGCTGGGCTTCAGCCAGGGAGCTGGCCCCTGACGCCTTGATGGACCAGCGGGAGGCCTTCCTGCTGGCCCTCCATCCCGGCGCCGACGACGCCCTTAGCCGTGTCCTGGCGCTGGAGGATGACAAGGCAAAGGAGGCTGCCATCCGCTTTCTCTGCCTTCCGCCCTCCTTTTGGGAGGAGCGAAGCGCTATCATGCCGCCTCCACCCCCTGACAGCCAGAAGGAGGCAGCCATGCGGGCTGCCCTGCAAAGCCCGGCCCTCATCAGCCGGCTCATCGGCATTGATCCTGGTGACGTCCCCTTGCACCTGCACATCAGCGCTGCAGCGCCCCGGGAAATCCGCATGCATTTTCTCAGCGATACGGGCGTGTTTTTAAGCGTTGGACTGGATGTGAGCCTGGATGCCTACGCCATCTGGCATCAGGAGGATATTCTGTTGATGTTTAAAGCCCTGGCAGACCAGTCCCGTCTTGACATGCTCCGGGCACTGCTAAAGGATGCCCTCTCTGCCACCCAGCTGGCCGAAAAAGTAGGCCTCACCCTATCCACCATCAACCACCACGTGACCAAATTGGTGGAAGCCCGCCTTGTCAATCTGGCCTTCTCCTCAAAGCCCGGCAAGGGCGCGCTGTTTGAAGCCAACCGCCCCGTGATCGCCCAGGTGCTTGACCTGATCAGGCAGGAGACCACATGAGATACAAAAAGTTTTTTGTCGCCATGCTGCTGGTCGCCATCCTGACAAGCGCAGCCTCCCTCATCCCGCCCCTCTTCCTTCAGCTCTGGGGCCGGGAACAGGCGGGCTTAAGCCCACAGCGCATCCTGATGATCCTGGGAATCATGCTGCTCTCTCATGCCCTGGGTGTGTTGTTTGTCGTGTACCGGGAGCGTTTCGCCAAGGAATACAACAAGCAGAACCTGCGCGGCATGACCCGGGCCATACTCAGGACGGATTATGACACCCTCATCGCCCAGGGCCCAACCAATCTCTTTAATCAAGCCGCCATGTCAGTGAACAGCATTTATTCCTTCATGACCGGGGACAATATCCACATCTGGTCAAGCCTGTTTGTGATGACAGTTTCCCTGGCCCTGATTGCCGTCATGAACCCGCTGGTCGCCCTGATTCTCTTTTTTATGGTGCCCTTTAATTATTTTGGCTATCAGCTGCTCAACCGCTCCTTGGCCAGGCGAAGCACGGCCATGCAGCAGGACACCAGCGTGGGATTTCAGGCCATTATCTCGCGTCTCCAGCAAATTGATTACCTCAAGCAGTGCCCCGACCACGCCCCTTTCATCAGCTCTCTTGAGCCGATGCTTGAGAAGATCTATGGCAGCATGGCCAGGGTCAATGTGTTTGCCCAGTCTGTCTCCTATGTCTTCAGGGGCATAAATACCATGGCCCACAGCCTGGCCCTTATCTACATGGTGTATCTGTTCACCCTGAAGACAGCCAGCCCCCTTTCCCTCATCCTCTTCACCATCCTGCTGCCCCTCTATTTTGACAGCATCGGCGTTTTGACCCGGGTCAACCTCAGCCGCAGCAATTTTGATGTGGCCCTTGATTTTCAGCGCAGCCTCAATCAACAGGCAGAGGACATCAGCAAAAATGGCTTAAGCGGCATAGACAGCCTTGACCTGGATGTGCATTCCCTCTGTGTCCCCGGCCATACCCTCCCCTTTTTAGCCAGCGCACACCTAAAAAAAGGCGACATCGCCCGGGTCATGGGAAAAAGCGGCAGCGGGAAAAGCTCCTTTGCCAAGGCACTGCTTGGGTTCAGGGCCTTGGATGGCGCGCACTATAACTGCATGCCCATCAGCCAAATAAGCGCTGCCTCCATCCGGGAGCATGCCGAATACCTCTCCCAGGAAGTGGCCGTCATCAAGGGCAGCCTCCGGGACAACCTCTTTTTTAACAAGCCTTATACCCCCGAAGCTGAAGCCTGGCTGCTTCAGGAGCCTATCCTTCAAAGCCTATTTGAGAGCAAAACCCTGGACAGCGGCATCCATGAGGGCGGTGCCAACCTGTCGGGTGGCGAAAAACAGAAAATTGCCCTGGCCCGTGCCCTCATGTCCCACCAGGATCTGCTGGTGCTGGACGAGGTTTGCAGCAATATCGACCATGCTTCGGCCATGGATATCTACCGCCGCATTGACGCCGATCGGGACAGCCGCATCACCCTCATTATTTCCCATGATGAGCTGCCGGAGGGCCTGGCCAATATCGTGTTAAATGGCGAAGAAACGGACGATGGTGCTATTCGTTCTCCCCAAACAGCTGACAGCTCATCTCACCATGATCATCTACCGTGACAATGGCAAACCCGCCATCGCGCAGCGCCCCGGGATTGAGCAGCAGGATGCCCTCACGGTATTCCAGCGTCTGGGTATGGGTATGCCCATAAATCGCAAGCGCTGCATCCACCTCCCTGGCGCGGGCAAATAGCAGGCTCAAGCCTTGTTTCACCTGGAGACGATGCCCATGGGTCAGATAAATGGTCTTTCCATTCACGGGGAAGGTCAATTCATAAGGAATATCAGACGGGGCAGCCAGGTCACAGTTGCCCCGCACCGCCAAAACATGGTAGCCCTCATAGCGCAGGTCAAGGGCATCATATAGGCCATCCCCCGCAAACAGCACCAGGTCGGGCTTTGTGCCCTTCTCCGCCCGGCGCAGCATGCGCTGCACCGCCCGGCTCCGGCCGTGGGAGTCGCCGAATACCAGCAGCTTCATCCCAGCGCTTCCTTCAGTTTTTTGAGCGCCCGGGCCCTGTGGCTCACCTGGTTCTTCTCCTCCTCACCCATCTGGGCAAAGGTCACGCCAGATTCATATAAAAACAGAGGGTCATAGCCAAAGCCGCCCTCTCCCCGGGGTGTCTGGATGATTTCCCCCGGGCAGACCCCCTCAAAGCACTGGGTGGGGGCAAAGGGTGAGGCCAGCGCCAGGGCACAGACAAACCGGGCGCTGCGATCCTCAACCCCCGCCATATTCTTCAGCAGCAGTGCGTTGTTGGCCGCATCATCCCCATGCTGCCCCGCATAGCGCGCGGAATGGACGCCGGGTGCGCCACCCAGCGCCGTCACCTCAAGCCCGCTGTCATCTGCCAGGGTGAGGAAGCCCGTAGCATCCCGCACCGCCTGCGCCTTGAGGATTGCGTTTTCACTAAAGCTGCTCCCCGTCTCTTCAACCTCCCCCCCAAAGCCCGCCTCTCTCATAGAGATAATGCGAAACCTGGGGCCCAACAGCTGGGTCAGCTCCCTGATCTTATGCGCGTTGCCGCTGGCAAGGACCATGGTCTGGGGCTGCATCACCACCCAGGCCTTGTCTGCCAGCGCCTGGCGCTGATGAGCCATCAACTCAGCGATGCCCTCCTTGGCCAAGCCCATCATCTCGTGCAAGAGACCCTCAGGAAACGCCTTGCCCTCCCCTGTGCCCTGAATCTCAATGATGTCTCCCTTTTCATTCAGGACGAAGTTCATGTCAGCTTCCGCCTGGCTGTCTTCCTCATAGCACAGGTCAAGCAGGGCTTGCCCCTGCACCACCCCGCAGCTGACAGCTGCCACCTGGTGGTTGACGGGGGATTCCTTGAGCATCCCCTGCTCAATCATCCAGTCAACCGCAAGGGATAAGGCCACAAACCCGCCGGTGATGGCTGCTGTCCGGGTGCCGCCGTCTGCCTCCAGCACATCGCAGTCTATCGTCAGGGTGTGTTCTCCCAGCCGCTTTAAATCCACCGCCTGACGCAGGCTGCGGCCAATAAGCCGCGCAATCTCCACCCCGCGGCCATCCTTTTTCAGGCCATCCCGCTGCTTGCGCCGGCCGGTGGAGGCCGGCAGCATCGCGTATTCCGCCGTCAGCCAGCCCTGGCCTTTTCCCCTTAAAAAGGGCGGCACCCCCGGCTCCACCGAGCAGGTGACAATCACCCGGGTGCCGCCTGTTTCCATCAGGCAGCTGCCGGCCGCTGTCCCCACAAAACCCGGGGTGATCTTTATCTGGCGCAGTGCATCGTGGCTGCGCGCGTCTTTTCTTTCCATACCCGTCCTCCTACCAAAAAAACGCCCAGGAGAATGCCTGGGCGATGGGAATGTCGCTTTGGGAAATCAGGTGAGCAGCTCGCCCTCGTTCTCGATGGAAACCTCTTCCACCCCGCGGATGGCCCAGCGGGCAAATACCATTTCCACATTGTCCTTGCCAACTGCCAAGGTGACCGTGTCATCCCGCAGCACACGGATGGTGCCATAGATGCCGCCAATGGTGGTGATGCGGTCGCCCACCTTGAGGTTGGCCAGCATGTCCTTGACCTTCTTGTCCTTCTTGCGCTGGGGGCGGATCAAGAGGAAGTAGAAAACCACAACGATGAGGATCATCGGCAGGAACATCTGGATCATGGCGGCGGCGCCGCCGGGCTCCTGGGCAGCGGCCTCAGCAGCAGGGGCGGCGGGGGCAGCGGCCTCGGCCAGGGCAGAGGGCAGGGAGAACAACCAATCGAACATCTCTTTCTTCCTTTCAAGTGCGTGCAGATTTTCTGCATTGTATCAAGAATATCATCCGGGCGCAAGCGCAGGGCCGCATCTTGTTTATCCAGACGCAAATCAGTATACTGGCTGCAATATTCAAAAGGGGGACACCATGGCAACGTTGCTGATCATTGTTTACCTGTCCTTTATCAGCCTGGGGCTGCCCAACGCGCTTCTGGGCGCAGCCTGGCCTGTGATGCGCCTGGCACTTCATCAGCCCGAGGAGGCGCTGGGCCCGGCCAGCATGGTGTTCATCCTGGGCACGGTCATCTCAAGCCTGCTGAGCAACCGCCTGGTCAAAGCCTTTGGCACCGGCAAGGTGGTGGCAGCCTCGGTCCTCCTCTCAGCCCTTTGCCTGGCCCTGGTTTCCTTCACGGGCAGCTATTTCGCCCTCATCCTCATCATGATTCCCCTGGGCCTTGCCTGCGGCATGATTGATACCGCAGCCAACGGCTTCGTGGCCCGCCACTACAAAGCCATCCACATGAACTGGCTGCACTGCATGTGGGGCCTGGGCGCCACCATCGGCCCCATCATCATGAGCGGCAGCCTCAAAGGCCCCTCTGGCTGGACAGGCGGCTTTCGCACGGTGGCTATTCTTCAGGTGGCGCTGGCGGCAGTGCTCTTTTTAAGCCTGCCCATCTGGCGCCGGGCCGGGCCTGATATTGCGCCTTCCCCGGGAGATCATCCCCCTGCCACCCTCAGGTCAACCTTCCGCCTGCCAGGCATCGCCTTCGCCATGGCCGCGCTGTTTTGCTTTGTTGGGTTTGAGTCCACAGTGGGGGTATGGGCCAGCACCTACCTGGCCGACTACAAGGGCTTTGACCCGGCCACCGCCTCGCTCTATTCCTCGCTGTTCTTTGCTGGCATCACCATCGGCCGCTTTTTCACAGGGCTGATCGCGCTGAAGGTGGAAAGCAGGCCGATCATCCGCCTGGGCGCCCTTGCCTCGGTTCTGGCAGGAATCCTGATGGTTCTGCCCCTGCCCCGGGTGTTCGCCCTGATAGCGTTGCTGCTGTTGGGCATCGCCAATGCGCCCCTCTTCCCGGCCATGGCCCACCTGACCCCCCAACGCTTTGGGCAGGAGAATTCCCAGGCCGCCATGGGGCTGCTGATGGCCGCGGCCTTCATGGGAGGAGCCTTGGCGCCGCCCTTGGCAAGCCTGCTGGTGCGGCTATCCAGCCTGGCCGTCATCCCCTGGCTGGTGCTGGCGCTGGCGGTGCCGGGCTTCTGGCTCAGCCAGCAGATCGACCCGGCCATCCACAGGAGCCAGCTCACCAGCTCGTAAACGCGCGCACCTGGGGCAGGGCGAAGACCTCATCCGGCCTGCCCTCCGCGATCACGGCACCCTCCATCATATACACCACCCGGTCAGCCACCTCCCGGGCAAAGGCCATCTCATGGGTCACCACCAGCATCGTGCGGTTCTCCTCCGCCAGGCCTTTGATGACCTTTAATACCTCCTGGGTTAATAACGGGTCCAGGGCGCTGGTGGGTTCATCAAACAGCAGCATTTGCGGGTCCATGGCCAGGGCCCGGGCAATGGCCACCCGCTGCTGCTGGCCGCCAGAGAGCATGAAGGGGTATTCGGCTGCCTTATCGGACAAGCCCACTTTTTCAAGCACTTTCATAGCGCGGGTCTGCGCCTCTTGTTTTGTCCGGCCCAGCACCCTTTCCTGCGCCTGGGTCACATTCCCCAGCACCGTAAAGTGGGGAAATAAGTTAAAGTTTTGAAACACAAAACCCATTTTGAGGATCACGCGCCGCAGTGCGCTTTTTTCAGCATATCCGCCTTTTTCCGTATCCACCAGCGTTTCGCCGCCCACCACAACCCTGCCGCTATCCACGCGTTCCAGATCAATCAGGCACCGTAGCAGGGTGCTCTTGCCTGAGCCCGATGGGCCAATCACCGCCACCACCTCGCCTTGGTCCACCCTAAGGGACACACCCCGCAGCACCTCGTTTTTCCCAAAGCTCTTATAGATATTCTCCGCTCTTAACATGGCATTAACCCTGATAATAGCCAAAGTGCTCATTGGCCCGGTTAAATAGGAAGGACACAACGGCATTGATGATCAGATAGACAGCGCCTGCAATAAACAGCGGCTCGATGGACCCCACCGCGTTTGCCGCGTTCCTGGCCACCCGGTACAGCTCCACCAGCCCCACCGCCGTCACCAGGGCGGTGTCCTTCACCAGGGTGATCACCTCATTGCTGACTGGCAGCACAATGCGCTTCACCACCTGGGGCAGGATGATGTGCATAAAAGCCTGGCTCCTGGTGAAGCCCAGCACATGGGCGGCCTCTCGCTGCCCTACCGGCACCGCTTCCACCCCGCCGCGGTAAATCTCGGCAAAATAGGCCGAATAGTTCATCACAAAGGCGATGACCACAGCCGTCAAGCGTTCAAAGGCCGCCCCAAAGACCATGGGCAGCACAAAGTAGACCGTGAACACCTGCAATATCAGCGGCGTTCCCCGCATCACCAGGATAAAAAACTGCACCGGCCAGCGCACCGGCTTATGCCAGCTCATGCGCGCGAGCGCCAACAAAAGCCCCAGAGGCAAGGAGAATAATAGCGTATAGGCAAACAGGCTCATGGTGATGCCCAGGCCCTGCCACAACTGCCCCAACAAACCCGCCAGGCGCTGGGGGTTGTCAATGTATTTCATGGTGTGGATACCTTTCAGGATGGAGGTGGGGAACCCCTTATCAAAAGGGTTCCCCACACCCTCCGAAAACTATGTCAGATCAAATAATGGTGATGTCGGTTCCAAACCAGTCGTTGCTGATCTTGGCCAGGGTGCCGTCTTCCCGCATTGCCAGCAGAATTTCGTTCACCTTTTTGCACAGCGCTGCATCCCCCTTGCGGAAGCCGATGCCATATTCCTCAGGCGCCAGGGATTCCTTCAGGATGGTGAAGGGATAGCTGTTGACCGTCATGTAGTAGTTGGCCACAATCACATCCACCAACACTGTATCAAGCCCGCCCTGGTTCAGATCCATCAGGGCTGTAAGATTCTCCTCAAAGGGGATGATCTCACCTAAGGTGGCCTTGAACTCAGCCGTACCGTCCAAGGCGTCATTGGCGGAGGACCCGGCCTGGATGCCCAGTTTCTTGCCGGCCAGGTCTGAAAGCGTTTTATAGCCGTCCGCGGTGCGGGTCACCAGCACCTGGTCATTTTTCAGATACGGCAGGGAAATGGACATGTTCTCCAGCCGCTCAGGGGTGATGGTCATGCCGTTCCAGATACAGTCGATATGATGGGCGTTGAGTTCCATTTCTTTTGCAGCCCAGTCGATTGGCTGGCAGACCAGTTCCACACCCAGGCGGGCGCAGACTTCCTTGGCGAGATCGATGTCAAAACCCACGATTTCTCCGGTATCAGCATCGACGAAGCCCATGGGCGGGAAGCTCGCATCCAGCCCCAGAATGAGTTTGCCCTTGTCCAGGATATCCTGCAGCGATTTGTCCTCTTCCGCCGCGGCGGAGATGGACAGGCTCAGGAGCATCGCCAGCGCAAGGACGAGTGTCAGGCACCGTTTCATGACCATACCCTCTTTCTTCCTTATTTCGGCTGTGGCCGATGCCGCATAATAGCACAAAACCGCCCGCCGAAGCACAGCGGGCGAAGAGAATTAATGCACTTATTCTGTTTTATTATTCCATCAGGTGGGTTTCGTCCTCGCCGTACACAGCAACGCCCCGGGCTTTCAGAAGGGCAGCGAACACGCCGTCACCCGCAGTCAGGGTTCCGGAAAAACTGCCGTCATAGACCAGCCCTTTTCCGCATGAGGGGCTACGCAGCTTCAGCACCGCCGCCTCGCACCCGCATAAGCGGTATACCTGGCAGGCTTCCTCAGCACCCCGGACGAAGGCCGCTGTCACATCCACCCCCAGGCGGTTGATCACCCTGCCACCCCGCAATTCGCTGGCCGGTCTTGGCGTGGGCAGCCCGCCCAGCTGTTCCGGGCACACAGGAATCAGGCTGTGGCCTCCCGCCAGCGCCAGCACCTGGCTGTTCGCCTTGCTCTCCCCGTCAAAGCGGGTGCAAAGCCCCATCAGGCAGGCGCTCACCAGCAGTTTCATCAGGCGATCTCCAGGGCGATCTCCATCATCTGGGTGAAGGTTTCCCGGGCCTCCTGGCTGGTGACACTCTCCCCGGTTTTGGGGTTATCGGAGATGGTGAGCAGCGCCAACGCTTTTTTCCCTGCCCGGGCGGCATTGAGGTAAAGGCCATAGGCCTCCATCTCCACCGCCAACACGCCCAGGTTTTCAAGCGCGTCAATGGGTTTCATCTGGCTTTGGTCATAAAAGCTGTCCGATGAATAGACCGGCCCGGCTTTGAGCGTCAGGTTCATCTTCTCAGCTGCCTGGTAAGCCGCCATCATCAGCCCAAAATCAGCGCAGGGGGCGAGGTTGCCCTGAAAGCCAAACTGGACGCCGTAGGCGGAGTTGCTGTAGGCGCTCATCCCCATCACCACATCCCGCAGTTTCAGCCCCTGGTTGATAGCGCCGGCGCTGCCAACGCGAATGATCTGCTCCACGCCATAGAAGTTGAACAGCTCATAGGAGTAGATTCCCATGGTGGGGATGCCCATGCCCGAGGCCATGACGGACACGCGCTTGCCCTTATATTCCCCGGTATAGCCCTGGATGCCCCTGACATCGTTGACCAGCTGGGCCTTTTCCAGATAAGTCTGCGCGATAAACCGTGCGCGCAGCGGATCCCCCGGCATGAGGACGGTGCGGGCGAAGTCGCCCTTGGCTGCGCTGTTATGAAGCGTGGGTGTCTGGTTCATAGCTCCTCCTTTTTCTTAAAGCTGCCTTTCTTCCGGGAATAGACCCCGGTTGTCAGTTCCACGATAAAGGCGTCACCGTCAGGCAACCCGGGCTGCGCCAGGGTCTCCGCCACAGCGGCCTGGTTGTCATAGGGCAAGGTCACATAAGTGAGGTCAAGGGGAGCCAGGGTCTCTCCCATTTCCCCTTCAAGGATGGCATACTGCACCATGGGAATGCCCAGGGCGTTGCCCACTGAGCCGATGTTGGCAACCTGGCCAGAGATGGTGCGCAGGCCCTGGCGGTGGCAGTCACCGTAGATCATCAGGTCAAAATCAGGTTCAAGCAAGGGGAGCAGCGTGTCGCGCGGGTCCTGGATATACTGCAGCCGCGGCATCACAGGCCGGCCATGGATGAGGCGTATCCAGCGGCCGGACACCATCACATGCTTTTCCAGGGGGAAATTGAGCAGCGCGGCCATCCGCGCCTCACCCAGCTGCTCATAGTAAAAGCCGTCCCGCTTGAACTCCCGCAGCCCGATGCCCTCATCCCAGTTGCCCCTGAGGATGAACGCGCAGTGCCTGATCGCCCAGTCAAAGGTGAGGTGTGAGTTCGGGCCCTTTCCCACGACGTCACCCAGGCACCAGATGGCGTCAATCCCCCGCCGCGCCAGGTCCTCTTCAAGCGCCTTCACGGCGGTCATGTTGCCATGAAGGTCACTCACCAGGGCGATTTTCACTGGCGCTGCTCCGCCACGCCCGCCAGCCAGTGGAAGAGGGCCTGCTGATCAGTCCGCTGGGCCGCCAGGTTTTCCGGGTGCCACTGCAGGGCCAGGCCAGGGTAGCCGTTTTCAAACTCGATGGCCTCAATCAGCCCGTCAGAGCTCCTGGCGCAGATGCGCAGCCCCTCCCCCAGGCGGTCGATGGCCTGGTGGTGGCGGGAGTTGACGGGGAAGGCGTCCATCCCCGTGATGCGGCGCAGCAAGGTATCCGGCACCAGCTCCACGGTGTGCACTTCAAGATCCTCTTTTTTGTTGTCATGGTCAATGGGCAGCTCCATCTGGGCCGGCAGGTCCTGATACAGGGTGCCGCCCAGGGCTACGTTGATCAGCTGAAGCCCCCGGCAGATGCCCAGGATGGGCTTGCCAGCTTTCAAAGCGGCCCGCACCAGCGCCAGGTCCACCGTGTCCCGGGCCGGATGGATAGAGCCACAGGCTGCGTGCTTTTCCTGCCCATAGAGCGCCGGATCAAAATCCGGCCCGCCGGTGAAGATGATGGCGTCAACGCTGTCCACCAGCCCTGCCACCAGCCCCTCATACTGGGCATGGCCTTCAGGCAGCAGCGGAAAGATCAGCGGCAGCGCGCCCGCGCGCAGCACAGCCGAGATGTAGTCCGGCGGCATACAGTCCCGGCTGCCAGGGGTATCCTGATTGGTGCTAAGCCCGATCCTGATCATAAGTCCTCCACTATTTCACGCATTTTTGTCACCATTATGCAGTATAGCATAATCGGCAAGATGAGGGAATTTTAATTTGTCCGCCATAAGCCGGGTATGATATAATTTGAGTGTTGAAGCCTTTGTCATCAGGCCGTTTTTCAAGAAAGGGGAAGCACATGGCCCGCAAGAACAAGCGAAACCCCAACCCGGTGAAGGGTTTTTTTGCGTCACTCCTGGCAGGCGGGGCGACGCTTCTGGGCTATTCCCTGCTGTTCCCCTTCTACCGGTGGAACCATTACATCATCGGCGGCGCTCTGGCGCTGCTGCTGGGGCGTGTAGCCTACATCATGTTTTCCGGCCTTGACACCTCCCAGAAAGCCGCCTCCATGGAGGATCTGCCCCTTACCGGCAACAGCGCAGTGGACCAGCTGGTGGCCAGGGGGCAGCAGATGCTCCAGGATATCCGCAAAGAGGATGAGATGATCCCGGACCCTGAGCTGTCAGAGAAAATCGTGCAACTTGACGGCATCGCCACCCGCATCTTCCAGACCGTGATCGACCAGCCGGAAAAGGCACCCCAGATCAGGCGGTTTATGGATTATTACCTGCCCACCACCCTCAAGATGCTCACCGGCTACCGCAAGCTCCAGCAATCCGGCGTTTCAGGGCAAAGCGCCCGCAACACCAAGGCCCGCATCACCGATGCCATGGATGTGGTGCTGGGGGCCTTTGGCAAACAGTTGGAGACGCTGTATCAGAACGATATGCTGGACATCACCACCGACATCGACGTGCTGGAAGCCATGCTCAAGCAGGACAGCCTCTTGGGCAGTGATTTTAAGATAAATACCACCACACATGCCCAGGGCGGGGCCCAGGCGCAGCAAATGAAGGAGGGTTAAACCCATGTCAGAACAGAAAAATGAAACCGCCAAGCAGGAGCCTATCGTCCAGGACGCCAATGCCGCGCTGAAGCAAACCGCTCAGGCAGCTGCCCAGGCCATCAGCGCCGTGGAGGATGCCGCCAGCCAGCCGCTGCCGGAGTTGGTATTGAGCACTGAAACCGCTGACCGGGAGAAGGTTGAAGCGGTGATTGACCAACTGGAAAAGGCCCAGGCGGAGACCCCTCAGGCGCCTGATGTGCAGGCCAAGCTGGCCAGCGACCTGGACAGCGCCCTCACCCCGGAGGAGCGCAAGGCGGTGGACGAGTTCGCCCAGAAAATCGATGTGGCGAACCCTCAGCATGTGATGCTCTATGGCGCTGAGGCGCAGAAAAAAGTCTCCAATTTCGCCGATTCCATCCTGGCTGAAGTGAAAAACACCGACGCGGGCGATGTGGGCGACAACCTCACCAAGCTCATCGGTGAGCTGAAGAGCTTTGAGACCTCCGCTGAGAAGCCCAAGGGCCTGCGGGCGCTGTTCACCTCGGCTGAGCGGCACATCGCGCAGGTGCAGTCCCGCTTTGATGATATGTCAGGCAACGTGGCCAACATCGCCGGCACCCTGGAGACCCACCAGGTGCAGCTGCTCAAAGACGTGTCCATGTTTAATCACCTCTACGAGATGAACCTCACTTACTTTAAAGAGCTCACCATGTATATCATCGCCGGTGAAAAAAAGCTGGCTCAGGTGCGGGCCAATGACATCGCCCAGCTCAAGGCCCATGCCCAGCAGAGCGGGGACACCCTGGACGCCCAGAAAGCCAGCGACCTGGAGCAGGCGGCCGACCGCTTTGAGAAAAAACTCCACGACCTGAAGCTCACCCGGCAGATTTCCCTGCAGATGGCGCCCCAGATCAGGCTCCTTCAAAACAACAACTCCCTGCTCATTGAGCGCATCCAGTCCACGCTGGTCAACACCCTGCCGCTGTGGAAAAACCAGATGGTGTTGGCCATTGGCATGCAGCACTCCCAGCAGGCCATGCGCGCCCAGCGGGCGGTCACCGACATGACCAATGAGTTGCTCAAGAAAAACGCAGAAACCCTGAAGCAGGGCACCATTGAAACTGCCCAGGAGGCCGAGCGCGGCATCATCGACATCGAAACCCTGGTGCAGACCAACAAGTCCCTCATCGACACCATGAACGAGGTGGTCCGCATCCAGACCGAAGGCCGCCAGAAGCGCGCCGAGGCCGAGAAGACCCTGGCCAAGATGGAAAACGAGCTCAAACAGCGCCTTATCAACGGATAAAGGAGCCTATCAATGCGCAAAACCCCTGCCTACTTCCTGGGCCTGGTGATCCTTCTGGCGCTGGTTGCCGCAAGCCTCTCCATCGGGGCTGTGCGCGGCTTCCGCGAGGAAAAGGCCCAGGTAGAAAGCGCCCTGGGCTCCCTGGATGCGGTGATCGGCAGCCGGGTGGAGACCGGCAACAACCTGCTCACCGTGGCCAGGCGCCATTTGCCCCAGGGGGATGCGCTGCTTGAGGCGGTGGCTAAGGATGTCTCCAGCCTGTCCGCCCAGGGCCTGTGGCATCAGAAAATGGCGGCCAACGCCCAACTGGAAGCAGATGCCAAGGCCCTGTTAAAGGCGCTGGAGGCCCTGCCCTCCGTGCAGGAGGACAGCCGCGACCTGAGCTATGTGACCGGGCTCCTCCCCCAGGCGCTTGACCAAAGCGCCCAGTGGGCAGACGCCGGGCGCTATAATGAGGCAGCCGCCGACTACAACAAACGCCTGAGCGGCACCTTCTCAGGCTTGATCGCCCGGTTTTTGGGCGTTGCTGCTGCCCCGCTGTTCAACCCCTGAAAGGAGGCACTGCCATGAAAAAAACCCTGATTCTGCTTCTGGCGCTCCTCCTTGTGGCGGCTCCGGCGCTGGCCTCCTCAAGCTCAGTGGTCAATGATGCCGCCGGGGTCCTGGACCCTGGGCTCATCAGCGGCATCCAGAAGCTGAACGAAGAAACCCAGCGCAAGCTTGACATCCGCCTGCAGGTGATCACCCGGCACTTCCTGGGCGGGGCACAGGCCGCCTCCTTTGCTGAGGAAACACGGCAAAACCAGTCAGAAAGCCCTGAAAACACCATCCTGCTGGTGATGGTGATTGGTGAGGAACGTTACGCCATCTCCATGGGCGAGGTGCCCCAGGCCCTCCTGGGCCTGGACGCGGTCAACAACCTCCTGGCCAGCACCTTCCGCGCCCCCTACCTCAACCGGGACTATGACGGCGCCCTGCGCGCTTTGATATCGGGGCTTGTGGTGCGGATGGAAAGCGCCTCAGGCCAGCGCCTGAGCAGCAAAGAGCTGTTTGACAGCACGCCCTCCGACCCCTCCATGGTCCCTGACCCCACCCGGGCGCCTAACCCGCTTGACAGCTTCTTCAGGGAGTGGGAGCGCAGCAGCGACAACGCAAAGCAATATGAGCAAAACACCAGGGACAGGGGCCGAAGCAGGCTGAGCCTCTGGCAGATCGCGCTCATCGGCTTTATCCTGTTCAAGCTCTTTGGCAGGGACCGCACCACCGGCAGAAAACGCGGCTGCGGCCCCCTGGGCTGGATTTTTGGCACCTGGGGTATCAGCAAGTTCTTCGGCTGGCGGAAATAGCCATGCGCCTGCTGCTAATCAGTTTGGACGCGGTTTACAGCCGGGACGCAGACTATCTGCTCTCCCTGCCAAACCTTGGCGCCCTTGCAGACAGGGGCGTTTTTTGCAGCCAGGTGAAGACCATCTACCCCACCCTCACCTATCCCATCCATGCCAGCCTCATCACCGGCTGCTATCCGGATCGGCACGGCATCTCCCACAACGAGCCCTTCGCGCCTGATCTGCCCGCAGAAAAGCGCCCCTGGTTCTGGGAGGAGAAGGACATCCAGGTGGAAACCCTCTTCAGCCAGGCCGCCCGCGCGGGGCGGGAGGTGGCCGCCATTCTCTGGCCCACCACCGGGCACAGCCCGCACATCCGCTATAACATGGCGGAGGTCCGGGCCCTGCCTGGGGAAAACCAGGTGATGAAGGCCATCCGGTACGGCCACAGCGCCTGGTGGCTGATCAGAACAGAGCTGCGATTTGGCAGCCGCCGCCAGGGCATCAGCCAGCCGCAGCTGGATGATTACAGCACCCTGGTGGCCAATTCCCTGATTGAAAAGCAGCCCCGGATGCCTGATGTGCTGGCGCTTCACCTCACCGACTCTGACAGCACCCGCCATCACCATGGTACCTTCAGCCCGGAGGCCCAGGAATCCCTCAGCCGGCTTGACGCCAGGGTGGGCAGCCTCATAGAAGCCCTCAAGGCCAATGGGCTGTATGAGGACACGGTGATCGCTGTGGTGAGTGACCACGGGCAGGCAGATATCACCGGCTGTGTGGCGCTGGGCGCCTGGTTTAAGGAGCAGGGCATTCCCGCCCGTGTCCAGTCCCTGGGGCTGGGCGCCTATGTGCGCATTCACCGGGGGGACTATCCCGTGGTGCTTCAGGCGCTGCAGCACCACATGGAGGACCTCAGGCTCAGCCAGGTCTACACCCGGGAGATGCTGCGCGCCATGCACGCGCCGGACGATGTGCTGCTGGCGGTGGAGCCTGAGGAGGGCTTTGTGATCGCCGAGGATGACTGCGAGCCCGGCCACAAGGCAACCCATGGATTTGGCCTGCACCATGAGGGCGCTGACTGCCTGATGTGGCTCTCCGGGCCCATGTTCCAGCGGGGAGCGCGCCTTGAGCGCTGCCAGTTGGTTGACATCGCTCCCACCCTGGCCCAGGCCATCCACCTGTACCTGCCCCAGGCTCAGGGGCAAGCGCTTGACGCGCTTTTTGTATAACAGCTGAAAGGAGCATGTGCCCTTGCCCAAACAGGCTTTGGTGACCTATTTTTATCAGTCCGCCTTCACGGTGTCGCTGAAGAAGACCCTGATGGTGTTCAGCTACCGCCAGACCGGCCTTTCCCAGCTGGCCGAGGAACAGCAGCTGGGAGAGAAGGATTTTCAGGGCTTCAACAACATCCTGGTCTTTGTGCCCAACAACTCCCTCACCCACCACGACCATGAGGTGATTTACAAGTGGAAGTCCTCCTTCCCCATCACCTATATCCTGTCCCAGGATGCAAAGAAGAACGCGCCTGAGATGCCCAGCATCCGCTACTGCAAGGAAGGGGACAGTTTTTCCATCGCCCAGGCCAACATCAGCGTCTTTGGCTCCACCGATGCCGGCGTCTCCTTTATGGTGGAGGCAGAGGATGTCTGCGTGTTCCATGCGGGGGATCTGAACCTCTGGCACTGGCGCGAGGAAAACACCCTGCGGGAGATCGCCCGTGCAGAGGAGAGCTTTTACGACAAGGTGGCCGCCATCCCCAAGGACAGGGTGGACATCTGCTTTTTTCCGCTGGACCCCAACCAGGGCGGCTTTTATGACGCGGGGGCCAATCACCTGATCATGGCCCTCCGCCCCCGGGTGTTTTTCCCCATGCACTTTGGCACCCGGCAGGAAATCGCCAATGAGTATGCCCGGCGCTCCATCACCCGGCGCACCGTGGTTTTCGCCCTCACCCAGGTGCGGGAATCGGCCCTGATTGACCTCACCGGCAACACCCCCATCGTGCGTTCCACCGCCCCCAGCCGGCAAGGCCGCCCCGGCGCGCGCCGGGGCAGCGTGGATCTCTCCGCTTACACCCAGGAGGACCCCTTTGCCCAGACTGACCTGCCAGTGAGCCTGGAAGAAGGCGGGGAGGCATAGGCTAAGCCAGGATTGTACAAAACCCCTGTTTTTTGTTATAATTGCGTTAGTATCTGCCTTGGTTGCGCACAGGCACCGGGCAGAGAGAGAAGCGGCCGGCTGCGCCGGCCCCAATGGGGGATATATGAACCTAAACGACCTTAACCAAAAACAGCGTGAAGCCGTCCAAACCCATGACGGTCCGCTTCTAATTGTGGCGGGTGCCGGCAGCGGCAAGACCCGGGCGATGACCTACCGCATTGCCAGCCTCATGGACGCCGGCGTCTCAGCCTATCATATCCTGGCCCTCACCTTCACCAACAAGGCGGCCAAGGAGATGCTGCGCCGCGCCAATGACCTCACCAAGGGCGGCGCGGACGAGGCCTGGATCGGCACCTTCCACTCGGTTTGCGTGCGCATTTTGCGGCGCGACATTGAAAAGCTGGGCTACAAGCGCTCCTTTGTGATCTATGACGATGACGACCAGCAGCGCGTGCTCAAGGACCTGTTCAAGCGCTTTGACATTGATGAAAAGCAGCTGGCCGTCAAAGAGATGAAGCGCATCATCGGCGACGCGAAGAATAAGCTTCTGGACGCCGACGGCTGGTTTGCACAGAGCCGCAAGGATCGCCGGTCCCAGACCATCCACGACCTGTTTTCCGCCTATGACGCCAGGCTCCGCCAGGCCAACGCCCTGGACTTTGACGACCTGCTCAACAAAACCCTGGAGCTGCTGCTTGAGCATCCGCCGGTGCTGGACCACTACCGCAAGCGCTTCCGGTATGTGCATGTGGACGAGTATCAGGACACCAACCTGGCCCAGTACCACCTGGTGAAGCTGATCACCCAGGAGAGCCGCAACCTCTGCGTGGTGGGCGACGATGACCAGTCCATCTACGGCTGGCGCGGGGCTGACATCCGCAACATCATGGAGTTCCAGAAAGACTTTCCCGAGGCCAAGGTGGTGAAGCTGGAGCAAAACTACCGTTCCACCCAGACCATCCTGTCTGCCGCCAACAGCGTCATCAAGCACAACGCCACCCGCATGGACAAGGAGCTGTGGACCGAGGGCGCCAAGGGCGACAAGATCCGCTTTGCCGCGGCCGGCGACGAGCGGGAGGAGGCCGCCTGGATCTGCGAGCACATCCGCAGACTGAATGCCAAACGCAAGGTGCCCTACGCCCAGATCGCTGTGCTCTACCGCATGCACGCCCAGAGCCGCGTGCTGGAAGAGATGCTCATGCGCGCCGGCATCCCTTACCGGGTTTATGGCGGCACCCGCTTTTATGACCGCAAAGAAATCAAGGATGCCCTGGCTTACCTGAGGCTCATGATCAACCCCGATGATGATGTGGCCCTCAAGCGCATCATCAACACCCCCAAGCGCGCCATCGGTGACGCCACGGTGGCAATGCTGGAGGAGCAGGCGGACAACCTGCAAAGCCCGCTCTATCAGGCGCTGGTCAACCTGCCGGATACCCTGGGATCCCGCCCGCGCAAATGCGTGGAGAGCTTCCGGGACATGATGGAAGGCCTGAACCAGAAGCGCAAGACCATGCCCCTGGGCGAGTTTGTGGCCCTGATGCTGGATGAGACCGGGCTTATCAAGGAATATGCCGAGTCTGCCGATGAGGACATGCTGGCCAAGCGGGATAACCTGCTGGAGTTCCTGGGCGCGGTCAACGAGTTTGAGAAAAAATCAGAGGATCCCAGCCTTGAGGCTTACCTTGAGAACGTGGCTCTGGTGACTGACCTGGACATGCAGGAGGACGCGCCCCAGTATGTGACGCTGATGACCCTCCACTCCGCCAAGGGGTTGGAGTACCGGGCGGTGTTCATTGCGGGGCTTGAGGATGGCCTGCTTCCCAGCATGCGCGCCAAATCAGAAGGCGAAGCGCGCCTTGAGGAAGAGCGCAGGCTATGCTATGTGGGCATCACCCGGGCGCGGGAGTTCCTCTATCTTACCCGGGCACGCCACCGTGCCATCTTCAACCAGGCCGCCCACAACCAGCCCAGCCCCTTCCTGGCGGAAATCCCCAAGGAGCTGATTTCTGACGAGTGGGGCACCGCCATGCGCAAGCACTTTGGCCCGGAGAAAAAGGCTCCGGAGCCCCCCAGGCCCACCAAGCAGCCCCCCAAGATGGGCTTTGGCATTCCCGGCATGGGCATGGACCCGGGTAAAATTCCCGGCGTGCGCAAGGGCCTCATCGCCTCCCTTGCGCCCCGGCCTGAGCCCACCGAGATCTTCAAAAAGGGAGACAAAGTGCTGCACAAGAAGTTCGGCTCAGGCACGGTGGTGGAGACCACCGGCACCGGTGCTGATTCCCGGGTGAGCATCCAGTTCACCGCCTATGGGGAAAAGGAGTTTGCCGTCGCCATCGCCCCCATTGTCAAGGTTGAATAGCCCCATGGATGCCATGGCGGCCATGCGCGATCTGGTCGCGCGCTTAAACGAGGCCAGCCAGCACTATTATGTGCTGGACAAGCCCATCATGACCGACCGGGAATGGGATGGGCTTTATGATGCGCTAAAAGCGCTTGAGCGGGAAACCGGCACCCGCCTGCCCGATTCTCCCACCCGCCGCGTAGGGGGCGACCCGCTGCCCGCCTTCCGCCAGCACCGGCACCTCAGCCGCTTGTGGAGCATGGACAAGGTGCAGTCCCATGAAGCGCTTTCCCTGTGGTTTGAGCGGGTCAAAACCGCCCATGCCAGGGTACCGGACCTGGCACCCCTCCAGTTTTCAGTTGAATACAAGTATGACGGCCTCACCCTGGTGCTCACCTATGAGGGGGGGCTGCTAATAAACGCCGCCACCCGGGGCAACGGCACCGTGGGCGAGGAGGTGCTGCCCCAGGCCATGACCATCCCAGCCGTTCCCCTGTCCATCCCCTATCAGGGCCTGATGGAAATCCACGGGGAATGTTATATGCCCCTGTCCCAATTGGCCAAATACAATGAAACTGCGGCAGAAAAACTCAAGAACGCCCGCAACGCCGCCGCTGGGGGCTTGCGGAGCCTGGACCCGGAGGTGACCCGGCAGCGGCGGCTCCAGGTGCGCTTTTATGATGTGCCCACCCTGGAAAACCCTCCCTATACTGATCAGACCGGCATGTACCGCTTCATCGCTGAAAACGGCTTCCCCACCTCTCCCCTGCTTTTCTCCGGTGCTGATGAGGAGGAGATCGAAAAGGCCATCAGCCTGGTGGAAGAGCGGCGGGAGAGCCTGGATTTCCTGATTGACGGCGCTGTGATCAAAGTAAGCGACCTGGAAACCCGCCGGGCGCTGGGTTATACAGACAAATTCCCCCGCTGGGCCGTGGCCTTCAAGTTCCAGGCGGAGGAAGCCACCACCACGCTGATGGACGTGGTGTGGGAGCCCGGCAGGAGCGGCAAGCTCACCCCGCTGGCCCATCTGGACCCGGTTGATTTTTCAGGCGTCACAGTGCAGCGGGCCACGCTCAATAACTACGGCGATATACAGCGTAAGCAGCTCACCCTGGGCGCCACCGTCTGGATTCGCCGCTCCAATGACGTGATCCCCGAGATTTTGGGGCACGTGGAGGGCAGCGTCACCGGCAAGCCCATTGAGAAGCCCACCCATTGCCCCGCCTGCGGCACCGCATTGGTGGAGACCGGTGCCCATCTCTTTTGCCCCAACCGGGACGGCTGCAAGCCCCAGGTGGTGGCCCGCCTCACTCACTATGCTTCAAAAGAGGCCATGGATATTGACCAGCTGTCCGAAAAAACCGTGGAGGCGATGTATGAGCACCTGGGCGTGCAGGAACCCCAGGACCTTTACCGGCTGACCATGCTGGATCTGCTTACCCTGCCGGGCTTTAAGGAAAAAAGAGCGGAAAAGCTGCTGTCCGGCATCGCCGCCAGCCGCGGCCCCGCCCTGGAGGCTTTCCTGGTGGCGATCGGCATCCCCAACATCGGCCGCGTCACCGCGCGGGATCTGGCAAAGGCCTTTGGTAGCCTGGAGGCCCTGCGCAAGGCACCGCTGGAGTCCCTGGTGACCATCCCCTCAGTGGGCGAGATCGTGGGCACATCGGTGGTTGATTTCTTCGCTGACCCGCAGAACAGCGCCATGGTTGACGCGCTGCTGGCGGCGGGCGTCGCACCCCGGGAAACCCAGCCCGGAAGCGAGGGCGGCCTTTTAAGCGGTCAGGCGGTGGTGCTCACCGGCACCCTGCCCCATCTCTCCCGCCAGCAGGCGGAGGAGATCATCCTGCGCCATGGCGGCAGCGTCTCAAGCGCCGTCAGCCGCAAGACCAGCTTTGTCCTCCTGGGCGAAAGCCCTGGCAGCAAGCTCCAGAAGGCCCAGGCCCTGGGCATCCCCACGCTGTCTGAGGAAGCATTCCTATCCCGGGTGGGCGAGACGCTCCCTTTGTAAACACCGGGTAAATTGTTGACCGATCTCTTGATGTTTTTACCGCTTGAGGGTATACACTATGCAGGGGAAAAGCCCTGCATTTTTTGTTGTAGCCAAGGAAAGGGTGTGCCAGATGCTTGAACTGCGCAATGTTTCAAAAATTTATCAAACCGGGGACATCACCGTCCATGCCTTGAACGATGTCTCCATCGCCTTCAGGCGCAATGAGTTTGTCTCGGTCCTGGGGCCATCAGGCGGTGGGAAAACCACCCTGCTGAATATCGTGGGCGGGCTTGACCAGTATACCTCAGGCGACCTGGTCATCGACGGCCGCTCCACCAAGCATTACAGCGACCGGGACTGGGACAGCTACCGCAACCATTCCGTGGGCTTTGTGTTTCAAAGCTATAACCTCATCCCCCATCAAACGGCGCTTGCCAATGTGGAGCTGGCCCTCACCCTCTCAGGCGTGAACAGCGCCCAGCGCAGGCAGCGCGCCAAGGAGGCCATGGAGGCCGTGGGCTTGGGCGATCAGCTGCACAAAAAGCCTGGTCAGCTCTCCGGCGGCCAGATGCAGCGGGTGGCCATCGCCCGGGCCCTGGTGAACAACCCGGACATCCTTCTGGCGGATGAGCCCACAGGCGCCCTGGACTCCGATACCAGCGTGCAGGTGCTGGACACCCTAAAAGAAGTAGCCAAAGACCGCCTGGTCATCATGGTGACCCACAACCGGGAGCTGGCAAACCGTTACTCCACCCGCATCGTGGGGCTCAAGGATGGTCAGATTGTGAGCGACTCTAACCCCTATCCCCTGGAGGGGAAGGAGGACGCCCCGGAAAAGCGCCCGCGCACCGCCATGGGCTTCAAAACCGCCCTCAGCCTCTCTCTGAACAACCTTCTCACCAAGCGGGGCCGCACGCTGCTCACCGCCTTTGCCGGTTCCATCGGCATCATCGGCATAGCGCTCATCCTGTCATTGTCCACCGGGGTCAACAACTACATCAACCGCATCCAACGGGACACCATGGCCTCCTACCCCATTGTGATAGAGCCCCAGGCCATCAGCCTCACCAACATGATGACCACCATGCAGAATATTGGCCATCAGGACCGGGAACATGACCTGGACGCGGTCTATGTCAACCCCAGTTCCTCCCAGTCCCGCCAGGGGATAAATGCCAGCATCAGCCAGAACAACCTCACCGCGCTGAAGGCCTATCTTGATCAGCCTGACAACCTTCTCGCTCCACACCTGTCAAATGTGGTCTACGCCTATGAGGCGCCATTCTCGCTGTACGGTTTTGACCCGGAGGGAGAGCTCGCCCAGGCCGGCAGCGCTTCCAGCGGCTTTGGCGGCAGCTTTGGCCCCATGGCGAGCTTTGGCGATACGACAGCGCCCCTCTCCCCGGCAGAGGAAAACGGGCTGCCCGGCGAAGCGGTCAAGGCCCAGTACGAGCTATTGGCCGGCGCCTGGCCCACCAGCGCCCAGGAGGTGGTGCTGGTGCTGGATGACAGCAATGAGATCTCCGACGCCACCCTCTATCAGCTGGGCCTCCTGCCCCAGCGGGATTACCGGGCGCTTGAGGATAGCCCGGCTGGCAGCACCCCGGACCTGACCCAGACCAGCTGGGCCTATGAGGACCTCATCGGCCACCGTTTTTACGCTGTGCCTGAAAGCGCGTTTTATCTGAAGGATGATCGGGGGCTTTTCGTCTATCAGCGGGATGACCAGTCGGTCCTGATGGAAACGGTGCGGGAGGGCATCCCCCTCACAGTATCAGGCATCCTGCGCGCGGGCAGCACCGCCACGGCGCTTAAAAACGGCGGCCTGGGCTACACCCGTGCGCTGATTGACCTGGTGATCGCCAAAACCAATGACAGTCCCGTCGTGCAGGCGCAAAACGCCAGCCCGGAGGTCAATGTGTTCAACGGCCTGGCCTACTCCCCCGCCGATGATGCCGCCAAGGCTGAGGAAACCAGGCAATATATCGGGGGCCTCATGCCCAGCCAGAAGGCAGCTCTGTCAGAGCAGCTGCTGCGCCTCTTCCCGGTGGAAAACGCGCCTGAAAGCACCGATCCCGCCCCGAATGCCGAGGATCTTTCCGGCATGATCCCGGAGGGAATGAGCCGGGAGCAGATGATGGCGCTGTTCCAGCGTTTCCAGGGTATGGGCGGTCTCCCCGGCTCCCTTGACCCCGCGATGATGGCACAGCTTTCTGACATGACCCAGGCCTACATGCAGGGCAACCTCTCAGGCCTCAACGAAACTCAGAAGGCCGCCATGCTGGACCTGTTTGTGCAGGATGCCACCCAGGCGCAGCTGGTCACCTTTTATGACGAGGTGATTGCGCAGGAAGCCGGCACCCTGGACGCCACGCTGCGCCAGCTGGGCGTGGTCAACAAGGCCACCCCCGCCTCAATTTCCTTATACACCGACAGCTTCGAGTCAAAAGAGGCCCTCACCCAGGCCATCAACCAATACAACAGCACAGCGTCCGAAAGCGACCAGATCCGATACACCGATTTTGTGGCCCTGCTCACCAGCTCTGTCACCACCATCGTCAACGTCATCACCTATGTGCTGGTGGCCTTTGTGGCGGTGTCCCTGGTGGTTTCCTCCATCATGATTGGCATCATCACCTATATTTCAGTCCTTGAGCGCACCAAGGAAATCGGCATCCTGCGCGCCATTGGCGCTTCCAAGAAGGATGTCTCCCGCGTCTTTACCGCTGAAACCGTCATCATCGGCCTCACAGCCGGGCTTATCGGCGTCGCGGCCTCGATGCTGCTCACCATCCCCATCAACCTGCTCATCCATGCCCTCACCAAGGACACCGGGGTCAACGCCGTCCTCCCCCTCATCAGCGCCGCCATCCTCATTGCCATCAGCATCGTCCTGTCCATGATCGCCGGCCGCATTCCTGCCCGCCTGGCCGCCAGGAAGGACCCTGTGGTGGCGCTGCAGTCGGAGTGAGGGTGCAGGAGACGATTGCTATTTTTTCCTGGGGGCGGGGTCTGTCAATTCAGAGAGTGCCCCGCCCGCAATGGCCCACAAGTATAGGCTGGCAACTGTTCCGTGGGGTGAATATCTTTGGCGGTATTTGTCAAACATCTGCCTGTCAATTTTCGGATGGCGATAGAGCATGCGCATCCCGCGCAGGATGGCCAGATCGCCGTAGCTCACCACATCAGGGCGGCGCATGCAAAACATCATGATCATCTCCACCGTCCACACCCCTATCCCCTTTAGCGCTGTCAGCTCTTTGATCACCCGCTCATCCGGCAGATCCCATAGCCCTTCAACATCAAATGTGCCCTGATGCACCCTCTGGGAAAAATCCAGAATATAATCAACCTTCCTGAAGCTGGTGCCGATGCGCTGTAGCTCTTCCCGGCTCAGGGCGAGCAGGGTCTGGGCGTTGACCGTCCCAACCAGGCTGATCAGGCGGTTCCAGACCGTGCTCTGGGCTGATGTGGATATCTGCTGGCCGATGATATGACGGATGACAGAGGAAAACAGATCCGCCTCGGCCGCCCTTGTGATATGCCCAATGCGGGCTATTGCTTCACCGAGCTTTTTGTCCCGGCTTGATAAATAATCAATTTCCTCGCTGCCATACTGAAAAACCAATCATCCACCTCCGATGGTCTTCATGCCTCGCCGCTGCATGCAATATACCACTTTCCTTGATTTTCCCAAAATGATTCATCTCCTTTTCCGTCTGCACGCCTCCTCGTCCCGCAGCTTCTGAAAACTCCTCAGGCGTTTTGCATTCAGTTCTCCTCTCTCCACCGCCGCTTTCACCGCACAGCCGGGTTCATGCAGGTGTCGGCAATCACGAAATTTACAGTTTACGGACAAATCCATGATGTCAGCAAAGCTGGCTTCCACATCGCTGTTATCCAGCTTCAGCTCTCGCATCCCGGGCGTATCAATCAGATAGCCGCAGCCAGGCAGCGCAATCAGCTCCCGGCTGGTGGTGGTGTGGCGGCCTTTATCCTGAAAGCCGCTGATTCTGGCCGTGTGCATCCGCGTTTCACCCAGCAAGGCGTTCACCAGGGATGATTTTCCCACACCGGAAGACCCCAGCAATACCGCGGTTTTCCCCGCTGCAAGCAGCGTTTTTATTTCCGCTATGCCACAGCCTGTCACCGCGGAGCAAAGGATGAACGCGCGAGGTGGGCGAAGCGTCATGATCTGCGTGGTATAGGGCGTCCAATCTTGCACAGCATCCGCCTTGGTCATCAGCAGCACAGGCTGGATGCAAGCGCCGTCCGCTATGGCCAGATACCGGTCCAAACGGCTTAAATTAAACTCCTCATTCAGGGAAGTGCAGATAAAAGCATAATCCACATTGGCAGCCAGCGGCTGGCGCTGGCCACGAATTCCCGCTTCCACACGGCTTAGCAGGGTCTCCCGGGGGACAAGCGCCAGGATGACAGCTGAGCCACCTTCATCCCCTTCCCGGTCAAGCGCCACCCTGTCCCCTGTCACCAATAGCGTTCTTTCTTGTTTTAGTTTTTGCCTCAGGCTGCCGCTGAGCCTTGCGGACACCTCATTCCCCTGGTGGGGCAGATACACGCGATAAGCATCCAGATACTGCGCACAAACAATGCCTTGATATTGATCCATTTTTCCCTTTCTGATTAACAGACGCAAAAAAACGCCCGGTCGATTTGCTCTCCCGGACGCCAAAAAGCCTAAAGGACCGCTATGCCGGGAGCCATGCGGACAGATTCCGATTTTCATTCTCTCTCTTCCTCATCGTCCACAGCTCCTTTCTTTTTGATATACATTACAATAACACAAAACAGCCCACGCATCAACCGAGTTTTTTATCGTTTTACGATATATTTTTATTGACTCACGATATTAATTGTGTTATTCTGCTGCTCAGAAAGGAGGCTTGAGAATGCAGCAACACCATATCGCCATCTGGCTCAAGTCCGCTTGTATTCTGGCAGCTGTTTTAGGGGTGGTGGTTTTTTTCATCGCGGCACCCTGGCTGGCAGAAACCAGCGCTTTGGCGTTCCCAGCCTTTCGGTACTTAAAATGGCCGGGGCTCGTCTGGGTATGGGGAATTGCCGTATTATGCTATCTGGCTCTTTGGCGTTTTTGGGGGGTGTGCAGCCGCATCGCGGCTGATCGTTCGTTCAGCCAGGAAAACGCGCAAGCAATGCTTCATATCGCACGTCTTTTATGGGCAAGTGCCGGAATGAGCCTGGTGTTGGCCATCGTTTTATACACGCTCAAACTCATCTCCGCTCAGGTTTTAGGCCGAGGGAACCTGTGGATGCTGCTCCTGCTGGTTTTCATGTTTTCCGGGATCGCCCTGCTCAGCCAAGCGCTGGGCTTGCTTGTGCACAAGGCCGCAAATCTCCAGGCAGATCAAGACCTAACCATTTAGGAGGGCAGCATGATACGCGTCACATTGGATGTCATGCTGGCCAAACGAAAAATGAGCGTGACTGAACTTTCCGAACAGGTGGGGATAACCATGGCCAATATCTCAATTCTGAAAAATGGCAGAGCAAAGGCCATCCGTTTTGAAACCCTGGATGCCATCTGCCGCGCTCTTGATTGTCAGCCTGGCGATATTCTGTCATTTGACAAAACTATAAGCTAAACCAAGAAAACAATCATGCAGCCGCTCTCTCATGAGAGTGAGCGTGTTTGCTGATGACATTTAGGAGGCTATCATGACGCCACAGTATAAGACCAAGGAGTATCCCAAACTCACAACAAGGCATTGGCTGCTGCTGATCACCTCGCTTGGTATTGCCGGACTTGTTTGCTTTGGCTTTGGAGGCTTTCATCCATTGCCAGGCATCGGCATGACCGCAGTGGTTGTGACCATCACAGGAATTGCCATAGGGGCCATCGGCAAACATGCCCGTCCCAAGGCATCAAACATCACGCTCATCCTATGTGGGCTTTTGCTGAGCCTTTGCTATGCACTTTATGCCAATCCTGAGATGCGCCTGCTTAATCTGCCTGTGATGTTTGGTGCCCTGCTGCTTGGGCTTTATGATCTCTCAGGCGTTTTCGCACATGGCATTGATTCACTGCACGCCGTTTTTCAAGCCCTCCGCCAATGGTTTGTGGATTCTTTTGAGCATTTCCTCTCCCCCATCCGCAGCGCATCCCAGTTGCGTTTGTCACAACCCGAGCATCTTAAAGGCCTTGTTATTGGGTTATGCTCCTGCATTCCCCTGCTGATCATTGTTCTTCCTCTGCTCGCTTCATCAGACATGGTATTCAGTGCCCGTATCCAAGACATGGTTCAAGGCTTCAGGCTGCCTGAAATCCTCTCCCATGTTTGGCGTCTGGCCTTAACCATGTTCTTTGGGTTCATGCTGTTCTCCTGGTTGTTTTCCATCAGCTTGTCCCCTGAGCCAGATATACGCCATCATAAACAGGGGACACGCCTCCCCTCTATGAGCATTGTTGTCATGTTAACCGTTCTCAACCTGGTCTATGCCGTGTTTGTCTACATCCAAATCAACCACCTGTTTGGTGGGGCGCATCATGCCGCCATGTCTGGCGGCTGGGCACAATACGCGCGGAAGGGATTTTTTGAGTTGGTGTTTGTCTCCCTTATCAACCTTAGCCTCACAGGGATTTCTCTGCGCACTGCCCGAGAGAATATCCTTGTGCGCATTCTTTCCTGGCTGATTCTTGGCATGACCAGCCTCATTCTGGCCTCCGCCGCCTGGCGGATGTCCCATTATGTGCATGCCTTTGCTTTATCATTGCTGCGGCTTCTCACCCTGTGGGGTATGCTTGCCATCATCATGATACTGATTGGCCTGGCCCTTCACCTGCTGCGGCCCATCCCCCGCTTGTTCCCGGCGCTTGTCAGCCTGGTGTTGGGAAGCTGGGTCGCGCTAAACCTGATGGGCCCCGTGCGCCTGGTTAGCCACTGGAATGCCCATGCTTACAAGCAGGGGAGTATTCTGCATCTTGATGAACGCTATTTAGCGAATTTATCTGTGGACAGCCTGCCCGCCCTGCAAAAAACGCTTGCGCCTGAGCAATACCAAAGCGCACTGCATCTGCTGCAACAGGAAGAAGCGCCCCCTTGGTATGCCTGGAGCGCTTCCTGGTTGGCTCTTGATGATGGACATAAATAAAGGCGGCGCTATTTACCTTCCCGCAGTTTCTTTTCCTTTTCCATAACTGCCTGGACCGCCTCATGCACAGCATTTTCAAAGCCCAGGGCTTTCAGGGTGTGCATGCCTTCAATGGTGGTGCCGCCGGGTGAGGTGACCTGATCGATCAGGCTAGCCGGGAGCTCGCCCGTTTCAAGCGCCAATTTGGCAGCACCCATCACCATGTGGCAGGCGGCCTCCAGAGCCATTGGCTTGGGCAGCCCGGCCTTGAGCCCGGCTGAAGCCAGGGCATCAAGATACAAAAAGGTGAAGGCGGGCGCAGCGCCGGTGATGGTAGAGAAGGCATTCATGCGCTCCTCCGTCATCCACACCGCCTGGCCTACAGCCCGGAACATAGCGGTGGCCAAATCCTTCTGCGCATCATCGATCTGGCCGTTTTTACACAGCGCCGTGACAGACCCACCCACCCGGGCGGCCACATTGGGCATGGCGCGGACAATGGGCGTGTCGGCCCCCAGGGTCTCTTCCAGCCAGGACAGCGGCCTGCCTGCCGCCAGGCTGAGGATGCATTGTCCACGTTTACGGCTTGGGTTAATGCGTTCAAACAGCACCGGCAGCGCCTGGGGTTTCACGGCCAGCACCAGCAAATCCGCCTTCTGGGCCACTGCGATGTCATCCGCCACGATGGTCAGGTTCCAGCGCTCCTCCATCTCCCGGCGCTTCACCTCGTTATGGTCGCTGCCGATGATGGGCGCGTGGCGAAAGGCCTCGCTCTCCCGCATGCCGGCGATGATGGCCCTGGCCATGTTGCCAAGCCCGATAAACCCTATCAGCATCTTCTCACCTCGTCTGTCCGTTTCCAGTGATAATGTATTTGTAGCTGGTCAGCTCCCTAATCCCCAGCGGTCCCCTGGCGTGCAGTTTCTGGGTGGAGATGCCGATCTCCGCACCAAAGCCAAACTCACCGCCATCGGTAAAGCGGGTGGAGGCATTGTGGTACACCGCCGCCGCGTCCACCTGGCTTAAAAAGGCATGGGCCACGGAGGGGTCCTGGGTGATGATGGCCTCGCTATGCCCGGTGCCGTAGCGGGCGATGTGAAGAATCGCCTCCTCAAAGTCCTTCACCACCCGGCAGGCGATGATGAGGCCCAGATACTCATGCCCCCAGTCATCCTCCCCCGCCGCCAGCATCTCCGGGACAAGGGCACGGCTGTCGGCATCGCCTTTCATGGTGACGCCGGCATCCAGCAGCTTCCTGGCGATCACCGGCAGCGCCGCATCCGCGATGTCCCGGTGGATCAGCATGCACTCACAGGCGTTGCACACCGAGGGACGGGACACCTTGGCATTGTGGATGACGCTGGCCGCCATGGCGATATCCGCCCTTCTGTCCACATAGATGTGGCACACCCCTTCGCCAGTCTCAATCACCGGCACCGTGGCATATTCCACCGCGCGTTTGATCAGCCCATGACCGCCCCGGGGGATGAGCACATCCACAAAGCGGTCAAGCCGCATAAGCGCGTCAGCGCTCTCCCGGCTGGTGGCCTCAATCAACTGCACCCCGTCCTCCGGCATCCCCGAATCCTTAAGCGCCCGGCGCAGCGCGGCGGCGATTGCCAGGTTGCTGCGGATGGCCTCTTTGCCACCGCGCAGGATGCAGGCATTGCCGGCCCGCAGGCAAAGCCCCGCCGCGTCAGCGGTCACATTGGGCCTGGCCTCGAAAATCACCGCGATCACTCCCAGGGGCACAGACACCCGGCGGATCACAAGGCCATTAGGCCGTTTATCCTCCCACAAGGTTTTCCCAAGAGGGTCTGGCAGCCTGGCCGCATCCTCAAGCCCCCGGGCCATGTCCGCCACCCGGGCAGGGTTGAGCGCCAGACGGTCAAGCATGGCCGAGGGCATCCCCTCGTCCATGGCCTGGTCCAGATCAGCCCGGTTGGCCAGGAGTACCGCTTCAGTTTCAGCCATCAGCTGCCTGGCCATGTTGTCAAGCGCCTGGGCGCGCTGGCTGTCCGTTGTCAGCGCCAAAGCTTGGGCCGCCTGCCGCGCGCGTTTCCCGATGTCTTGAAGCATTTATTTCACCGCCTTAAACCAGGTGCCCATCTGTGCCCCCTCAAGCACCCGGTAGATCGCCTCAGGGGCGTAGCCGCTGATGATGTGGGTGTCTATGCCCTCACCGGTTGCCAGCTTAGCCGCCTTGAGCTTGGTCTCCATGCCGCCCGTCCCCATGGCGCTTCCAGCCCCGCGGGCCAGGGCGCACAGCTCCGGGGTGATTGCCTCCACCACCTCAAAGCGCTTCGCGTCCGGGTGCAAGGCAGGGTTTTTGTCATAGAAGCCATCAATATCCGTCAGAATGATGAGTTTTTTCGCCCCAACCAGCACCGCCACATGGGCTGAGAGGGCATCGTTGTCGCCATAGACGATCTCCTCAACCGCCACAGCGTCGTTCTCGTTGATGATGGGGATGACCCCCCAGTCAAACAGCCGTTCAAAAGCGCTCATCAGGTTGCGGTGGCGGGCCGGGTCTTCCATATCTCCCCGGGTGATGAGCAGCTGCCCCACCTTCTGCCCACACTCGCCAAAGAACTTGTCATACATGTACATGAGTTCCAATTGGCCCACTGTGGCCGCGGCCTGCTTGCCCGGGGTATCCTCAGGCCTTTTATCCAGGCCCAGCTTGCCAACGCCCACGCCAATGGCGCCGGAGGTGACCAGCACCATTTGGTAGCCCGCGTTTTGCAGATCAGCCATCACCCGCACCAGGCCCTCCATGCGCCTGAAATTGGTCTTCCCTGTCCCATAGGTCAGGGTGGAGGTGCCCACCTTCACCACAATGCGCTCTCTTCCGCTCATGCGCTTCTCCCCGCTTCGATCATGCCTTTCATGCTAATCAATCCCTCTGGATTGTCAAGCACTTCCGCTGTATTGGGCGGACTGACCCGGCATATAATCAAAACCGCGGAGCGCATAATACGCTCCGCGGTTTTAATGGCGTTTGGTTTACTTGATCTCGACGGTGGCGCCGACTTCTTCAAACTGCTTCTTGATTTTCTCGGCCTCGTCCTTCTGCACGCCTTCCTTGATGGCCTTGGGGGTGGACTCGACGAATTCCTTGGCTTCCTTCAGACCCAGGCCGGCCACGACTTCGCGGACCACTTTGATAACCTTGATCTTCTCGCTGCCAGCAGCGGTGAGCACCACGTCAAACTCGGTCTTCTCCTCGGCAGGGGCAGCAGCGGCGGCGCCAGCGGCGGGGGCGGCGGCCACGGCCACGGGGGCGGCGGCGGACACGCCAAACTTCTCTTCCAGGGCCTTCACCAGTTCAGCCAGCTCAAGCACGGTCATAGACTCGATCGCTGCCAAGATTTCTTCACGCTTCATGGGTTAATTTCCTCCAGTTTTTTCTTTAATTAATTATTGATCGGCCTGCCTCAGGCCGGGGTTCTGGGCACTTTACGCGTTGGCTTCCTCGCCCTCTTTCTGCTTGCGCACGGCATCCACCGCGTACACCAGAGAGCGCAGGGTGGCGCTGAGGACACCCACAAAGTTGGTCACAGGCGCGTTCAGGCTGCCCATCATCTTGGCGATGAGGACCTCCTTGGGCGGCAGTTTGGACAGCGCAGCGACACCAGCGGCGTCAATCACCTTGCCCGACACGATGCCCGCCTTGATGGTCATCTTGTCAGATTTGCTCTGCTCGATGAACTCGCTGATCACCTTCGCCGGGCCCACCTCATCCTTGATGCCAAAGGCAAAAGCAGAGGGGCCGACCAGCAGATGGTCCAGCTCGGTGATGCCGGCATCGTCCATGGCCCGGCGCACCAGGGTGTTTTTAAGCACCACATATTCCACGCCCGCCTCACGGAACTTGCCGCGCAGGGCGTTGATCTCTTCCACCGAGATGCCCTTGTAGTCCACCAGCACCATGGCCTTGGCGGTCTTCAGGCGCTCGGCGATCTCCGCCACCTTCTGCACCTTGTCCTGCATGTTCTTGTTCATTTTCTGCTCCACGTTTTCTTGTTCACCTTCCTTCCGGCCAGGATTCAAAAAGCCCTTGTGCGGCGGCACAAGGGCAATACATGCGTATTGGCACTCGCACCTCGGCTGGCGGCATTTGCCTTTACTGCTTACGCAACCGGCTGTCTTTGGCACAGGCTTTTTCAAGCCGAACTATAAAATAGCACCCGTCAGGGAATTTGTCAAGGTTTTTCACGATATTGACTAACGCCCCATACCTGATCCATCAGTTCCCCTCCAACCTGATAATGCTCAGGGTGTTGTTGGCCTGGTTAATGAACCGTTCCAAAGTCAATTTGCCATCACTAATTTTCTGGAGGAGATGAAAACGCATCCACACGCTAAGGCTGCCATGCATCAGGATCATAACGAAGAAGGCATAGTTTCTCCGCTTGCCCCCCGTACGCGGGTGAAACAAAAACGATATATTGCGAGTCCAAACGGGCAGCAAGGCTTAGCTTTTTGGGTGTTCCCAGAATTACTTTCTGATTATCCGTATTGTTTCCTAGCATTGCGCCTGCGTAGCTTACACTGAATGTCATTCTGCTGGCTGGATCAAAGCCTCTGATTTCGCCCTCAAATGGTTTCTCATTGATGTGGATAATCTGGTTTGTTTTGTAATCGATACTTGCCAAATAGTTATCTCCGTCTGGAGAGAGTGAAACTGTGCCAATCAACCTATCATTCGCCTCATCATAGGCTATCCACCGCCGACTGAAGATAGGATGTGGATCCACCGAGAACTGTTTTGTTACCAAATCATAAGAGGAGAGAAAGTGTAATTCTTGATTGAAATCCGTGGAAAAAAAGAACAGTCGGTCTTTGCCAAGCGTTAGCCCGCCTTCCAGAAAAACCGGCCCCTGTGCGTCATCCCCGCTCTTTGTGTCGCACCAGGGCGGCACGCCCAATAAAGACCACTCCCCCTGATCATAACGATAGAGCCCGTCAGCACCTGCATAGCCATATATTTGGTCTCCCCTGCAGGCAATCTCCGTCAACCCCAGCCCATCGGTTATACTCACGATGGTCGTTTGAACATCCCCTGTCTGCCAGCGATGCAAGGTTTTGTTTGTCAGTGCATAGAAGCCTCCCTGGCCGTCAGCACACAGCGCTAACCACCACTCCCCATCCCTTGGACTGAGTTGGCTTAAAATGACTGGCTCCTCTTCCGCTTGCCCTGCGACTTGACAAAAAGCAAACAGCGTTATCATCACCATGCAGACCATAAAGCTGGGTTTGAGTGACTTTAACATGTTGTTACCGTCCCCTTTCCATGCGAACCAGTTGAATATAGCTATCAGCTTGCCTGATAAATTCATCCAGGCTAATGCCGTCGTTAACCATCAGGCGGCTTAGTTTAGCCAGATTTTCGTTGTACATGATAAGCGCATCCTCCAGCACCACCAAGCGGGATGAAAACGCTTGGTATTCATCAATAGCTTTTTGCGTAATCAAATAGCGGTTTAAATATAGTCCATTGATCTTTATTCCCAGCAGGGCAATCCTATCTTCATAGGCTTGCTTTTCTTTTTCCGATGCCTGCTGCTCCTTGACGGCTGCTAATTCTTCCCGGGCGGATTTCAATTGTGCTTGCACACCAAAGTCTGGTATTGGTTGATTCATGCTCCGATACAGAGCAGAATCTTCCGCCGTCTGCTTAGTCGCCAGATACTCCAGATATTGGATAGCTTCTTCCTTATGTTCAGCATAAGGGTTAAGGACAAAAACCTTGGTCCAGGTATGTATTTTAGCAGGCATCTGAGGGGCAATCTTCATGGGGGGCAGCATCCCTTCCAAAATAACGCCGCTATTTATGCCAGAGATAAGAACCCCATCATACTCATCGCGCCGGGGATAAAGATTTTCCTTGGGCACCTCATCTAAGATGCGTTGAGCAAGATGACGGAAAATGGGCGTATCAAAGCTTAAATCGCCGTCTGCTGCATAGATGTTTATCAAGTAATCCCTTTGCAGGTAAGCCATCATATCCTCTTGGGTATATGTCCAGGCACCGAAGGGAACGTAGGTTTCGTTAGCAAAAAAGTCAAGCTCTGCCAAGGCTTGAATGGCATCCAACATCTCATCCCATGTAGCGGGTGTTTGCACGCCATAGTCCAGCGCCTCCTGATCAAAGGCCATCCGAAAAGATGGCATGCCAACAATTGGCCAGGCGACGATTTGCCGTTCTTGATTGATAACTGCTTGACTAAACGCAGGATACAGCCTGTCAAGGCCTGCGCGCAGCACCTCGCTTTGACTAAGATCGGCGAAAAATCTCTTATCTTTTATGGTTTGTAGTCCTTCAGAACTTTCAAAGGTAAATAGATCTACGCTGGCATCTTGGGTAACCATGGCCTCTGCCATCCACTGCATAACGGTTTTATCGCCCACAGAAATCTCCTGGACCGCTATGCCTGTTTTTTGAGTAAAATCTTGACTATATTGTGTCCGATGCCCCAAAACTGATACGCTGCCGAGCGGCTTTTCCAACGCCTCATATCGCCGCAGCTGTTGCAAGCGCTTCCCCACAAATTGCCCACTGCCCATCATGGCTACAGGTACCATGTGAGGAACGCCGTATACCCGGGCATTGCTGCCATCCGCGTGGTAACGCAGGATGCCGGTTCGCTCTGGCAAGTATAGGGCATTCTTCTGCGCATCATAACAAATACCGTCTTCACCCTGATAGGTGAGCAGAGAAAACAAAATCTTGACCTGTTCTTCTTGACCGCTCAGGGCAGCCAGTTGCCAGAGCGCCCGGCTTTCATCATACACTATCCCCAGCAGCCTGCCCTCCTGCATATCCCAAGCACACCACGGCACATCAAATACCGCGCCATAACGATGGTATGTTTTGGTTTCAAGGTTGAAGCTTACCAACTGTCCCTTCCCATTCTCATCCGAATATATATAGTATAGCTGGTTCTGCGCCAAACAGAGCATCCCATCCCTGAGTGGCTCTTCTTGCAGCATCGCGTTATCCAGGGAGAGGGTCAACAGTTCTCCCTTGTCGTAGCGCATAATCTCGTGATTCGAGTTCAAAAAGAAGAGATGATCTCCAGCCAATGCCATGCTGATCAAATGCTGTGCATTGGGCATCACCCGCTGAATGTTTTCGATGCCAGGCTCCTCCTGCCCAGAAAAATGAAATAGCGCCTCGCTTGTCAGCAGGTAACCGCTGCCATCGCTTTGGGCCGCAATGCTTAGGGCTGTTTCTGAGGGGCCAAAGCTATAAAGAGGCAAGGATTGGGACCGACCCGCCTGTTCTGCCCTGATTCCACACGGCATCAGGCATATCAACAGAGCCAGCAGTAATCCGCGGCGAAAGAAAAAGCGAATGCGCATATTCTAAAGCTCCCTATCAACGTATTTACAGAAAACCCCTCGGCGAAGGAGCATCGCCTTCGCCGAAGATAAAGTCTTATGGCCAGAACGTGAAGCCAACCGATACGGAAGTACCTTTTGACTGTCCATTTCTAATAAACACTATGCGATATCTATCTCCTATGGGCATGGTTCCAGCATCGTTTTGGCTTAATGATCATAATCCCCTTTCTGATGTCTCTATTTCTTAAGACACAAAAGAAAGGGGAAACGTTACAGATTTTAAAAAATTATTTTATTCGGGTAACACTTCGCGCAATATTCATAGCGGTATTAGCGTCTTCTGTAATGGTCAACATCATCAGTTTGTTCTCTTGCCGCCATACAACTGTGCTTTTCCCTTTCTTCTGCGCCAGAAGTGCCATTTGACCATTTAGATCGACTTCCGAAAACGCATATCCCTCCGCATCAATATTTGCTTCGACATTCGCATCATTCTCACTAAACATCATATAGTCGTTGTCGCCTAAAAAATAGAGCGCATCTATCATTGATTCTGTGCCCTGAAAACTATTGAACGTATACCCCTCCGGAATATACGCCGGATAGTACGCCCCCTGCCATCCTTCCGGCACCTCAACGGCTGAATCCTCGTCTTGCACCAGGCGGATTTCAGTATGCTGGGGAGTGACGGTGTACAGCAGCTTCATCACGGCAACCCGTACAGCCGGGGAAACCGCCATGGCGGTGCTGAGGGTGAGAAAGCTGATGAGCAGAATGGCAGCGGCTGCCCGAAGCACGGGGGGCATACGGTGAAGCAGGCTGAGTTTTTCCATCCTGCGGCTTTCGCGGCGGATGGCGGCGAGGGTATTCTCATTGGGCTCAGCCAAGGCCATCGCGTCCGGCTGCTCCTCCGCCTCGTCCTCCAGCCTGGCAGCCTGCAAAAGCGCGATTTTAAGCTTCGTATCGCTCAGCTGGCACTGCAATTCATGAAGGTTAAAGGCGCTGCTGCCGCTATCAATCTTCTTTCTCATGCGCTATTTCCTCCATCAGATCATGCAACCTCCGCCGCGTTCGCATCAGCAAAACGCGCACGCTGTCAGGCTTGATACCAAGTTCTTTCGCAATTTCCTGAGTCTTTTCATTCAGGATATACTTCATTTCGATCAGGTGGCGCTCCCTGAGGGGCATCCGCATAATCGCTTGGGTAAGGACGCCTTCATCCGCGCTGACAAACAGATCATCCTCCCATGTTTCACAAGGCTTGACCAAGCTGTCCAGATAGTCCTCTTCGCCCCATAACAACTCAGCCCTTCTGTCACGGCTTCTCATCAGATTAATCGCCGTGTTCCTGATACTAATGACAACGTAGCTATGCAAAGCGTTACAATCCATCCCAGCCAATAGCGATGTTTTTTTGCACAAAGCCAGGCAGGTGCTTTGTACCACATCCTCCGCATCCTCTGGATGGCGCAGGATGCCCAGCGCCGTCCTATACATGGCGCGATAATGCGTGTTGTAAAGCTGCTCGATGAAAGAGCGCTCCGATGTGTCATCAAGGGCTGCAAAAATCAGAAAAAACATGGATCCTCCCAAGGGATTGCTGCTCTATAAGGATACGAGGCTTATACAGCAAGTGTCAACTGTGTATCCTTCTCACTTGATATTTCTTCATTCTCTTTTCTCCCTCTGCTGCGTGCAAGACCGCAGTCTGTGCTATAATCTCCAAAGAACAATACGCAAAGGGAGAACATGAGGATGGCAGACCGCAAAGAGGAGATCATCCGCCTGCAAAACCAGATCATCCGGCAGATGACCGATTATAACCTCAGGAATATTGGCGATGACCTCTGGGGCAGAAACCCGGAGGCAGACACGAAGGACACCGGGGAGGCGACCCCGCCGCCCGGCTTCCCCCCGGTGCCGGATGTGTTTGGCACAAGCAGCCAGCAGGCCGCAGTCAAGCCCGAGGATAAAAAAGAAGAAGCCGCACCCCCTGAAGACATTGAGAAGCTGAAGGAAGAGCTGCACTCCTACATCGGCCTCACAGTGGTGAAGGCAGAGGTGGAAAGCCTCATCAACCTGGTGAAGGTGAACAAGCTGCGCAAAGAGCATGACCTGCCCACAGAAGACCTCTCCCTTCACATGGTGTTTTCCGGCAACCCCGGCACCGGCAAAACCATGATCGCCCGGCTGATGAGCCGCATTTATCACAGCCTGGGCATCCTCTCCAAGGGGCACCTGGTGGAGGTGGACCGCAGCGGCCTGGTGGCGGGCTATGTGGGGCAAACGGCGCTCAAAACCAGCGAAGTCGTCCAGAAAGCCCTGGGCGGGGTGCTGTTTATCGACGAGGCCTATGCCCTCACCACCCGGGGCCCCCAGGACTATGGCCAGGAGGCGGTGGAAACGCTGCTCAAAGCCATGGAGGACCACCGGGATGACCTGGTGGTGATTGTGGCGGGCTATGTGGATTTGATGAACGAGTTTGTCCATTCCAACCCGGGTCTGGAGAGCCGGTTCAACCGTTTTCTCTATTTCCCGGATTACACGGTGGATGAGATGCTGGCCATCTTCGACATGCGCTGCAATAAGGCAGGCTACCGGCTGGAGGAATCCGCCCGGGATGATCTGGCAGAGATTTTGGCAGAGGAGAGCGAGGACAACATCGGCTTTGGCAACGCCCGGGGCGTGCGCAACCTCTTTGAGCAGGCTGTGTCCCGCCAGGCCAATCGCCTGGCCAAGCAGGACAGTGTCACCCGGGATGAGCTGATGCTGTTAAAGGCCGAGGATCTAACCCCGCCGGATACGCAGCCCGATGACAGTGCCGACACTGAGGAGGATGTGACGCCATGATTTCATTCATGAATGACTACGGGCAGACCGCCCACCCAGCCGTTATCGCTGCCATCTCGGCGGCTCAGGGCAAAACCTTCACAGGCTACGCGGAGGATGAGGCCTGCCAGACAGCCGCCGCCCGGATCAGGGCGCTGTGCGAGGCCCCCCACGCTGGGGTTTACTTTATCCCCGGCGGCACCCAGGCCAACCTCACGCTCATCGCCTCGGTTCTGCGCCCACACCAGGGCGTCATCTGTGCCGACACCGGGCACATCAACACCCACGAGACCGGGGCCATCGAGGCCACCGGGCACAAGGTGCTGCCTCTCCCCCAGGCTGAGGGGAAGATCACCGCGCAGCAGATCCGGGGCTTTGTCGCCGCCCACTGGGCAGACCCCACCCGGGAGCATACGCCCCAGCCGGGCATGGTCTATCTCTCCAACACCACGGAGCTGGGCACCGTTTATGAGCGCTCTGAGCTCAAAGAAATCAGCGCCGCCTGCCGGGAGCTGGGCCTGCCCCTGTATCTGGACGGCGCACGCCTGGGCTATGCGCTGGCGGCGGCTGATGACCTGCGTTTTTCTGATGTGGCGCAGCTGTGTGATGCCTTCACCATCGGGGGCACCAAGCAGGGGCTAATGTATGGCGAGGCGCTGGTGATCACGGATCCGGCCTTGCAAAAGGACTTCCGCTATCACATCAAGCAGCGCGGCGGCATGGTCGGCAAGGGCTTTCTCATGGGACTGCAATTTGAAGCCATTTTGCAGGATGGCCTATACCTCGCCCTGGCCAGGCAGGCCAATGCCCAGGCCCTGCGCATTCAGCAGGCGTTTACCGCCCAGGGCATTTCCTTCCTGGGGGATTCTGTCACCAACCAGCAGTTTCCCATTCTCAAGGAATGCCAGGTGGAAAGCCTGGCACAGGATTTTGCCTTCTCCCGCATCCAACACATGCCGGATGGCTGCTGGGCGCTGCGTTTTTGCACCAGCTGGGCCACCAGGGATGAGGATGTGGACAGGCTGATTGAGGCAGTGGAGGCTTTAAGCCGGGCTTAGCGCAATACAGGAGGCAGGCCATGCAGCAACAATCCATCAAAATCGGCAAACGTTCCTTCTTCCTTTCCCTCTGTGTCCTGCTGGCGCTGATGGTGCTGGCCACGGCCCTCTCCTACGCCCTGCCCTCGGGCCGATTTGATCGGGTGATGGACGGTGGGCGGGAGAAAATCCAGCCAGGCACCTTCAGACAGGTGGAAAAGCCGCCCATCCCCATCTGGCGCTTTCTGACCGCCCCCTTTGAAGTTTTTCTGTCAGACGATGCGGCGATGGTGGGCATCATCCTCATTTTTCTGCTGCTGATAGGCGGCAGTTTCAGCATTCTGCTGGCCTGCGGGATGGTGTCCCGGCTGATGGCGCGCATCACCCGGCGCTTTCAGGGGGCCAGATACAGGCTTGTGATGATCATCAGCCTTTTTTTCATGCTCTTCGGCTCGGTGTTTGGCATTTTTGAAGAGCTGATTATCATGGTGCCCTTTTGCATCGCCCTGTCCCGGCGTATGGGCTGGGACTCCATGACCGGCCTTGGCATCAGCCTGTTGCCCTCCGGGTTGGGCTTTGCCTCCGCCACCATCAACCCTTTCACCGTGGGGGTGGCCCAGCAGCTGGCGGGCTTGCCAGCCTATTCGGCGCTGGGGCTTCGGGTGCTGGTGTTTATCAGCGTCTATGCCCTGCTCCAGCTTTTCCTTTTGCGGTATGTGAAGAAAATCGAAAAGAATCCGGCTTCCTCCCTCGTGTATCAAGAGGATCAGGCGCTTCAGACCGCAGAGGAGCTGGTGCACAACCCCAGGCTGGACCGGGGCCTGATGTACTTCGGGGCAGGGCTGGCGGCGCTCCCGGTGCTACTGGTCTTAAGCTTTTTCGTCCCCGCCTTGTCTGGGCTGCTGTTTCCCCTCATCGCGCTGCTTTTCGTCCTGCTCTCCTTTGGCAGCGTTCTGGCAAGCGGGGTGATGAGCCTGCGGGATGCGGTCAAAGCATTCTTGCAGGGCATGGCAGGCGTTGCCCCCGCGGTGGTGCTGATCCTGATGGCCATGAGCATCAAGCTGATCATGACCCGCTCCCTGGTGATGGATCACCTGCTGCATTTAGCCGCAGCCCGTTTTCAAGGGCTTTCCCCCATCGGCGGCCTGTTTTTGCTGTATGCGATGGTGCTGGTGATGAATTTCTTCATCAGCTCCGGTTCCGCCAAGGCCTTCCTGGTGCTGCCGCTGCTGCTTCCCCTGACGGATATTCTGGGCATCCACCGCCAGGTGGCCGTTCAGGCCTACCTGTTTGGGGATGGCTTCAGCAACCTGCTCTATCCCACCAACGCGGCCTTGATGATCGCCCTGGGGCTGAGCGTGGTCAGCTATCCCAAGTGGCTTAAGTGGACGCTGCCTTTGCAAGGCGCGCTGCTGGCGCTGAGCCTTGTCTGGCTTCTGATTGCCCACCTCATGGGCCTTGGCCCGTTTTGAGGGAAGAAAGGAAATAGCGATGCCTCATCCACTCCCGGCGGCCCGGCGCTTAAGCCAGGCCCTCACCTACCCCACCGTGTCCCATCAGGATATCACCCGGATGGACCTGCCGGTGTTTTCCGCCTTTGAGGCCTTTCTGGAGGCGGAGTATCCCCTCATCCATCACCAGCTCACCAAAACCGTGGTGAACGGCCATGGCCTGGTCTTTCATTGGCCTGGGCGGGACAGAAAGCAGCCCATCCTCCTCACCGCCCATTACGATGTGGTGCCAGCCGGGGAAGAGGGCTGGCCCTATCCCCCCTTCTCCGGGCACATTGCCGATGACAGGGTCTATGGCCGGGGCAGCTTTGATGATAAGGGCTCCCTGATCGCCATCTTGGAGGCCATCACAGCGCTGCTTGAGGAGGGTTTTGTACCAGCCAGCGATGTCTATCTCGCCTGCGGCTTTGATGAGGAAGTGGGCGGCGCCCACGGCGCCCGGCAGATTGCGGCGCATTTTGAATCCCAGGGCCTGATGTTTGACTATGTGCTGGATGAGGGCGGCGCTGTTGCCGATGGCGCCATGATGGGCATCGGCAAGCCGGTGGCTGTGATTGGCGTGGCGGAAAAGGGACACACCAGCTTTCAGCTGACCTTTTCCGGGGAGGAAGGCCATGCCTCCACCCCGCCGGAAACCACCGCCGTGGGCAAAATGGCCCGGTTCATTAGCCTGGCGGAAGCTCGCCCGGCAAAGCCCAGGCTGACAGACACCGTCAAGGCCATGCTGGCTGCCACCGCCGCCCACCGGCCGGGTATCCAGGGCTTTGTGCTTTCCCATCCCGGGCTGTTTGAGCCCCTGATCATCAGAACCCTGCTCAAAAACCGGCAGACTGCCGCCATGGTGCGCACCACCCTGGCCTTCACCCAGGCATCCGGCGGCACCGCCCACAACGTCTTGCCAAAGACTGCCAGCTGCACCGTCAATGTGCGCATCCTGCAAGGGGACAGCTCAGAGGCGGCGCTGGCCCGCTTGCGCGGCCTGGGCATCCCCTTTGAAAGTGTTGCCATTCTTCAGGATGAGCCCACCAAATCATCAGACCTTAAAAGCCCCGCCATGGAGCTGATCAAGAATTGCATCGCGCAGGTGTTCCCGGACGCGGTGATCACCCCCTACCTGATGACCGGCGGCACGGATTGCCGGCACTATGACCGGGTCACCCGCAACGCCTACCGCTTTTTGCCCGCCCGGGTGACAGAGCAGGAGCTCTCCCTCATGCACGGCCGGGGCGAATACCTGAGCATCGAAAACCTGAAGGCCATGATCGCATTTTACACCCTGTTCCTGCGCAGCGCCGCAACCCACTGACAAAGGAGGCCATGATGCCATTTTCCATCAATGATTCTATCCTGTTTCTGCTGGCGGGCCTGGTGATTCTCTATGTGCTGGGCCAGTCGGTGTTCTTTTTGGTGAAGGCCTGGAAGCGCGCGGTGGAGCTGGGGATATCCCGGCAAACCTTGAGGGGCACCCTCACTGGCAGCGCGCTTTTCAGCGTGGCCCCAGCCATTGCCATCCTGCTGGGGCTCATCAGCCTGTCCCGCTTTCTGGGAATTCCGCTCCCCTGGCTGAGGCTTTCGGTGCTGGGCGCCCTCACCTATGAGCTGCCAGCAGCGGCATCCGTGGCCAAAATCCTCGCCATGCCCATGGATCAGCCGGTCAATGACCCGGCGGTTTACATCGCCATCGCCTGGGTGATGACCCTGGGCATCCTGTCGGGCATTCTGATTATCCTGTTTTTCCAGAAGCGGATGCAAAAGCGCCTTGCGCGCATGAAAGAAAAAGATGCCCGATGGAGCGCCATCCTGATGGATTCGCTGTTTGTGGGCATGATCGCCACCTTCCTGGGCATGGTGTTTGCCGATGTGCACACGGGGCTGGCCGGCTTCATCCCGGTTTTTGTGATGCTGTTTTCAGCGCTCATGATGGGCTTGTGCGGGCTTCTCATCAAAAAGCCGGGGTTTAAGTGGCTGGAGAACTATGCCATGCCCATCAGCATGCTAAGCGCCATGGCCTTTGCCATCCCGCTGACCAACTGGATAGGAGGCTGAGATGAAACCATCCCTTTATGAGCAAAAAATCCACACCTGGGGCCGCGTGTCTCTGGTATTGGCTATCCTGATGTTTATGGCCTACCCCTTCTTCGCCTCCTTGTATTTCAAGGTGCAGCCCGATTATGCCCTGGTCCTCCAGGGGCTTTTGGCGGTGGCCCCGGTGTACTGGGCGGTGGGCGCCATTGAGGCGTTTACCTTCGGGCCCATGCTGGGCTCCGGCGGCGCATATCTGGGCTTTGTCACAGGCAACCTCACCGCCATGAAGGTGCCCGCTGCCCTGCGCGCCATGCAGATCGCCGGGGTAGAGCCCAACAGTGAAAAGGGCGAGGTCATCTCCACCCTCGCCATCGCCGCCAGTTCCATCGTCACCACCCTGATCCTGGCGGCGGGGATGCTGCTGATCAACACCCTCAGGCCGATTCTGGAATCCCCCGTTCTGGCTCCCGCTTTCAAAAATGTGCTGCCCGCCCTGTTTGGCGGCCTGGCGGTGGTCTTTTTGTCCAAAAACTGGCGCATCGCCCTCACCCCCATGATCCTGATGCTGATCCTGTTTCTCATAAAGCCCAGCCTCTCAAGCGCCATCAGCCTGCTGATTCCCCTCAGCGCCGCGGTCACCATGGTGGTGGCCAGGATCCTGTACAAGAAGAAGCTGATATAGGAGGCCCTTCTCATGCGCAAAGCCACCGGCGGCGCCGGTGGCTTTGCTGCTTAAGTGCCCATCAATTCATCATAAATGATACCATCCCCGCCGCGATGTAGGCGGTGGTGCCGTTGGGCAGTTGGATGTGGAACCAGCCCTCTTTGGGAATGTCGATCACTTCGTAGACAGCGCCCGGGTCTACCTTGCCCACAATCGCCGCCTTCATGGAGGGCTGCGCCCTGAGGTTGGCCTGGCGGTAGTGGGTGACCGTCACCATGCCTATCCCCGTGTGAAGGGAATGGTAGAGCCTGCTCACCGCCAAAATAGCATCGGCGCGGGTGAGCGCGTGGGTGGCCAGAAAATCGTGATCTGCGTCAATGGTCATCACCGGCTTTCCTGAGACACCGCTCACATGATCCAGAATCACGGTCACCATGTCCAGCATCGGCAGCGCCCGCCAGTCGGCGCTGCCGGGGTCCAGATCCACTCCGGCATACTGCTGGCACAGGTCGATGTTGCCAGCGTCAGCGATATAAGGGTCATTGGCATGGCTGGCCATGGGGTTCATCTCCCCCATGTCGATGAGCGCCCCATACATCTCCGCAGCCGCCACCCCCCGCATCACAATGTTAAACTGCGCGCCGGCATTGGCGGCTTGATAGTCTGCCAGGGTGAGGTAGACATGGTTGCGGATGGCGGCGGGGTTTTTGTTCTTCAGCCTGATGGCGTTGGTGATGAGCCCATCCAGTTCCTGCCAGGTGCAGTTGCCCTCTGCCTGCATGCCAGGGGGCACCAGGCCCAGGCTACGAGCGGCCCCAATCTCCCGGGCAAGGAGCTCCTCTGGTGTGGGCGGCGGGGTTGGGGTAGGCCTTGCTGTTGGCATGGCAGTGGGCCTGGCGGTGGGCCTGGGGGTGGGCGGAACAAAGGGGCTTGGCGGGTAATCCGACAGAAACTCCGGCTTCACAAAGCCATTGTACATGCCGTACTGCGCGTGCACCCACAGCCCCACAAAGTCCGAGTACATGAGCACTTCAGCGCCATAGGGAATCTGGGTGATGATCCTGGCGTTGGGGTCGGGCTCTTCCCGCAGGTTTAACTTCTTGCCATCAGGGGTTTTCACATACATGACCTGCGAATCCGGGTCATAGATGGAGGCGTATGCCGGCAGCAGCGCCGCCAGCAGGCAGAGGATGGTAATCATGCTGATCAGTTTTTTCATGGTTCTCCCTTCTTTCCATGTCCTTCATGCATAAGCGTTCATTTCCTGACGTTCAGCGAACAAAAAACCGCCCTATCGTCAGCATAGATCGGCGGAGACAAGGGCACATGGCCCAAAGGGGCTATTTTTATGGTTTGAGCAAGTCGGCCAGCTTGGCCCGGCGGTCGATGTCCAGCTTAGAGAAGATGTTCTTCAGATGGTTTCTCACCGTGTATTCGGAGATAAACTCCCGCTGGGCAATCTCCCGGTTGCGCATGCCCTGGGCCGCGAGCTCGGCGATCTGACGCTCCCGGTCAGTCAGGGAGTCCGGCAGCTCCTGATGGCACAGGCTCACCAGATCAGAAAAGGAGGTGCCGGTAAAACTGCCCCTGATTCCCATAATCCGCGCGATGAAGGCGCCATACTTGCGCTGCAGATCAGCATTCACAAACAGCAGGGACAGCACCTTTCTATGGTGCACAAAAATGGATACCATCCCGTCAGGCGCGCCGATAGCCAACGCTTTATCAAGCGCCTCAATGGCCTTGCCCCGGCGGATCAGGCCCAGGTAGGACAGGGCCAGCCCCACATAGAGATAGTATTTGGTCACCGTGTTGCACAGCCTCCCGTCCAGGCGCAGCGTGGCCTCCATGATGCCGATGGCCCGGTTATACCCCCGGTCCAGCATCACCTCGCTGACGTAGGCGTGCCGGGTCATCAAGGTGCCGATGGAGAGGCTCTCATCCCGCTGAGCGCCCTGCCGCGTCCAGGCGGGGGCCTGCCTGGTCTGCTCCATCATGGAGCGCATCATGGCCCGGACGGTGTCCAGCATGTAGCCGTTCATGGCGCTGCCCCGCATGAAGGGGTATACGGCCGCCTTGTTCTCCAGGTAGTCAACCGCCGCTTCAATGCCCGCCAGGTCTGAGCGGGAGATCGCAATGCGCCCCAGCAGCAGCGCCGCGCCAAAAGTGACGGTGGGCTGCCTGGCATCCTCAGACAACTGGGCTGCCTGATAGGCCAGCTGTTGGGCTTCTTCATACTCCCCTCTGATGCTGGCCAGCTCCGCCCGGTACAGCACATCCGCGCCGCCCGCATGCCCCCCGGTGAACGCATTATAGTGGGTGATGGCGCTTTCCAGTTCCTGCCCGATGCGGTCTCCCGCGCCCGGTGTGGTGTAGAAGATATACCACATGGACGGGCAGCCGAAGAGGAAAGGCTCCTCCGGGGCGATCACCCGGCACCGGCCGGCTATGAGCGCTTCAGCCTGGGCCCAGCGTTCCCCCATCTTGGCCGCGTCCGGATAGACCGATAGCGCGTCCATCACCAGCCATTCTCCCATTAAACGCTGGTCCCCGCTGGCCTCCACAACCTCCCGCGCCTTGTCCATGGCCAGCCCGTAACCCGCAAAGTCTGTGGCAGCAAACAGATAGTAGGCAATGCGCAGCAGGGCGATGGGATAGGCAGCCCATAGCTCCCGGGGACAGGACGCCAGCATCTCCCTGGCCACTGTCTCAAAGGAAACCTGCCCGGCTTTGGCCAGGCAGAGGTTGACCAGCGGCAGCGCCAGAATCTGCCCGTAGGCCTTCACCGCGTAAAAACAGGCGATGGCCTGGCAAAGGTTGCCCCTGTCTGCATGCCATTTCCCGGCGCCCAGATAAATGGCGTTTCGGATGTCCTCCGGGGCATTGTTTAGGCGTATGGTGAGAAAATCCCTCAAAATCACATGGGGGTAATAAACCCCGGCTGTCGCGTCATAGCGGATCAGGGGGGTGCGATGAATGAGCTCCCTTTGGGCTGATGTGATCGGCAGCCCCGTCATCGCACTGAAGTTCCCCTCTGACACCGCATCAAACAGGGCAAATGGCAGCAGCTGCGCCTGTTCCTCAGGCGCCAGCCTGTCAAAATACATGTCAGCCAGCAGGCTGTCCACCCGGTAATCCTCCCGGAGGGCGCAGATCTCCGCCTCACCCCTGAGGCACAGCGATACCGCCACTGGCCATCCCTCTGTGCGCCGATAGAGCGCCTCAGCCTCCTTTGGGCTGATCTGCCTGTGTTCGGCCGCAAAATAATTGAGGATATCCTCCGCATTCAGCGCCAGGTCGCTGGTGCCTACCCGGTTGACATGGTACATGTCCTGTTCCAGATCCTTGGGCATGCGCAGGTACTGGGTGGAGATGATGATATGAAGCCTGGGGCAGGCCACATGAAAGAGCGCTGAAGCCAGCAGCGCGCGCATCTCTTTGTGCAGGTTCTGGAAATTGTCAAGGATCAGCAGCGTCTCTGCCTCACACTGCATCTGTTCGATCATCTGCCCCGCCTGACGGCTGTTGACACGGTTTGGCAGCCCCAAGGCCATCAGCTTATCCCCTGTCTCCTGGTCAAACCGCGCCAGCGTCTGGCAGAGCCGTTCCCAGGCACGGCCTGCATCCTCATTCAGGGCGATATGCCAATAGGTCTGTGTCTGCCCTGAACACTGCTCCTCCAGGCACTTGAGGGCGGTGGTTTTGCCATATCCCGCCGGCGCCTCCACCACGGTGATGGGCAAACTCAGCCCCGCCTGCAGCTTGGTGCGCAGACGGACGGGGAAATAGCCTCCCGTGTGCGGTTTTCCAGTGGCATCCATGGCTTACTCCAGATGGTCCGTATAGGGCGACGCTCTGTTTCTATTATTATAAATCTTATCCGGATTCCTTGACAAGATATTTTTTAGAAACGAAAAAACTATGCACCATGCCGTTTTCCGGCATGAGCAGGATGCTTAGGCGGGTCACTTTTCCAAAATGCGGTTTGGGCAATGGTTACAGCATCGTCTCCAAGAGCTCCCGCACCGATGCCCACAACTCCCCCGCCGGCGTCATCCAGACGACAAAGTCGCCTTCAGCCCGTACGTTCCTGAACACCTGCGGATCGTTGAGCGCCTGAAAACGCATGCTCGCCATGCGCCAGGCCAGATTGATCAGCGCAATGCTCCCACTGCGCAATTCCAGCTTGAGCAAATGATCATCGATTACCTCCACCTGCCGAATGCTCTCTTCCAATCTCTTCACCCCGCAGACGCATTTTAAAGTGCCACACGGTGTCATTTTATTTCGCCAGGAGAGGTTTCGCATGGGTCAAATGGGCTATTTGACCCACAAAAAAGCCGCCCTGCTTTCCAGCGGGCGGCAAATCAGCGCTTGTTTTTAGTACCAGGTCTGCCCAAACACGTTGATGTAGAAATTGTCCACATAGTCGTAATTGAAGATATCCGGCTGCGTTTGCATATCACTTGGAATGGGCTTGATGTTGCGGTCCTTCCGCTCCGCCAAACTATCATACAGATAGCTGAAGCGCTTGATGCGGGAGCCCAGGTTGCCCTCCACCGTCTCCAGCAGGTAGACCCCATCCCCCATCTCCTGTACAGCCGTGATCAACCCCACATGGGTATAGGGCGTGCTGCCCTTGCGGCCATAGATGATGTAGTAACCGGTCTGCGGGATATTGGACAGGCGGTTGCGGCTTTGGAAGCCCTCAAAGAGCTTGGTCTGGGAGGCCTGGCGCACCGCAAACAGCGAGCCATCTGCCAGCGGCGGCGCGTTCTTGGCGCGGTATTCCTTGTTCATCTCAACGCCCACTTCCTCAAAGTGGATGCCCACAAAGGCACCGCACCAGCCAAATCCGCTCTTGGCCGCGGGGTTGAACCACTGGGTGTACTTGTTATATTTGGGAAAAGGGCTGCCGCCCGCTTCAGCCCAGTCCGCGATGGCCAGGTCAATCACCCGCTGGATTTCCGGCGGCACGGGCTTTTGCCCCACCTTGACCTCACACCGCACCACAGGGTTCCCCTTTTTGTCCTTGCAAAGCACCAGGGTATAGCCTTCGGCTACCGCCGTGATGACACCGTCCGCGCTTACGGTGGCGATGTCTGGATGCTCGCTCTCCCAGGTGCCGCTGCCTGCAATGGGCTGGCTCACCTGCCCCACCTGCATGGGCAGGAGCACCAGTTTGGGGTCTTTCTTGCTTGCCGCCTGAACCAGGGGCAGGGACAGCATCACAAGCAGGGCCACCAGGGCCGAGATCAGTCTTTTCATGGTTTCCTCCGTTTTGGGGCATCCCCCGGATGCATCGTCTTGGTTGTGCGGGCAGGCCCTCAGGCCTTCCCCCTGCTATACTATCCCTTTGACAGGGCTTGTCAAGCAAAGAGATACTGGCTTAACAGGGCCCGCCCGCCGCGAGCTGCCTTAGGGCATCAAGGGCCAGGTCAATTTCTTGCCGGGTGGTGAAATAAGAGAAGCTGAAGCGCACCACCCCCTGGCTCACGGTGCCCATGGCCTCATGCCACAATGGCGCGCAGTGCGCCCCGCCGCGCACCGCGATTCCAAAGCGCCGGTCCAGCGCCTCACACACCCAGGCGGAGTCCTGCCCTGCCAGGTTCAGGGCCACCACCGGCCCAGGCTCCAGCTGGCCGCCGTAAAGGGTGACCCCGGGGATATTCCTCAGCCCGGCCACAAAATGGCTGCGATGCTCAGACAGCCTGTCCGTCACCGCCTGCTGACCGGTTTCCATGAGCCAGCCAACCCCGGCTGCCAGGCCCATGATGCCCGCCACATTGGCAGTACCAGCCTCGCACACCTCGGGAAAGGCATCTGGATGGTCCCGGTCAAAGGAATGAATGCCGCTGCCCCCGACAAAAACCGGGCACAAGGACACATCCCCCAGTTTGATCAGCCCGCCGGTTCCCTGGGGGCCATAAAGCGACTTATGCCCGGTGAAGGCCAACAGCGTCCGGGGCCATTCTGCCACATCCGGCATGCCCCGCACACCGGCCCACTGGGCCAGATCGGCGATGAGCAGCAGGCCGCGCTTAAGGCACAGCGTTGCGATCGCATCAAGCGGCAGCGTATCCCCTGACACGTTTGACATGGGGTTGATGACAACCGCCGTCGTATCAGGCTTGAGGGCATTTTCAATATCCCGGATAGAAAGCCTTGCCCCCGGCAGAATATCAAGTGTCATGCCAGATTGTTGCAGCTGATAAAGCGGCCTGAGCATGGCATTATGCGACCAGCTGGTGGTGAGCGCCCGGTCCCCGGGGCCCAGCGCGCCCTTGATGGCCATGTTCAGCGCCATGGTGGCATTGGACGCAAAGGCGACCTGCAGTGCCGAAACGCCAAAATACCGCCCCAGTGCGCGCCTGGCCTGGGCCACCTCTTTAAGCGCGTCGCGGGCTGGCCCATGCGCTCCGCGGCCCGGGTTTCCCAATTTCCCGGTGAGACCCCGGTAAACCGCCTCAGCCACCTGGGGCGGCTTATGCAGAGAAGTGGCGCTTTGGTCCAGGTAGATCATGCTTGCTCCTTTTGCCAGACCGTCCGATCCCCCGCATAGACGCTTTCAAAGGGGATATCCTCGCAAGCCAGAAGGCTGGCGACCTTTTCCCTTTCTTCACGCGGGCACAAGAGCGCCAGGCCGCAGCCAGCGCTCAGGGATGAGGGCAGCGGAATCAGCCGGCAGGAAAACCCCGCCTCTTCACAGCATATTTCTGCCGCCATGGCAGCATGGCTGGAATGGAAGGTGAAAAGCGCCTGGGTCACGGCCGGACGGTGGGGTGGCTGGTCATCAGCTCGCAGATGCGGTACATGTTGGTCACCTGGCCCACCTGCAGGGCATCCTTGAGGCCATAATAGTCCAGGCACAGCCCGCAGGACAGCACCTCCACCCCGCGGGAAGCCAGGGCCTTCAAATCCCCCGCAGTCTTCTGGCTGCGCGTGGTCAGCTCCACGCCTTTGTTGTAGCAGACGATGTAGGCTGGCAGATGCTGCTGCTCGGTAAGGGCGTAGAGAAAGCCCTCCATGAGCTTGCGCCCAAAGGCGGCATCTCCTGTGCCCATCTCATCAGATGAGAGCACCAGCACATAGGCCTGCTCCCCCGCCACCCGGTTTGGCGCCGCCGCCTGGGCAGAGAACAGCACCTGGTATTCCTTTTCCCCCAGCTGGCTGGTGCTGGTGCGCCTGCCCAGGCTTTCCCCCAGGCGGGTGAGGTTGGTGACAGCGTCCGGGTTATCCACCAGCACCTGCACTTCCTCATCCGCCGTTTGGTTGAGCGCCTTTTTGGCCAGGATGACCGGCTCCGGGCAGGCCAGGCCCTTGGCGTTTACTGTGTGCATGATGATCCTCCTTTGCGCGTGATTGGGCTTGGTGTCTTCACGCGGTTTTATTCAATAAAATGGGGCAGACCCACCTCAGCGCGTCTGCCCGTGGCGAGAGCATGTGAGAATCGAACTCACCCAAGAAGCTTCTAACCCCTTACACCGGTTTTGAAGACCGGGGGGCACACCAGCACCCATCTGCTCCCACGTGCCGACCATGGTAAGCCATCCGTCGCATTTTGTCAATCAACACCGGGCTTTATCGCGCCAAAACCCGGGCATCTCCCGACATCCTGGTGATGCCCCGCCGGTCCCAGTATTCCAGGATGCTCAGCGCATATTTCCGGGAGGTGTTCAGCGCATCCCGGAAATCAGCCAGGGAGACGGCGCCCTTATCGGCATGCAGCCGGGTAAACCGCTCCAGCGCTTCTCCAAGATCCGCTCTCAAAAAGCTGATCTCAGGGCTCACCGTCACCAGATCCCCCTTGTCCAGCAGATACTCCTGCACCCGGGTAAACTCCTTTTCATTGGCATACTCCGCCTGCAGGGCCGCCTTCTCAGGGGGCGAGAAACCGGCGGATTGGAAGCGTTTGATCACTTCATCATGCAAAGCCTGCTGCTTGGCAGAAAGGGTGATCTCAAACCCAGGCATGGCAAAAGCCTTGCCCGACAGCGCAAGATCTCCCTTTGCGACTAAGGCATCAAGCGCCAAATCCGCATCCTCCTCCGCCTGCCCTGGAAAACAGGCCTTGCGCAGCTCCTCCCGGCGCATGCCGCCCCTGAGGGGATGGCGCTGATGATAGTCCGCCAAAGCCTCCTGCGCTTTTTGGAGGGCCGCCGCCAGGTTGTCCCGGTGGATGAACAAGTCCTCCCGCAGTTTGACCACCTGCTGCCCCTGTGCCAGCTCCTCCAGCACACTGGCAACCTCCTCCCCGGGCAGTGCCGCCTGAAGCGCCAGGGCATTCACATTCACAAAACGGTGCCCGTGCCCCAAAAGCAGGGTTTCAAGTCTTTGTCCCCCGTCTCCTTCGTGCATGCTGTGCAGGCGGTCCATGGCCTTCTGGCTGGATGGCCGGTGCTTATAGGGCTGGGGATCAAGCACCGTGCCGCCCCCCACCGTCTCAAGGGGGGAGTAAAACCTCAGGATAAAGGGATCCCCCGCCTTGGCCGCCACCTGCTCCTCAAAGCGCAGCTGGCCGTATGCCTCCTCTCCTGGCAGCAGCTGCTCCCGCCCGCCCAGGAGCACCAGCTTGCATAGCAGTTCGCCAGAGCCATGGTGAAAGTGAAGCCTACAGCCATTGGTGAGGATGCGCTGGGCATCGGGCAGCACCCGGATAGCAGCGTCCAGCATCATGCTGCTTTTGATGCTGCCGGGAGAAGCCAGCACGCTGCCCCTTGGCACATCCTCCTGTTTCGCCTTGTGCAGGTTCACAGCCACCCGCTGGCCAGCAAAGGCGGTCTCCACCTTGGCGGCATGCACCTGCACACTGCGCACCCGGAAGCTTTCACCGGCAGGATAGATGGTGACCTCCTCCCCCTCGCTCAGCGACCCCTCAATCAAGGTGCCGGTCACTACCGTGCCAAAGCCCTGCATGGTAAAGACGCGGTCAACCGGCAGGCGGAAGGGCTTTTTGATGTCCTTATCGGGCATCTGGTCCACCAGGCTAAACAAGGTGTTTCGCAGCTGGTCAATGCCCTGGCCAGTGAGGGCTGAAACCGGCAGGATTTCTGCATCCGCCAGGAAGGTGCCCGCCAGCTCCTCCCGGACCTCCTCGGTCACCAGTTCCAGCCAGTCAGCCTCCACCAGGTCGGTTTTGGTGAGGGCCACACAGCCCCGACGAATGCCCAGCAGCTGCAAAATGCCCAGATGCTCCCGGGTCTGGGGCATCACCCCTTCATCAGCCGCAATCACAAGCAGCGCCAGGTCAATCCCGCCAGCGCCTGAGAGCATGTTGCGGATAAAGCGCTCATGCCCGGGCACATCAACAATGCCCGCCTTGCTGCCATCTGGCAGTTCCAGATGGGCAAAGCCCAGGTCAATGGTGATGCCCCGGCGTTTTTCCTCTTCCAGCCGGTCGGTGTCTGTCCCTGTCAGGGCGCGCACCAGGGCGGTCTTGCCATGGTCCACATGCCCGGCGGTGCCGATGATGACGTTACGCACGGTTCTCCTCCTCAACAACAAGGGCGTCCTTCAGGGCCTGGGCCAAAAGCGGCAGCTGGCCCTCAAGCAGGCTGCGCATGTCAACCACCAGGCTGTCATGCTGTATCCGGCCAATAACAGGCGGATGCCCGACGCGCAGGCGCTCGCCAAGCGCTTCCACCGAACCTTTTAGCGGGTGCAGGCTCAGCCCCATGGAGGGGATCATCTGCCCTGGGGTTGAGCCGCCCCCCACCTGGGCCTGGGTCTTCACCACCTGGGTATCAACCCCCTGGATGTCGCCCAGCATGTGCCCAAGCGTCTGGGCCGACTGATACAAGTCATCCACGCTTTGGGTGAGCATGGCATAAAGCGGTAATTCCCGCTTGGCCATGTCAGGGTCCCGCATCAGCTGCAAGGTCGCTTCCAGCGCCGCCAGGCTCATCTTGCCAGGCCTCAAAGCACGCATCAGGGGGTGGCGCTTCATTTTGTCAATCAGCGCTTTATCCCCCACCGCGATGCCAGCCTGGGGCCCGCCCAGCAGCTTATCGCCGGAGAAGCAGACCAGGTTGGCGCCCTCCCGCAGGGCAGCCGCGGGGCCTGGTTCATCCATAATCCCCATGGGCTCAAGGGGCAGCATGGCCCCGCTGCCCAGGTCATACAGCAGCGGCAGCCCCTTTTCCCGGGCAAATTCCGCCAGCTGCGCCACAGGCACCGCCTGGGTGAAGCCCACGATTTTGTAGTTGCTGCAATGCACCTTCAGCAGGGCGGCGGTGTGTTCCCCCACTGCCAGCTGGTAGTCGCTCAGCTTGGTTTTGTTGGTGGTGCCCACCTCCCGCAGGGTGCAGCCGCTTTGCGCCATGATGTCCGGCACCCGGAAGGACCCGCCGATTTCCACCAGCTCACCCCGGGACACCACCACCTCCTGCCCGCTGGCACAGGCCATGAGCATCAGCAGCACCGCAGCAGCGTTGTTGTTCACCACCAATGCGCCCTCAGCCCCAAGCAGCTCCCTGAGCAGCGCCTCCACATGCGCCTGCCGGTCTCCCCGGCTGGCGGTCTTCAGGTCATACTCCAGCGCGCTGTAGTTAAGCGCCGCCTGATAGGCGGCCTGGGCCGCGCGCAGCGCCATGGGGGCCCGCCCCAGGTTGGTATGGAGCAAAACACCTGTGGCGTTGATGACAACCGGCTTTTCGGTTTCAAACATGCCCTCCAGCCGCGCCTGACAGGCGGCAAGCAGCGCTTCCGCCTGGGGCAGCGTCCCTGTGCCCCTGATCAGGCCCTGGCGCACTTCCTCAATCTCCTCTCTAAGCGCCCTGGCCACCAGGGCTAAGGAGTACTTCTCCCCCAGCGCCTGGGCCTCTGGGGTGCCAAGCAGCGCATCCACCTGGGGAATCCGACGAAGCATCAAGGCAGCATTCTCAGTCATAGCAGGCTCCATTTCAGTTGATTTCCAGGGCATTATACCACAGCTCTGGCTTGCAGGAAGGCCATCCTGCGGTTATGATAGACACAGCGCCTGATGAAAGGAGGAAAAACCATGACCGATCGCCAGCGTATCCGTCTGACCATGATGACCTCCTGCGGCGGGTGAGCGTCCAAAACAGGACCGGGTGTCCTTGAACAAATTCTGGGTCAATTGCCAAAGGGACCAGAGGACCCGCGGCTGCTGGTGGGCTTTGACACCGCAGACGATGCCGCGGTATACCAGGTCACCGATGACATTGCCCTCATCCAGACGGTGGATTTTTTCCCGCCGATGCTGGATGACCCTTATCTGTTTGGCCAGGTGGCCGCTGCCAATGCCCTAAGCGACATCTACGCCATGGGCGGCACACCCAAATTGGCGATGAACCTGCTGTGCTTTCCCCAGGGCAAGCTGCCCCAGCAGGATGTGGCCGAAATCCTCAGGGGCGGGGCCGAAAAAGTGCGGGAAGCCGGGGCGCTCCTTTGCGGTGGGCACACCATTGAAGACCCTGAACCCAAGTACGGCCTGTGTGTCACGGGCTTTGCCCATCCTGAGCGCATCCTCAAAAACAGCGCGGCGCAGGTGGGTGACCTGCTGGTTTTAACCAAGCCGCTGGGCTCCGGCATTCTGTCAACAGCAGCCAAGGCCGAGCTTATCAGCCAGCCCCAGATCAAGGCGATGGTGGATACCATGACACAGCTGAACGCCGCCGCCGCCAGCGTCATGATGAAATACCCCGTTCACGCCGCCACCGACGTGACCGGCTTTGGCCTGGTGGGCCATGCTGCGGAAATGGCCCGGGGCAGCGGCGTATCCATCCAGCTCTTCTCCCGGGAAGTTCCGCTGATGGACGGCGCCCTCGCCATGGCCAGAGAAGGCATTGTCCCAGGCGGTGCCAGGCGCAATCAAGCCTTTTTGGAGCCCAGCACCTCGATCGCAAAGACAGTACCGGACGCTCTGGCCGATGTCCTGTTTGACCCGCAAACCTCCGGTGGGCTTCTGATCAGCCTGCCCGCGTCATGCGCCCAAGCGCTGTTGGAAGAACTCCTGCCCCATTGCCCCCACGCCCGCATTGTGGGCGAGGTGCAGACGCTAAACCAGCACCACATCACCATCGCCTGACTGGAAAAGAAAAATCGGGGCGCCCGGGTGGGTGCCCCGATTTTTTAGTTGATGTATCCGCCCTTTTTCAGCAGCTCCACAGCTTTTTCCAGTTTGGTTTCAGGCACCATCACCACAGGGCCGGTGCAGCCCATGCCACTTTGGGCGTAGAGATCTGCCTTCCACAACAGCTGCACCGCGTCGTCCAGCTCCATCACCTCGATGCCGGGAATTTCGCCGGTGACAGGCTCCTTGGCCGGCATCTTCACCGCCTCTTCAGCAGGCGCTGCTTTCCGGGAGAGCGCCTCTTTCAGCAAGCCCTCAAGCCCCGCCTGATGGGCCGCGTGATACACCGCCTGGGCTTCTGTACGCCAATCGCCCAGCGTAAGCTCCTCAGCAAAGGAAATCGCTTTGGCCACCACCTCCGCGCCGCTTGCGCGGGAGACGATCATCACCAGCCGGTCATAGCCCTCGCCGATGCCAGGCCCATAGCCATAGCCCACGGTTTCATAATTGCCACCGCTGGTGAAGGCGGACATCATTTTGACAAGCACATTGCCCGTCAGGCTGTCGGTAACAATCACATCGCAGCTGCCGGTGAGCAGGTCATTGCCCCTTAAGATGCTTCCGCCGCCCTCGCGGCCGGAAGCGCCAAAGTGGATGGGGAAACCCGCAGACGCAAGCTTTTTGAGAATTCCTTCGGTTTGGCGCGCGCCATCAATGTTGAGGATGCCCACCCGGGGCTCCTTGATGCCGCAAGCCTTGGCCGTGATGATGCCAGCCAGGGCTCCCCGCACCATGCCCTCCACCCGGTCAGTGGCAGAGGTTCCGGTGGTGGTGGCCAGGAAAATCTCCCGCCCGGTGGCAGGCGCCACCACACGGCCCACCGTGGCCACGCCAATGGGAAAGGGATAGTGCATGGTGACAGCCCCTGCAGCGTCTCCGCTGTTTAAGAGTTCCTCCATCACCCGGTGCACTTCTTCCTCGGTGCTGGCAGGGTGGCAGATGAGGTCCGGATGGGTCAAAGTGCCGATGTAATGCACCTTCACCCCCCTGCCAGAGGCCAGCAAGGCCGCCCGCAGCGCATTTTCTTCGCCATGTTCGCCGCCCAGGCCAGTGAGCGCGATGCCAGGGCTGCCGCCCAGGCGCCCGGATTCAAGGGCTTGCGCCATCTCCTGAAACGTCTGTTTGATGAGGCTTTGTACCTGTTTATTTGCCATAGCCGCCCCCTCAGCCTTCCATGGATGCGGCAAAGGACCGCAGCGCCTCAGCAATCATGCCGCGCACCTCTTCCTTGGAAATGCCAGGTTCCTGCTGCTGTTGCGCAGCGCCCCGGTTTTTGCGCAGCACAAAGGAGATGCCGTCAAACTGGTTGGTGAGCCTGCCCAGAAAGAGGCTGCCCTTGCCGATGATCATGGCTTTTTCCATCTCACCATCAAGAATGGCCTGCCTGGCAAAGCCCATATAGGGCGCGCCGGAGGGAATATGCCCCTGGGTCGGCGCCCAGCCCACCATGCCATGCTGCTCAATAAAGCCGTTCAGGCCGCCCCTGTCCAGCTCCCCGGTCTTCACTGCCAGGGCGCCAATCATCTTGAAGTTGGCCTGAGGCACATCCCCCGCCCCGGCTGGCTTGGTGATGTCCGGGTTTTGAAGCTCAGCAGCAAACTTGTCGATGTCCTGAATCTTCATCCCCGCGCGCTCCAGGGGGCTGAGTACCAGGGAGGTGATAACCGCCTGGGGCGAAGCGCCGGTGCCCACGGTATGACGGCCCACGATGTCCAAATCGATCTCAGGGTTCTTGCCGTCATCGGCTGTAATCAGCACCGCAAAGCCACCCAGCACATCCTCCAGCACCGGCAGCCCCTTGCGCACATGGTCCTTGGCGTTCATGCCCAGCTTGGCCGTGGATCCACCGGCTGTGACCGCCACCTTCTTGAAGGTGCCCGCCTTCACCAGGGAGGCCGCCATCACAAAGGCATGGCTGGGCGCTGCACAAAAGCCCCTGACATCACTGCCGGTGGCGTTTCCAAGCCCTGCCACTTCAGCCGCGGCCTTGGCCATGTTGCCGCCGCCCCGCTGGTTCATGTCGCCGCAGGCTTCCTCACTGCACTCGATCACATACTCGATCTCTTCGGGCGCAACGCCGCTTGTGTGTAGCAGATGCCTGAGGGCCAAAACGGCGGAAGCCTTGCTGGCCAGGTTCTCCAACAGCACATGAGCGGACAGGTTGGCATCCACATCATGGGCACGCTTGACATAGCCCACCAGCTGCCCCATATGGTACAGCCCCTCCGCGTGCTCCTCATTGACGGCGCGCGCGATGTCACTGGCGTCCTCGCCCGCCTTGACCAGCGCCAGGATCTCCTGCCCCAGCAGAGGATGCTTTTCCAAGGCGGGCTTCGTCTTTGCCACAAACGCCCGGTCAAGGCGCACCAGGTCAAACATATCGCTGGCCTGCATCAGCAGCAGAAATTCGTCCTGGGGCATGATCTCGCCATAGCGGCCCTCCCGGGTGGCCCCCGCCACCGGCATATCGTGCCAGGGCTGTTCCATCTCCCCCAGCTGGCCGGGGGTCATGTTGCCGATGTAGGTCTGGTTGGGGGCATAGGCCACCGCCTGGTCATAGGACCGGATGTGTTCAGGCAGCTGCTTAAGGTATTCTGAGCCGGGGTTGACCACCCGCTCGGTGGTCTGGGTGGTGCCGTTATGCACCACCATATCAGGCGCGTGCACCAGGATATAGCTGGCGGCGGTTAATACACTGTTCATGGTTGGCATCCCTCCCTATTTTAAAACAGAGCCAGAGCTGCGCAGCCGCGTAGCTCTGGCCCGGGGTCATTGGTTGTTCTTCAGGGGCGGCTCAATACTTGGTGTGTTCGTCGCGGATGGCCGACATTTCACTGACGATATCATCCACATCCAGCACCATTTCCATCATGCCGATCTGCTCATCATACACTGCGGGGTCAAGCAAGCTCTTGATTTCTTCCTCGCATACATGGTAAACGCTCAGTCCCAACTGGACTCCGGTCAATGGACCTGCGTAGGTCGGGTCTCCGGCTGTCACGGTCTCCGCCGCGATGCCCGCGGCTTCGCCTTCTGCGGCGCCCAGGATCACAAGGATGTTCTCCGGGCCATGCTTTTCAGCCAAGTCCTTCACACGCTTCTGGTTTTCCAGATCCATTGCACCCGCGCTCGTTCAGACGAAGCACTCGGTGGATGAAAACAGAATCTCGGCTTCCGTCCCCTTCAGGCACTCCTCAATCGCCGGGCCGGGAATGCCATCCCTGTCTCCGATGATGATGATCTTTCTATTCAGTAAGCTCATATGGTTCCTCCTTTCCTGAAGTGATAAAAGCAAACACGGTATGGGCGCAAGCCCCCGTGAGGCTTACAGGTGGCGCTTGATCATGGCCTGGATGTTCTCGTGGGTGCAGTCTTCCTTGACCAGCTCTTCCACTTTCTCCCCATTCTTATAGATGGCCATGACTGGCAGGCCCAGCACCTTCTGGCTGATGGCCAGGCGGCGCGCCTTGGTGGTGTTAAGCCCCGCAAAGGTCATTTTGTCGCCGTACTGGGCGTGCATCTCCTTCACAAAGGGCTCCAACGCCTTGCAGGGCTCACAGCCATCGGAATAGAAATCCACAAACACCGGGCCGGTGGCTTGCAGCACTTCTGCTTCAAAGGTTTCTTTGGTCAGATCGATCATGTCTTCCTCCTTGTCCTATATCAGGAATGTACCCGTTCTTTCTCGGCACTTGCTGCTGGTTCGTTCACCAGGCAGGTGCCTTCGATGTAGGTGTTGGCTTCCATGGCCGCAATCGCCCCGTCAGCCGCCGCGGTGATCACCTGGCGCAGGCTCTTTTCCCGGATGTCCCCAGCAGCAAACACGCCGGGGATGTTGGTGTGCATGTTGTCATCGGTGATGAGATAGCCGTTGCGCATGGTCAGCAGATCGGTGAACAGGCTGCTCTCAGGGATCAGGCCCACAAAGCCAAACACCCCAAAGGTACCGTCCTCCTCATCCGCCCGGATCACGGTCTCCTCGCCGGTTTTGACATTCTTGACGGTCATGGCTTCCAACACCCCGTCGCCTTCAAGGGCAGTGACCACACTATCCCACATAAAGCGGATTTTGGGGTTGGCAAAAGCCTTCTCCTGGATGGATTTAACCGCGCGCAATTCATCCCGGCGGTGGATGATGGTCACCTTGCGGCCAAACTTGGTCAGATAGACCGCCTCCTCCACCGCTGTGTCCCCGCCGCCCACCACAAAGATCTCCAGATCCTGGAAGAAATCCCCATCGCAGGTGGCGCAATAGCTCACACCTTTGCCGATGAGATCGGCCTCACCCGGGCAGCCGATGGGCCGGGGATGGGCGCCTGTGGCAACGATGACCGTGCGGCCCAGGTATTCACCCTTCTTGCCCACCAGACGCTTGATGTCGTCCTTCAGATGGGCTTCCACCACCGTGTCAAACACCTTCTCCGCGCCAAAGCGCTTGGTCTGCTCCACCATGCGGGCCACCAGGGAGGGGCCGCTCTCATGGGGCAGGGAGCCGGGGTAGTTGTCGATCTCGGCGGTGATGACAATTTGGCCGCCGTCCTTTTCTTTTTCGATGATCAGCGCGCTAAGCCGCGAGCGCCCGGCATACAGGGCCGCGCTCAGCCCCGCGGGGCCAGCGCCGATAATCAGCACGTCGTAGATTTTTTGATTCATAGATCTCTTCTGTTCCTCTTCATCATTCAGCCTTCCACCTCAAACACGGTCTGCTCGGTGATGTCAGTGGACAAGGCTTTCAGTGCCGTCATCAGAATCCTGCGCCTGAGGGCCTTTTCCTCTCCCATGGTGAGGGATGGGTTGCCCAGGGGATGGGGAATCGCCACAGCGGGCACAATGCGGTTGGCGCCCACTGTCAGGGATATGGGGGTCACAGTGCAGATATGCACCACGGGCAGGCCCGCGCGTTCCAGTTCTTTAACCATCGTTGCGCCGCAACGTGTGCAGGTCCCTCACGTGGATGTCAGGATCACAGCCTGAACATTCTCCTTGATCAATTCCTTGGCAAAGTCCTCTGCAAAGGCTTTGGAGCTTTTGACCGCGGTGCCGTTGCCCACGGTGGAGTAGGTGTAGCGGAAGAGGCTGCCCACCTTGCCTTCCATCTCCAGATCCCGCATCACGTCAACCGGAAGCACCCGGTCAGCGTCCTGGTTGGCATAGACCGGGTCATAGCCGCCATGGGCGGTGGCCCATTTGCCCTCGGTCAGGTCCATGAGGCCATCGATGTCATAACGGCCATAGCGGGTGGCGTTGGAGCTTTCGATGTGGTCAGGATTGCCAAAAGGCACGATACCGCCAGAGGTCACCAGGGCCACTTTGGCCCGGCCGATTTCCTTAACCGCGGGCCGCGGCTCCACCCGGTCAAAGTCAGGCATGGGGTATTCGGTCTCAAAGGGCTGGCCGTTCAGCTTGCGCACCAACATGTCAACTGCGCGCTTTGAGCCGCGCTCCTTCTCAAACAGGTTGACCCTGATGCCCCGGGGGTGGTAGCCCTCCTGGGAAGAAGCGCCGATTGCCTCACCCCGGACCAGTTTGAATGCCAGGGGCACCATTTTCTTCACCGCGTCGCGCATCCCGGCGGCGCTGTTGCGGGTGGCCACGATGTACAGCTTGCTGGCGTACATGTCAACGCCCGGGTTTTCAGCATACATGCCGCTTATCACCGGGATATTCAAGGCTTCCTGCGTTTTTTCCGCCACCATGCCGCAGGCGACGCCGTAGCGCCCTGCGTTAAACGCCGGGCCCGCGATGAGCAGGTCTGGCTTGGCTGCGGAAATCATGTCGATGATGGCCGGAAGGGCGGTGTCGGTATGCTCGTTGATGTGGGAGTCACCGCAGATGACGGTGCCCACAATCTCCGCCTCATCGCCGAAGGCCGCCTGGAAGGCCTGGCCGGGGCCCACTGGCCCTTCCCGGTATTCCGGGGGCACATGGGCCATTTCCTCGCCGCCAATTTGGGCGAAGAACTGGTTGATGTAGTGAACAATTCTAATCTTGCTCAAGCGCTGTTCCCTCCTTTGCTTTATCTGGCGCTCAGATAGCCGAAGCCCACTTCGCTGGTCGCGCCGGTGATGGCCTGCAGCTCCACCTGGATGGTGCCGTCGTCGGCCTTGTTCTTGTCCCAACCGCCCGCGATGATGCTGACATACACCTCAGTGCCAATCACCTTCTCCATCTTGGGCAGGGTGATCACCTGGTTGGCGTTGCCGCCGGTCACCACAGCATCCGCCGAAACGGTGGCATCCGCCAGAGACTGGGATGACCCGTCCCTGCCGGCATATTCATCGGTAAGCAGCACCGTTTTGATGCCCTGTTCGCTGATTTTCCGGCAGTTCATCATCAGGTCGGTATCGGGGTTGCCAAAGCCTTCTTCGGAAATGATCACGCCATCCAGAGACAGGAACGCGCACAGCTTGGCTGTCCAGTCCGAGCTTCTTTCCTTGTCGGCCAGGTAGACGTTTTCGTTGGTGATGATCATGGCGCAGAAGTTCAAGTCCTTGCCATGCCGGGCAAACAGGTCATGCACGATGGGGTTGTTCTGATGCACATAGGTGGGGTTCTTGTCACAGGCGGACACACAGTTGCCGGATATGATGGCGCCGTCCATCACCTCTGTGGGGGTGATGATGGTGGGCAGAATCTGCTTGGCATCCACGCCATACACATAGGTGTCATGCAAGAGACCCTGGCTTTGCAGCATCTGCACATAGGCCACCCGGGGAAGTCCCTTGAACTTCTCCAGGTTTTCAAGCAGCGGCAGGCTCTCAAAGGTTTCAACAGTTTCAGGGGTCAAGTCCCTTGCCAGTTCGCCAAGGTGCGTGGCCACCTTCAGCCCTGCCATGCGCACCGCCACCTCATGCTCCCGGGCGGCCAGGCCGTCCTTGGGTTGCAGGATCAGCACCACATTTTGGGTTTTGGAAAAGGGCGTGTACTCCGAACCCGGGCCGGACATGTCGATGATGCCCTCCTGGAAGCCCACGATTTTGCCGGTGGTGACCACCGCCGCGCCCTTTAGCACATGGGTACGGCCACTGCCCACGGTTTTCACATGGGACACTGTGCCGGGGAAAAGGCCGCCCGGCCCCTCCACCTTCACCCGGGGCTCCACCACATCCTTCACCGGCGTGATCCGGATGCTCTCGCCCGGCCGGGCCAGCTCCACCTCAACAGAGCTGATGTGTTCGTCCTTCAATACCAGGGCTTTGATTTCCTCGGCATCAACGTACAGTACACCATCTTCTACCCGGGCCTTTTTCGCGAAACGGACATCATGAATGGGAATGTAACCAAGTTCCAGTCTCAAGCCGCGCACCTCCTTGCAGGTTTGATTCTTTTCACTAAGCCGATGTCAGCGCAGACTGCATCAGCGTCCAGTCCACCAGTTGGAAATCCTTGAGCATCTGCGCATCAGGCTGCCGGTCCCTGGGCGCAAACTTATCGCAGGCCGCTATGGCATCTTCAATCAGCAGAAGTGAATCCACACACACACCAGCCTCGGGAACAGGTGTGATAGCGATTGATTTATAGCATGTTTCATTGGGCTTTACGCTGCCCGACAACGGATGGGTCAGCAGCCGGTGTCCCAGATGCACCCGGTCCCTCACCACAACCAATAGCTCCCGCAGGCTGACCGCATGAAAGGATACCTCATGCGCACCATCCCGCAGCAAATGCGCTTGTGCCATTGGGTTGTTGGTGATAATCAGCATCGCGCCTCCCGTTAACCTTCCATCAGCCACCAGGCCAGGTCTTTCCGCATGAAAAACACGCTGCCTGACCCTCTGTACCAAACCTGAAAGATTCTCGACCTGCGCGATTGCTTCTTCGGTGCAATGCTCTCCAGAGTGCTGTGCTGTTTTCAGTCCTTTTACCTGAGATCTTCACGGCCAGTCGGCACCTGCCCGCTTATTCCTTCGGCCGCGCCCCGCGCGTTCTCCTGAAAACCCTCATCCAGCTCATATTCTGCTGATGTCATTGTAACCCAAAAACAATGTTAATACAAGGTGGTGCTCCCAAGATTTCAGAGCATTTTTTCTTGATTTCAATTGTATCATTCTCGCTCCGGTTGCAGTAGGCGACAAGTCTTGTGTGATAGCAATCCACCTGGACATAACAAAGCCATTTTGTCCGTTATAGGCCGTAGAGAACCATTGTTGGTGGCTGGGGATTGTAGAAACGGTAAGCTCCGTATCACTGGGAATTGACGTCAGAATGGTGCTGGTTGTGTTGGGGTGTGAAAACCATCTCAAAATATGAAGTGATCAATTACTAATTATCAATCAGCACATTGAAGATACAGACTTTGATACCATCGGTTTGTAACAGGAAAATCAGCAAATTCTCTTTTAATTTCATTTGGTGTAACGAGGTTTTCACCGTTCTGCGAAGAAGAAATGATCATATGTTCAATGGTTTCTGAGTACCTCCCATCCAATTTAAGTAGTTTTGAACATTTGACAACATATTTAAACTTATTGCTTACAAATAATATTGGAATTGCATCGAGAAGCAACTCGATCATATAGTCATCTATTTTGTCAGGGTTCATTTTATCTACATAAGATGTAATCCTAGACAGGGTAACGGATTTAATACAATCAAAAACATTATACTCTGCATACGCACAGATTAAAAAGAATAACATGCTTTTGTCATTGAAACTCTCAAATTGAGATTCCAGTGTACTTACATAGTGGAGCATATCGATATACTTCTTCTGCAAGAATAATAAGCTAGTTTTCCTCCAATGAGCATAGCCTGATGAAAAGTTAAGGGCTATTGCCATTTCAAAATATTTTTGTGAATCAGAGTATTTTCTTTGTCTGTAATTAAGTTCCCCTAATGCACAAAGAGTTTCAAAACACTTCGGACACATTTTATGCGCTTTTAACAAAAAACATCTAGCTCTCTTATAGTTTACCTTCCCACATATTAACCATTTGCTAGTAATCAAATAGCATTTACCCTGTAGTAAATAAAAATATCCTAGGTTATGAGCAGAAAGGTGCGACGGGTCAAATTTATAAGCCATAGAAAAAAGAATCTGTGCTGATACACCATACCCACTTCCGCATTCCAACAAGGCATATCTTGTGATGTTTTTAGCTAGTTCTCTCATAAATTTACTCTCCGTATTAGTAGCCTACAAGAATTGCGTTATTCATTCCGGGAATATACATAGACAATTCTGTAACAACAACTATTATCAACCCCTTAAGAAGAGACTCCCACAAGCGATTATTGGCATTGGAAGGCCTTGAGATGCCTGGCTGCTGACTTGGCATTGGCCATGGTGTGGGCAAAGGCTGTGGCTGTGGCTGTGGCTGTAATAAGGTAATCTTGTTGTAGGAGCGGGAGACGGTGCTATCGTTACTTGACTCTGTTTTTCTTCCGGCTTAGATGTTGGCACTATGATGGGAGGAAGCTTCGCAGGTTTTCCTTTCCCTTTCAAGCGATGACCATCAGGAAATTCATTGGTAAGCAATGCTAAAAACCATCCATTGTTGCGTAAAATTTTGTATATTAAAGCATGGAACTTCTGTTAATACAAGGTCCTACTTCACATAAGTATACCAAGGCCAACCAAATAAACCGCTATATCGTTGAAAAATAATCGAATCACCAATCGAACTTGCTCTCCAAACACTGCCTCTAACGATAAAACCAATATCCTCTTGAGGAAATTCCTCTGAACATAGATATATCACTGGTATCGAATTTTTGGATAAGTAGGCTTTGTTTGTAATAGTCCCTTGATGAATACTGCCCGGAGAATTATCAAAAATAGAATTAATAGCTATTATATAAGAAGCAACAAACATAAAGCAACAAACAAACAAGGCCAACGCTTTTGTCCATTTTTTCCGTCCCATGTTTTTCAAATGGCGTCGAGTAAATATATAGAGTATCGCAATACAAGCGCCTGTAATACCGCCTACCACGAAAGGAACATTCGATGTCAATATTCTCCCGAATATCATCATTCCTCCTGCTATACAGGGCCCCCACATTGCTGACACCCCAAAGTAATCCTTTCCTTTTTCTTTACTTTTTATTGCAATATAAATGGATATAAGGAAAAAAAAGAACAGAAAAACCATGGCGATTTGATTATAGGGTTTCAATGCAAATGTTATTAGTGCGAGAAAAACGGACGTTA